>Ga0123334_1000752_pt1 | contig 44031 bp, 33 predicted proteins | sample BiotimSIPDNA_FD_89706 | JGI IMG/M metagenome (GOLD analysis project Ga0123334, IMG submission 89706) | Anaerobic biogas reactor microbial communites from Washington, USA - Biogas_R1 time_0 SIP DNA | ecosystem: Engineered > Bioreactor > Anaerobic > Unclassified | place: Washington, USA...
ATGGTTCAGACAGGCAACTTGTGAGGAAAGAGGGTGGTTGGTTAATTGACCATTCCACCAGGATATTTTGTTTTGTTTGAAGTAATCAAGAATTGTTTGTCTCGACGGCGAGAAAAGGTTGTTATTCTCGTCTTGTAGAATAAACGGGTAGCTATGCTTTCTGAATATGCCCTGCCCCATATCCCCGTTGAAGACGGAGCTGTTTTGCATCAAATTTTGTACCCGAACATATTGAGAATTTTTATAGTTCACAAGGTGCCTATTTTGCTGCATGGTATGCTCCAAGTTGATTTTACCTTAGACTGTTATTGCTATTAATGAAAAGAGAGCAATTCCCGGGGATATCCTGACAGAATGAAAAGAGCGACAATTAACCGTTGTTTATTAAAACAACTCTGATAATCGCTAATTAGATTGAATGTGCGAAAACAACAAGCGTCTGAGAACCTTAAATACTGCATCAGAGTTGGGTCTTCAAAAAAGATTTTGAATTGCGTTTTTTAGTTCGAAAAGGTTATGTTCGATCACTCTCGTCACTTTTTCCAGGAATGTTTTTGTTTCGACATATGTTCGGTTATCAGGGTAATAACCCATCAAGGGGATGACTTTTTCTTTTTCCTGGGTATGGAATGCGCGCAAGACTGCTTTTAAAAATTTGAGGGGGCTGCCGGTAGATGTGCTGCCTTTATGGATAATGAATACAGTAAATTGATCATCAACGACAAGTGGTTTATGGTCTCTGATTAGGCGCAGCCATAAGCTATACTCCACAACTTCGTTCTTGCCCTCGTTAAAGCCTCCATATTGGTTGGCAAATTCTCGTTTCATAAAAGTGTTTTCGTGGGAGATTATATTCATTGCAGAAAGGGCTGTTTCTGGTTTGTCCCGAAGCAAATATGTTTGAGGGATAATAATCTTTCTGCCAGAAAATTCTATTAAAAAATTGCCAGTTATCCAGGTAATATCCGGGTTTTTATGAAAATAGTCCGCAACTTTGCTAAGAGAATCACGATCAAGATAATAATCATCAGAATGTAGATAATGGATAATGTCACCCGTTGCCACTTCGGTCGCGACATTCAGGGCGTTTCCAACCCCTTTTGGTTCGGATTGGAAAAATTTGATAACATAGCGGTTTTTGTTTCGTTCAATGTATTCATTGATGATCTTCAAAGTCGAATCGGTTGAATAGCTATCATTGATGATGTGTTCTATGTTCAAATAACTTTGGTTCTCAATACTTTTCAAAGCGTTTTCCAGAAACATCTCGCTATTAAAAGTACAAGTAATAACACTGATCGTAATATTCTTCATAAATTAATTTCCTTCATATAGGTATTAACCCGATATCAATAGTTTAGTTATTTTAGTCGAATTTTCTGTTTTCAAAAACGAACATATCTCAAGGTGCCTTCGCCGGGCAGCAGGTGGGTAAAAGATGGGAGCAGGCATATTCTGAAAAATGAATGTAAAAGAAAAAACCTCAAATAATCGTGAAAAAAATAACAATCTTGCATTTACTCCTGCCTGATTTTGGGTTATCGGTTACAATACTATAGAAAGGTTTCCAATATACAGGAAGCTTAATTTTGACGTGTTAGAAGCAGACTTAGCCCTATTACGCAAACCAGGAGAAAATAAATGAAACGTGAAATGGTAATGACTGATGCCAACGAAGCAACCGCACATGTGGCATACAGGCTAAACGAAGTAATCGCCATCTACCCCATCACCCCCTCGTCGGGTATGGGTGAATTTGCTGACCAATGGGCAGCAGAAGGCGTACAAAACATTTGGGGGACTGTCCCTACTGTAGTCGAAATGCAGTCCGAAGGTGGCGCAGCAGGCGCAGTGCATGGTGCTCTGCAAGCTGGCTCACTTTCAACTACATTTACTGCCTCACAGGGTCTCTTACTGATGATCCCGAACATGTACAAAATTGCTGGTGAACTTTCCCCGGCGGTTTTCCATGTTTCTGCCCGTTCGTTGGCTGCCCAGGCATTGTCCATTTTCGGAGATCACTCTGACGTTATGGCAGTTCGCCAGACCGGCTGGGGTTTGTTGGCGAGCAATTCTCCCCAGGAAGCCCAGGATACCGCTCTCATCGCGACAGCCGCTTCATTGCGTTCCCGCATCCCCTTCGTTCACTTTTTTGATGGTTTTCGCACCTCACACGAGATCAACAAAATTGAACGCCTGACTGATGACGACCTGCGTGAAATGATCGATGAGAAAATGATCCAGGCTCACCGCAGCCGCGCTCTTTCACCAGATAGTCCTTTCATTCGTGGTACTGCCCAAAACCCCGACACCTATTTCCAGGGTCGTGAAACTGTAAATCGCTACTACCCCGAAGCTATCCGCATCGTGCAGGAAGAGATGGATCGTTTTGCGGATCTGACTGGTCGTCAGTATCGATTGGTTGAATACTACGGCGCTCCGGATGCCGACCGCGTGGTTGTGATCATGGGTTCCGGTGCCGAGACTGCTTCCGAAGTTGCCAAATATCTCAACGCTCGCGGCGAAAAGATCGGTGTCATCATTGTGCGTCTTTACCGCCCCTTCCCAGTGCAACAATTTATCGATGCCATTCCGGCAACTGTGAAGAAAATTGGCGTACTCGATCGAACCAAAGAGCCCGGTTCAATTGGCGAACCGCTCTACCAGGATGTTGTCAATGCCCTTACTATTGGTCTGAATGATGGCAGCGTTGCCTGCCCATCCATGCCCCTGGTCACTGGCGGGCGATATGGTCTTTCTTCCAAGGACTTTACCCCTGCCATGGTCAAAGGTGTTTTTGATAACCTGGCAAAAGCAGACCCCAAGGAACATTTTACAATTGGTATCGAAGATGACGTCACCAACCTGAGCCTCGATTTCGACCCAGGCTTTGAAATTCTGCCTGATGATGTAATCCAGGCAATGTTTTTCGGGCTTGGCTCTGACGGCACCGTTGGTGCAAACAAAAACTCGATCGTAATCATTGGTGAAGAAACTCCAAACTATGCCCAGGGATATTTTGAATATGACTCGAAAAAGTCTGGTGGTGTGACAGTTTCCCACTTGCGTTTTGGTCCTGAACCGATTCGAGCCCCTTATTTCATCTCGGATAACGAAGCAAACTTCGTTGCCTGCCACCAGGTTAGTTTTGTAGACCGCTTCGATCTACTCAAATACTCCCGCCCTGGTTCCGTTTTCTTACTCAACACAATTTCGAGCACCGAAGAAGTTTGGGATACCCTGCCGGTTGAGATGCAAAAAGATATGGTTGCCAAGAATATCCAGTTTTATGTGATTGACGCGTATAAAGTTGCCGAAGCTACTGGAATGGGTAACCGCATCAACACGATCATGCAGACGTGTTTCTTCGCTATCAGCGGTGTCTTACCGCGAGATGAAGCGATTGCTGCTATCAAAAAATCCATTGAGGATACCTATGGTAGCAAGGGTGAAAAAGTTGTCCAAATGAATTACAACGCAGTGGATCAGGCAGTCGCCAATATGTATAAAGTCGACTACCCGAAGGAAATCACAAGCCAGCACAACCGCCGGCAGCCAGTTCCTGACAAGGCGCCAGTATTCGTAAAAGAAGTATTAGGCGAGATGATCGCACGCAATGGGGATAAGATCCCTGTGAGCAAACTTCCAGATGACGGCACTTATCCTTCCGGCACAACCCACTGGGAAAAGCGAAATATAGCACTTGAGATTCCGATCTGGGAGGCTGATCTTTGTATCCAGTGCGGTCGCTGTTCGTTTGTTTGCCCCCATGCCGCCATTCGAACTAAGGTTTACCCCACTGAACTGCTCGCAACTGCGCCGGCAACCTTCAAGAGCAAACCTTCCAATTTCCGTGAGTGGAAAGAAGGTTATTCCTGGACTGTCCAGGTTGCCCCTGAAGATTGTGTCGGTTGTGGTTTATGTGTAGAAAATTGCCCCGGTAAAGACAAGACCAACCCCGGACGACATGCTATTAATATGGGTGCCCAGCCTCCTGTACGCGAAGCTGAAACCGAGAACTGGGAATACTTCCTGAATCTTCCGTTATTACCCCGAGAAGATGTAAGACCGACAAATATCAAAAATTCCCAGCAGCTTGAACCGTTGTTTGAGTTCTCCGGTGCCTGCGGTGGCTGTGGTGAAACTCCGTATGTCAAGCTGGCAAGCCAGTTGTTTGGCGATCGTATGATCGTTGCGAACGCTACCGGCTGTTCCTCGATTTATGGCGGAAATCAACCGACCACACCCTGGGCTGTCAATCAGAAGGGTAAGGGACCTGCCTGGTCAAACTCGTTGTTTGAAGATAACGCTGAGTTTGGTTTGGGTCTGAGGCTGTCTGTGGACAAGTCTTCAGAAATCGCCCGCGAACTGCTTTCGAAGCACGCAGATGTTGTCGGGAAAGACCTGGCAGATGCTTTACTGAATGCCGATCAAAGCGACGAAGCTGGCATCAACGAACAGCGCAAGCGCGTCGCTCAACTCAAAGAAATTCTCGCTGGTAAGAAAGAGGAGGAACTTGCGCAGTTACTTTCCGTTGCCGAATACCTGGTGAAGAAGAGTGTCTGGATCATGGGTGGAGACGGTTGGGCTTACGACATTGGTTACGGCGGTCTGGATCACGTTTTGGCTTCCGGTCACAATGTCAACGTCCTTGTTTTGGATACCGAAGTTTATTCCAATACTGGTGGTCAGAGTTCCAAGGCAACTCCGATTGGAGCTGTTGCCAAGTTTGCTGCCAATGGTAAAGAACGCCCGAAGAAAGACCTGGGCATGATCGCCATGACCTATGGCAATATTTATGTCGCTCGTATTGCGATGGGCGCCAGCGATGCTCAGACACTAAAGGCTTTCAACGAAGCTGATGCTTACGACGGACCATCACTGATCATTGCTTATTCGCACTGTATCAACCACGGTATCGATATGAAGCTTGGACTTGTGCAGCAGAAATTAGCTGTCAATTCCGGTGCCTGGGTGCTCTATCGCTACGATCCCCGGTTGATGGCTGAAGGCAAAAACCCGCTGCAGCTTGATTCCAAGGCACCAACAGTCAGCGTGGCAGATTATGCTTACAATGAAAACCGCTACCGAATGCTGCTCAGGCAGGATGAGGAACGCGCTGAAGAGCTGATGAAGAAAGCTGAAATCGATGCGGATCGCCGTTGGTCCATGTATTCACAGTTAGCTGGACTCGATTATTCGAGCTATAAACTCGATTTGAACCAGGACGCTCCGGTTATGGAAGGCGTTCCGGCTGAAGCAGCAGAAGGATGGGCTGGTCCCAAGGGAACGACCCCTAATGCAGAACCCTTTTCTGAATCAGCCACCAAAGAACCCTCCAGCGACCCAGCTCTGACCCCTGCCGATCCGCCCGAGCTGAACAAAGCCGGAAAAAAAGCTGACGAAGAGCTGAAAAGCACACACCAAAATAAATCCAGCTCAAACCTTTAGCACAGACTATTTGTAAGATAAAACAGGAGACCTAACAAGTCTCCTGTTTTTGTCAATATTGGCAGAGGCTTGCGTAATTAGGAGTGGGTTGGCACACTCAATCCGGCTAACCCGCTCAAAGCCCAGTACCCATAATCCCAATCCGGGTAAGGCGATCGTGTCGTACAAGGGAACGCGGTCATGAGGCTTGGAGCGAAGCGAGCAGTACTTGTCCCGTTCCGTTTCCCGGTATTTGGATTGAATTTGTGGAAGGGGTCATATCTTGCTGCGCTCAGGATAAAGGTACGGGCAGGTTCAGGACGAGAGCGTTGTAACATTGATCCCTCTGTACGGACAGGGCTCGTCTCTGTCCGCTATTGATCTGATTGGATGAGCGTTTTCGGACGAAGATAAACCTCGTCCGTGCGAGTTTTATTTTGCATGAGCCTTCTCTATGGCTGCTTACCCAAGACAAAAGAGACAGGGTTCGTCTCTGTCCGCTAATGATCTGATTGGATGAGTGTTTTCGGACGGAGATAAACCCCGTCCGTACGAGTTTTATTTTGCATGAGCCTTCTCAATGTCTGCTTACCCAAGATAATAGTACGCGCGGGTTCAGGACATGAGCGCTTCGCCACACTCAATCCGTCAAACCCGCCCATGACCCACGACCCACAATCCCAATCCGGTAAGGCGATCGTGTCGTAGGGAACGTGGTCATGATGCTGGGAGCGCAGCGAGCAGTACTTGTCCCGTTCCGTTTCCCGATGTTTGGTATGAATTTGCGGAAGGGGTCAAGCCCCTTCCTTACCAATAAACCCCGTGTCCTCCTTTCTCCCTGTCAACTAAGGTAAAATTGATTTAGTACCAATCCAAAAGGTCGGAAAAAAATGACAGCAATCGATGACATTAAACAACGAATTGACCTTGTTGATACCGTCTCACAGACGGTGAAACTCAAGCGCACTGGCAAGAACTACATCGGTTTTTGTCCGTTTCACAGCAACACGCGCACCCCTGCTTTTGTTGTCTTCCCTGAATCTCAGACCTGGCGCTGTTTTGGACAGTGCAACGAGGGCGGTGATCTGTTTGGCTATGTTATGAAACGCGATAACCTTGATTTCCAGGAAACACTCAAACAATTGGCAGATAAAGCCGGTGTGGTGCTTAAACCGCAAACTCCTGCAGACATCAAGCAAGACCAGGTTCGGCAGACCTTGACCGAGGTCATGGAATCTGCGCAGTTATTCTTCAGAAAGCAGATGCTTGATACTGAACCGGGCAGAAAAGCGCTTGAATATCTGCATAAGCGCAAGCTCACCAATGAGACGATCAAGATCTGGGGTTTGGGCTATGCTCCTGATAGCTGGAACCAGCTTCTCGACCACCTGCTCGCAAAAGGTTACACCCGTGACCTGATCCTGAAAGCGGGCTTGCTCAGCCAGGGTGAAGATGGCAGGGTTTATGACCGTTTCCGAGACCGTCTCATGTTCCCTATTCGCAACCCTTATGGCAAAATGGCTGGCTTTGGTGGGCGAGTGCTCAACCCGGATGATGTGCCCAAGTATCTGAACTCTCCAGCTACTGAGGTTTTTGACAAAGGTCGCCTGCTTTACGGGCTCGACCTGGCACGCGCCGGTATGCGCAGCCAGGACCAGGCTGTGATTGTCGAAGGATATATGGATGTGATTGGCTTGCATCAGGCTGGTTTCAATAACGCGGTCTCCCCAATGGGTACGGCGCTGACTGAGGCGCAGTTCAACCTGATTAAAAAAATTACCACTAACATTATCCTCGCGTTGGACCCTGACGCTGCGGGGCAGATGGCAACCATGCGTGGCCTTGATACAGCCCGAAAAGCTATGGATCAAAGTGAAGAGCTGACTGTCAATTCGAAAGGCTTGCTGCAAATTGAGCGTTCGCTGAAAGCAGATATCCGGGTGACTGAACTCCCGGAAGGGCTTGACCCTGATGAAATTGTGCTTGATGACCCTGACAGGTGGAGTGAAATCCTGAACAGTGCTAAACCGATTATCAATTATGTTATGGATAACCTGGCTTCTGGTCAGGATCTGAGTGACCCGAAGATTAAAAGAGAAATTGCCGACCAGGTGCTACCGCTTCTTGAAGATGTTGCCAGTCCAATCGAGCGGGATGCCTACCGCCTGCGACTGGCGACCTTGCTACGGCTTGATGAGCGCACCCTTGTTCTTTCGACCAACCAGGTTCTGCGCGAACGCAGCCGAAGCAAACGCAAGCAGTCTGAACCAACGGAAGTTAGCAGCCAAATCATATCGCTCGAGAGACGAAACCGACCGCTGGAGGAATTCACGCTGATTAACCTGTTAACTGAACCGGAATCCTTATATTTGATAAATAGAGCATTGGTCAGTTTTGGATTACCCGAATTAACCCGGGTTGATTTTCAGTATGGGGATTATCAGCACTTGTTTGATTTGTTGAAGAGCAGTCTTGAACAGGACGAATACGAAGCGATTGATTACCTTGAACTGAAAACACCTGAGATCGAAGACATCATGAAGCTTCCTGAAAAACCCGCAAGTGGACAAACAGAAGATCAAGCAAAATTATTCAAAGATCGCTTGCGAACCATCCTGCATATTCGCCGCAACAATATCGAAGACCGTCTGCAAGAAATTTATTTTCTTCAAAATGAGGCTGATGAACAAACATATACCAGCAACGAAGCCAATGTGCTCTATATGGACTTGATCGAAGCACGACGAAGAATCGACGAGGCATTGAACTCACCAGAAACCGGTGGTGCAGGGCGTGCACGAAACGTACCCGGCACCTATCGCAAAAGAAGGAGATAAAATGGCAGAATCACCAGATTTGCCCGACAAACCGGTTTCGAGGGAGACCCCACGGGTTGAAGAAGAATTTCGCCCCGAGGATATTGATAGCTCTGATGACCCCATTCAGCTTTATCTGCGTGATATTAATCAATCACAATTATTGGATGCAAAAGACGAATTTCACCTCGGAATTATGATCCAGGCAAGGGAACATATGGCGGCTTTCCAGTCAGATGACTCTGAGCTGGATATCAAAAGTGTCCTGGGAGATATGAATTCCACCTGGGAAGAAATCGAAAATACTGCGATAAAATTTGAGGTCGACCCTCCGGATAGAGCTGAAATAATTGATGAGGCTATGTTAATGCATGAGCAGCGTCTTGAAAGCCATCAATCCTACACCCGTGCCTTCCTCGATACCCCACGCTGGGGTAGTGACAAAAACTGGGAAGCCTTCGCCAGTTTATTGCTGCGTTACTATTACGATGTCTACCTGCTGCCTCCGGTCTGGGTTCGCTCAAAATTGCTCCCCAAACTGACCGACACAATTTCAGTGGACGTATTGAACAACCTTGTCGATTTTCCGACCAGGAGCGAACTGGCACACAGCATTCATATGGTGGAAGAGAATGCAGACTGGGCTACCGAGCGATATGTTGAGTTTAACTTGCGCCTGGTCATCAGCATTGCCAAACGTTTCCGTGGTCGCGGTATTCAAATGATGGACCTGATTCAAGAAGGCAACATTGGCTTGCTCAAGGCGATTCAAAAATTCGACCCAGCTAAAGGGTTTCGTTTCAGCACCTATGCCACCTGGTGGATTAAACAATCTATCAGTCGATATATTCTCGAAAACGCCCGTACTATTCGTATACCGGTGCACATGGTCGAGCAAATCAGCAGATTGAAGAAAGTCCAGCACGATATGGTGCAAGCGCTTGGTCGCGACCCTACTTTCTCTGAATTGGCGGTTCGTTCCGGCTTCCTGTCAGATGAAGATGTAAAGGCAATCGAAGAAATTGACGGCAACCGTGAGTTGGCTGATCCTGGATTGCTGCATCGCTGGGACGAAGCCTCCCAAAAGGTTGAGAATGTAATTAAGACGTCTGAAGAGCCCGTCTCACTTGAAAGCCCTGTTGGCGATGCCGAAGAAAGTACCCTGGCAGATTACATTGAGGACGAAGACTCTGAAGAACCAATCGAAGAAGTATTACGGGGTGCCTTAAAAGAGACCGTCAGACAAACCCTCGGTTCACTGACTGACAAGCAGCGGGAGGTGCTCGAATTGCGGTTTGGATTGGTCGATGGTGTTTATCACTCGCTGGCTTCGGTGAGCGAACGGATAGGACTGACGCGGGAACGAGTGAGACAGATCGAAGCTACTGCTTTACGCCGTCTGCGCGACCCCTCCCGCAGTAATCCACTGCAGGAGTTTGTGGAAGGGGATTGAGCATCGTGGTTGTCATCCTGAGTGAAACGAAGGATCTATGCGCGTAGACCTATAAGATTCTACACTTCGTTCAGAATGACAGAATAATAGTCGTTCAGAATGACAGAAAAGTTGTCATCCTGAGTGAAACGAAGGATCTTAACGCTTAGATTTTCAAGATTCTTCACTTCGTTCAGAATGACAGAAGAATTGTCGTCCAGAATGACAGAACAATTGTCATCGTGAGTAACAAATTGGAGCGTATATGTCTTATCAAACAGTTTTCTTCCAAAACTCAAACGACTTCCTCGGTAAAACGTTACCCGATCTGGCTAAAGATGAAACCCGCAACAACCTGGTGCTCGGTTTGGCGCTGCGGTTGAAAGAAGACCTCTATGCATTCGGTGAGGCGGACCCGTTAATGGCTGTCGTCACGGATTCTGCTGGAAGAAATACTGCAATAGCGGTGATGACGCCGCCTTTTCCAATGATTGTAAACAGTGACCCTGTGGATGAAATTGCATTGAAAGCCCTTAGCGATGCGTTGATTTCCGAAAACTGGCAGCTACCAGGCGTGAACGGAGTAGCTGAAGTTAGTGATCGCTTTGCCGACATCTGGCAGGCGCGAACCAGTCAAACCGCCAAACTGCAAATGCGGCTGCGCGCCTATGAGCTGCGGGAGGTAACCGAGGTCGGTTATCCAGATGGTCAAATGCGCATAGCCGTAGAGGAGGACGCTCAACAGGCAGCTGATTTGCTAAACGCGATGAGGGTTGAGCTGAATTTGTTAGGTCGCAGCGCAACTGTTGAAAATGCTCTCGAAATTATTCGTATGGAACGAGTGTTTTTCTGGGAAACTGGAGGGAAAGTGGTTACTGTGACCATTGCCAACCGCTCTCAGATTAAAGGGATTTGCATCAGTGGGGTCTACACCCCGCCTGAACACAGAAGAAAAGGCTATGCACGCGCTCTTGTTGCCGAAGCCTCAAAAGAAATGCTCTCGAGAGGTTATGAAATCACGAACCTGTTCACCGATCTTGCCAACCCTACAAGCAACAAAATCTACCAGGAAGTTGGCTATAAGCCAGTTTGTGATTATCACCAATATTCATTTGAGTAAGGAACGCGATCCTTGTGTTGGGAATGAAGCGAGTAATGTTCATCCTGTTCGAACACACAGCAGGTTAGCTAATTGTGTTTCGATTTAGGAACATTATTCCACCTTAATAATCGTGATGCCGGCTCCGAATCTTGCATCGTTCAGATTACTTTTATATCTCGAAACTTCCAAACCCATACAACAAAAAAGAGGTTGGCGAGCGCCAACCTCTTGAGAGTGTCCAGCCAGGCGCGATTATTCTTCGTGCTTTAATTCTTTCTGTCGGGCATCCATAATTTCCTGTGCCAGGTGAGTGGGAACCAGGTCATAATGGTCAAATTCCATCGAGAATGTACCGCGACCTCCGGTCATCGAGCGCAGGTTGGTGGTATAGCGCATCATCTCAGAAAGCGGAACTTCAGCATGAATTGTAGATTTGCCGCGGTCAGTGTCCATACCCTGCACACGAGCCCGTCGGGTGTTCAGGTCGCCCATAATATCACCCATGTTTGCTTCAGGCATGTGGACAGAAACTTTCATGATAGGTTCATATAAAACGGGGTTGGCATCTTTGAATGCGAGTTTGAAAGCTTCGCGACCGGCAATTTCAAAGGCGATCGGTTTTGAGTCTACGGGATGTTCCTTACCGTCGTAAACTGAAACGCCAACATTATGAGCCGGGTATCCAGCTACAACACCTTCTTTCATTACGGCACGAATACCTTTTTCGATCGGAGCCATGTAGTTGCTCGAGATTGCACCGCCAAAAACATTATTGGTGAACGAAAAATCTTCATCAGTGATCGGGAATACCTTCAAATGAACTTCTCCAAACTGACCCGAACCGCCGGTTTGTTTTTTGTGGCGATACATGGCGCTGGCTTCCTTGGTGATATGTTCTTCATACGGCACCTTGGGCTCATGTAAATCCAGGTTAAGCTGGAATTTCTGCTCGGCACGTTTGACAGCAACATCAATGTGCTGGTCTCCCATCCCAAATATCAGGGTTTGACGGGTGGCGGCTTCCATTTCCCATGAGAGGGTCATATCTTCTTCAACCAGCCGGTTCAAGGTCTGGCTCATTTTGGCTGCGTCAGATTGTGTACGCGGAGTAATTGCGACACGGTAAAGCGGTTTGGGATATTCGGGAACAGGAAGAGTGAGGTTTTGCTCTTTGGTTGAAAGTGTATCTCCCGTAGTGGTTACCGCGAGCTTTGCGACAGCGCCGATGTCACCGCTGTGAATGACGGGGACGGGTTGCATGTCCTTGCCGAAAGGCACCTGAACACCAGCCAGGCGTTCTTCTTCGCCTTTATTCGCATTCCAAACGCGGGTGTCTGAATTCATCGTACCGGAATAAACCCGGAAAAAGGTTTGGCGACCAACAAACGGGTCGGCTGTTGTCTTCCAGACATAAGCTGCCAGGGGTCCTGCATCGTCGAATTTGAGTTCAACTTCGCCCTTGGGAGATTTTGCAGTAACAGCGGGGCGTTCTTTCGGGGAGGGAGCCAGGGCGACTAAGGTGTCCATCAGCGGAGCGATGCCCATCATGCGCCCACCAGCGGCAACCAATACGGGGATGATGTTGCTTTCCTGGATGGCTTTGTGCAAACCCTGCAGGATTTCTTCACTTGAAAGGTCACCGTTTTCAAAATATTTTTCAAGCAGGCTGTCTTCACCTTCAGCGGCTGCTTCAACCAGGACCATCCGGGCTTCTTCAGCTTCAGCCTGATATTCTGCCGGAATCTCGCTACTGGTCTTTCCGTCTCCCTTATAGGCTTTCATGGTGATCAGGTCGATCACACCTTGAAACCCGGTTTTCTCACCCCAGGGCAACTGTACAGGAACCAGGCGTCCGTCGATTCCGTTTTGAACTGAATCGAAGGCTTTCTGATAGCTGGCGTTTTCGCGGTCCATTTTATTAATGACGATGATCTTGGGGATGTTGAAATTATCAGCAAGATCAAGAGCGGTATCAGTCCCGACTTCGAGACCACCGACTGAATCAACCAGAATGAGGGCACAGTCTGCCACACGCATCGCTGAAACAACTTCACCAACAAAATCGGTATAACCCGGGGTATCAAGGAAGTTGAATTTAATGTTCTTATAAATCACCGGCAGCAAAGAGGTGAAAAGAGAAATATTTCGACGTTTTTCTTCGTCTTCAAAATCAGAAGTAGTGGTACCGTCTTCAATATTACCGATACGGGTGGTGGCACCAGTAAAATTCAGTAAATTCTCCACGAGTATTGTTTTGCCCGAGTTGCTGTGTGAGGCAAGAACGATGTTTCGGATATTATCTGTTGAGAATTCTTTCATTTTTTGACCTTCCTGTCGTCTGGCATGGAAAACCACGCGTATTATTAATAATTTCGGCGTGTTAACGCCAATTTTTCATTATATCAAAAAAGTTGGTTAAAAAACAGAAAAAAAGGACAAAAAAAGGATTGCCTTGACAGAAAAAAAGATAGTGTAAGAGCAATCCTCGAATTACGATAAATATTGTGTATATCAAGGTTAAATAGATATGTCACATTTTTCTTTGATTAGAAAGTCAATAAAAGGAAAGGGTTAAAAAATTGCTATCGTCCACTCAAATGATAAAGGTTGCTTCGAAGTATGGCTTTCTGCTCGGAACAGAAATATTACATGAGGTTACATTTTGGTATTTAAAAATAATATTGCGAGATGTTAGCTTTTTTGATAATATTTTTAATCCGGACGCTATCATTGAATACATATTGGCACCCCATCAAATTTTGGAGATCAATCTTCATTGATTGATGCAATTGAACAAGGTAGATAGAAATTTATAACAACAATAATGGAACTCTTATAAATGGATTTTTGATGATTTCGGCTGTGATTCACTAATTTTTTCGGATTTATTTTGAGGTTGTGGGGTCAGGTTAGATGCAGATTAAAAATTTCAAATTTGTGGTCTGCATTAAGGCATTAAGGAGGAAAGGATATGGAATATAATCTGGATTTAGGGCGGTTGTCTGTTCGGGAATATAAAGACTTGCTTAAACAACAAAATTTATTACCTGGGCGCAGAATTTTATGGCAGGACATTGACAGAATTTTTACTTTGTTTGAAAACAATGGCATTCAGTCAGTTGCAGATTTAAAGAAAATTATTTCTTCCCCAAAGAAAATTACGGTCTTTGCAACTAAAAACTGCATATCAGAAGAATATCTAGTTATTTTAAAGCGAGAGATCGGTAGCTTAGTGCAAAAGCCCGTTCCGCTTTCAGAGTTTAACGGGATCAATTCCTCACTGCTTGAAAAACTGGCTGAATCTGGATTAAGAACATCGAAAGAGTATTGGGATCAAAAGCCAGACATTTCGGACGAGTTATTTTGCCTTTGTGATCTTGTACGTATAAACGGAGTGGGTCCTGTTGCAGCAAGGGCATTTTATGAAGCAGGATACCAAACTGCTTCCGATATCGCGATGGCAGATGCACAAGACATGCTTGAAAAGGTCTCCGCAATAAACGAAACCAATAACTACTATAAGGCGAAGCTGGGAATTAAGGATATGCAATTTTGTATCGACTTCGCGTTGTTACTCAACAGTTATGCCAGTTGATGTAATCAAGTTTTTTGCGTAATAGGACATACCGCCTTCAGTTAATTTGTTCGTAGAGTGCCCTATTATTTTGCTTAATGAACTACACCCAATGTCAAACCAAACTTAAATTCTATGATGAATTTGTCTTCCTATACAACGATCTTTTCTATTTACCATCGAACAATTTAGTCGTTGTATTTAGCGAGGGACTTTGGTTTCATACACATTAAGGAATTCGCTCTTGTCAGGGATGCTTTTTTTTATAATTCAGCATAGTTGCCGTTCTCTACCTGCAGCACTGCTCTTGGTCACAAAAACGAGAACTTTCTTCTCCGATTCATCATAATCATAATTGAAGGTATCAGGCTTTATTGTTTTTTGTGAGTGAGCAAGTTATGGTTACTTTCAGCAGCAAAATTCCGAATTTTGGTCAATGTAGGTTTGGATTTCACGAAAATTAACAGATTCAAGCAGGAATTATCGGGGAACAACTCCCAATAGCTTTCGAATGTGGTCGATATGGTCACGTCTGTGCCAAAGTAACCGGCGCACAAATTTTCGGGCGCTCCACTGTTCCTGGGCATAGCTGGTTATTTTTACAGAACCTTCAAGGGTTTGCAAGTATTGTCTGACGAGTTGATAACTGTATTCTATGGCATCCAAAGACTTGACAGCAGATGGGGGTGATTTGACATCCAGCCCGAGGTTTTGAAGATACCAGATCTCAGCCCGAGCGAGATGACCTAATATTCCCAGGATATTCCAACGCTCACCGAGCTGAATTTCTTCCAAGGCTGGTCGGTCAACAAATTCAACCCCTGCCAGCAGCTCCTCGTGCTGCCATGAGAAAACCAGGTCGGTTTGTTTCAACTCTTCAGCGCTCAACGGACGAAGATCGTCCAGAAAAAAGGCATTGATTTCATATTCTACAGCATTATGGTCAACGCGGGTTACCACAAAGGTCTCATCAACATGAAAATCCAGTCCATCCAGTTCGTACCAGGGTTTTTCAATATGCAATCTGATCCAATAGTCAAACTCCAACAGCGCGCGAGGCAAGTTGAGCAGCGCTTCGCCTTCGTCCGCACCGTAGGCAAAACAACCGGGAAAATCCAATGCCCAGGCTGTATATCTGTTGCCTGGGTCTTCCTCCATTCCAACCCGAATTATCACGATTATCCAAAAAACAAGGGCAGGTGTCCAAGGGCGATGATATCACGCCATTCTGCACGGTCGCCTTCGGTGAGGATGCCAACCTCGAAAGCTGTGATTGCCCCGGCTTTATCCATCACCAGGTGCATCCCCTGTAAAGTTGAGCCTGTACTGATGACATCATCCAACAAAACGACACGTTTATCCCTGATGAGTTCGATGTCTTTCTCGTCCAGGAATAGAGTTTGTGGTTTACCAGTGGTAATAGAGAGCGTTTCGGCAGAAATCGCATTGCCCAGATATGGTTTATATTCTTTACGCAATACGACATAGGGCTTCCCGCTTAGTTTGGAAAGCATATGTGCCAGCGGGATCGATTTAGCTTCAGGGGTGAGGATAACATCGTATGCAGTGTCTGAAAGCAAACGGTTCAGTTCTTCCGCACAGGCATCGACCAGTTCAATATCTCCCAGGATATTAAGAATTGCGATCCGAAGGCCGGGTTTTACTTCAAAGAGAGGCAGCTCGCGTTTAACGCCGGCAATTGTTATCGGGTAGGTTTCTCGATTTTCCATGGACCCTCCAGGTTTTATTTTAGCTGGAATGATTTTATCGCAGAAATACGCTCCGAGCAGAATGGTTTACATATTTACGCTACGATTGCCTTGACAGATTGGGATTTTGAGACGAGGGATATGGGCGGGTTTGACGGATTGGTTGAAATTACGAAGCTCATGTCCTGAACCCGCCCGTACAGATATCCTCCGTATTCGACTTGCATCTCCCAATGAGAGGATAACCCTTGCCTGGCCAGTTTGGAAAACGAATTTTGTCCTTTAAACCATCTAATGCTGCGGACGCCGACCGCAGCATTAGTGTATTAAGGAGGAGAAGAAGAAGAGAAGTCGCCCTTACGATCTTATATTACAATTAACTTACAATTAATACTTGACGATTAACCTACGATTCCCCTACGGTTTTCTCCACTCCGGGTGAAACAATAGAAACGGTATATATGTATATTTTTTTCATCTTCACGATGTAAAATCAAAAGCAGGAATGAAAAATGGAAAATACTGAAAAACAATTCAAATCCGGATTTATCGCCCTGATTGGCAAGCCAAACGCTGGTAAAAGCACCCTCTTAAATGCGCTTATGGGGCAGCCTATTGCAGGTGTATCGTTCAGACCACAAACCACCCGTCGAAGACAACTTGGCATCCTCTCAACCGACCGGTACCAGATGGTTCTCATCGATACCCCGGGACTAAACGATGCCAAAGACCGGCTTAGCCGTTTTATTAACAATGAAGTTATCTTTGCACTTCAGGATGCCGATGTCTTGCTTTACCTTGCAGATGTCAGCAAACCTGCTGACAATCTTGACCAGCAGCTGACCGATGCTTTAAAATCCCGACGCAACCAGGACGAAGTGTTACTCGTTTACAATAAAACCGATTCGGTTGACTCTGTTAACCTTCAACAAAATAAAGCATCCTATCAAAACCTGCTTGTTGAAGCGAAAACGATCGAAATTTCTGCCAGATCTGGTAAGGGATTGGAGAAACTTCTCGAACTGATTGAAGAGCGTCTTCCGGAAGGTCCGGAATACTATCCGGTCGATCAAATCACGGAAGATTTTGAAAAGGATATCGCAGCTGAGATGATTCGAGCAGCTGCAATGGCAAATCTGGATGACGAACTACCATACAGCATTGCGACCCTGGTAGATGAATATAAAGAGCGTGACAACGAGGTGTTATATATCCATGGCATGATTTTTGTTGAAAGGGAAGCTCAAAAGCCGATTATTATTGGGCGAAAAGGGGCAATGATCCGCAAAATCAGCACCGACGCCCGAATCGCCATCGAAGAGATGTCTGATAAAAAGATCTTTTTGGATCTGCAGGTTAAAACCCAAAAAGATTGGAAAAATGATGCCGCGTTTTTAAAACGGGTTGGTTTGGCGGGGGCAGGAGATAATGCCTGATCAGGTCAGTTGGGTCGCAATCTCCTTTATCGCCTTTATCGCCCTTGCAAGCCTGGTAAACTGGGCAGCTGCCTGGCAAGGGCGAATGCTGCTTTATTACATTAGCAAACCTCTTGTAGTTATTTTTCTGATCGGACTTTTCCTCAGGCAATCACCGCTGACCGCATCGAAATTACCTTTTTTACTGGGGCTCATTTTTTCTCTTATCGGTGATGTCTTTCTCATTCCACGTTCCACCCGTTGGTTCATTGCCGGGATGGGGGCTTTTTCGATTGCACAACTATGTTACATAATTGGCTTCAACCTTTCCAGCCCTTCACCTGCGGTAATAATCATGGCATTGTTTGGATTGCTGGCGGGATTCTTTATCCTTTATCTGGCAATTGATTACTTTGCAGTGACATCAGATATAAAAAGAAGCCTGTTACCCTTTTTCAAAGGTTATGCAACGTTGGTTCTGGCAATGATGATAAGCGCTCTGATCAGTATCGCCAGACCGGGGTGGTCGGATAGTGCTGCCGTTATGGCGGGCACAGGCGGCATCCTCTTTTTTGTTTCAGATGCAATGATTGGCATGGATAAGCTGAACCGCAGGCTGCCAAAATACAAATTCTGGATTATTTTTACCTACCACCTGGCACAGTTCATGATTGTTGCAGCAGTCCTCCAGTTGCGCTGAGTCATTTATGAAACAGCTATTTCAGATAAACAAGGGTTAAAGTGCAAAAATAATCCCCCTTACACCTAAATTAATCCCAATTTATTGACTAATCTATGTGGATTGGGTATACTAATTCATTGTGAATATAACCCGATTGGGAGTTGAAAATGGAAAATCCTGTAGAAGAAACTAATAACGAACAAACCATCACCTCGAAACAAGAATTTGAGGGCAAGGTTCTAAAGACCTCGCTGCAAGGAGCACTTGTGGACATCGGGTCAGAGATACCTGCATTTCTACACATTTCCCAGGTTGTTGACCCCAATGATTCTGAAAAAGCTGTAACCAACATCGAAGATGTTCTCAAAGCCGACCAGGTCATTACTGTTTGGGTGAAACGTGTTCAAAAAGATCATTACGATCTGACCATGCGGCCGCCTCTGGCTTATGAATGGCGCGAGCTCACACCAGAATTAGTATTAAAAGGTACTATTGTCCGGCTTGAGTCGTTTGGAGCGTTTGTCGAACTCGGTGCAGAACGCCCCGGACTGATCCATGTCAGCGAACTTTCTCATAATTTTGTGCGGGTTCCTTCTGAAGTTGTCAAAGTTGGAGACGAAGTTGAAGTCAAGGTGCTTCAGGTCAATCGCAGGAAAAAGCAGATCAAACTGAGCATGAAAGCTTTGCAAGAAAACCCTGAGGAAGTAGCCGTGGAAACCGCGCATGTCAAGAAAAAGGGACGCGGTAAACAAGAAGTAATCGAAGAACCTGAAGAAGAAGTTATTCCCGATCCCACCTTTATGGAAATCGCCATGCGAAAAGCGATGGACCGGGCTGAACAACGTCGTCCGGAAATTGCCAGCCGCCTGAAGAAACAAAAATTTGTTGATTCGCAAGCTGATGATATCTTTGAACGGACAATTAAGAACAAGCCGGTAAATGCTGGAGATTAGTTTATGATCACACCCAGGTCTGAGTATTTGCATACCTGAAAAATCCGGGAGGGCTGGAGTAAAAAGCCCTCCCTTTCTTTTAAAGTGAGTATGGAGGTAATGTGGCAACGAAATACATTTTTTTTACCGGTGGCGTGATTTCGTCTGTGGGTAAAGGCGTAACTGCCGCTTCTGTAGGCAGACTGCTGAAAACCCGCGGGTTTAATGTCTCTGTCCAAAAACTGGATCCTTACCTCAATGTCGACCCGGGCACGATGAGTCCTTATCAGCATGGAGAAGTATATGTTCTCGATGACGGTGCGGAGACCGACCTCGACCTGGGACATTACGAAAGATTTTGTGACCTGCGGCTTAAGCGCACCAGCACAGTAACCGCAGGGCAGGTTTATGAAGAAGTGATCAACCGCGAACGGCGGGGCGATTATCTGGGCGGCACAATCCAGGTGATTCCTCACATTACCAACGAGATAAAACGCCGTATCAAGTTACTTGGTCATAACACCGATGCTGAAATTGTGTTGATCGAAGTCGGTGGTACTGTAGGTGACATTGAAGGTCAGCCCTTTCTCGAAGCAATTCGTGAAATGAGATATGACCTGGGCAAAGATAATACCGCTTTCGTACATATTACCTGGCTCCCTCATCTTAAAGCTACTTCTGAGACCAAGACAAAGCCAACCCAACACTCCGTGCGAGAATTGCGCTCCATCGGTATCCTTGCTGATATGATCATAGCTCGCAGTGATTACCCCGTTGAAAAAGATCTGACAGAGAAGATCGCAAGGTTTTGCGACGTAAAACCTGAGGCTGTTATTCCTTTGGTTACAGCCAACATGATCTACCAGATTCCACTTGAATTGGAATCATGGGGAGCTGCCGATATCCTCCTCAATGTTTTGGGGCTTCAAGCCAAAAAAGAACCCGAACTTGACGGATGGCGCTGGATGGTAGATGAACTGGCAAAAGAAAAACCGACATTGAAAATAGGCATGGTTGGTAAATACGTTGAATTGCATGATGCTTATCTGAGCGTTCGTGAAGCGCTCAGACACGCTGCCCTTTATTGTGGTGTGGATGTCGATATTGAATGGATCGCCTCTCCCGACCTTGAAAAGGTGGATGATCTCGATGAAGCCTTGGGACACCTGGATGCGATCGTAGTTCCAGGAGGTTTTGGCAGCCGGGGAGTGGAGGGAAAGATCCGTACCGCAACCTATGCACGGGAAAACGAAATCCCTTACCTGGGGCTTTGTTTGGGGCTGCAAGTGCTGATCATTGATTTTGCCCGCAACGTAGTAAATTTAACAGATGCCAATTCGGCTGAATTCGATAAGATGACTGATCATCCGGTGATAGATTTGATGACCGATCAAAAAGGGCTCGACCGATTGGGCGGGACGATGCGCCTGGGTCTTTACCCTTGTCAACTGGAAGTGGGCAGCAGGGCAAGGCAGCTTTACGACGTTGAAAATATCGAAGAGCGCCATCGCCATCGCTATGAATTTAACAACGCTTACAAACAAGTGCTCGAAGAACACGGTTTAACTTTCTCCGGATATTCTCCTGACGGGAAACTGGTTGAAATTGTTGAAATCAAAGACCACCCATTCATGATCGGAGTCCAGTTCCATCCGGAATTTTTATCGCGTCCAAACAAACCACACCCGTTGTTTTTGGGTCTGATTAAGGCGGCTTGTCAACGAAAAGGTCTGCCTGATGAAATAGTTGCCCTGGGTTTTAACGCATAAGATTAAGAGGACAGGTTATACTTGTTACTATATATGGAAAAGGAAAAACAAAATGGAAACGTTAATTGAATTTGTCAATGCTATTGAAGTTTTAGATTCCCGTGGGAATCCTACAGTTGAAGTTGAAGTCGTCCTTGCAGATGGGAGTTATGGTCGCGCCGCTGTACCGTCCGGCGCATCTACCGGCGTTCATGAAGCACTGGAGCTGCGCGATGGTGACAAGGATCGCTACAATGGCAAAGGTGTGCTCGAAGCTGTAGATCACGTCAACGATGAGATCGCCGACGAGCTTTTCGGTTTGGATGCGGTTGAACAAAAGGAACTCGACGAGCTCTTAATTGAATTGGATGGTACTGAGAATAAATCCAAGTTTGGTGCCAACGCCATCCTGGGGACCAGCCTGGCGATTGCCAAAGCTGCAGCCAGTTCACTGGGACTGCCTCTCTACCGCTATCTCGGCGGAGTTTATGCTCATGTCCTGCCCGTACCGATGATGAATATTCTCAATGGCGGAGCGCATACTGGTTGGCAGAGCACTGATGCCCAGGAATTCATGGTTATGCCATTGGGCGCTGAAACGTTTAGCGAAGGCTTACGCTGGGGTGCCGAGATTTACGCAGCTCTGAAAGGTGTCCTGAAAGCCCAGGGCTACGGCACGCTGGTGGGTGACGAAGGTGGTTTTGCTCCTGCCTTGAAGGCAAACAGCGAAGCGATCGAGCTGATTCTCAAAGCTATCGACAAAGCCGGCTATAAAGCTGGAACCGAGGTCTGTATCGCTCTGGACCCTGCTGCTTCTGAACTTTACGATGAAGAAACAAAGCTGTACAACCTCCGCAAAGAAGGGCGCAAGCTCACCAGTGACGAAATGGTTGATTATTGGACCAGTTGGATCGATCAATACCCGATCGTCTCGATTGAAGATGGTTTTGCCCAGGATGACTGGGAAGGTTGGAAAAACTTTACAGCCAAAAACGGACATCGGTTACAGATTGTTGGAGATGATCTGTTGGTAACCAACCCGAAACGTGTTGCCCGTGCTATCGAAGAAAATGCCTGTAACGCTTTGCTGGTCAAAGTGAACCAGATCGGCACTCTTACTGAAACAATGCAAGCTGTCAGCATGGTCCAAAACAACGGCTGGCGCGCGGTTTGTTCTCACCGCTCCGGTGAAACCGAAGATAGCACCATTGCCGACCTGGCAGTTGCCATGAATATGGGTCAGATCAAAACCGGTGCCCCGGCACGTTCTGATCGTGTTGCCAAATACAATCAGCTCCTGCGTATCGAGCAGGAACTTGATCTCTCCGGGCGATATGCCGGTTGGAATGCCCTGTCAATCAAACCCGAATAAATAAGATATCCAATTCAAAGCCATCCTGAAATATGGATGGCTTTTTTAATGGGGGAGGTGGGTTTCATCGACGTTATCTCTGGTAAACTTTGGCAATGGAAAGCAAAATGCATCAACTTCAGCAGGATATTATCGCTTGCCGTAAATGTCCCCGACTGGTTGCCTGGCGTGAAGAGGTTGCCAGAACCAAGCGCAAAGCTTACCGCAATTGGGAATATTGGGGCAAACCAGTTCCCGGATTTGGTGATTTCAATGCACGGGTACTGATCCTGGGTTTAGCTCCTGGAGCCCATGGCTCTAACAGGACTGGCAGGATGTTCACCGGCGATGGCTCAGGAGACTTCCTGTTTCCAGCGCTTTACAGGGCGGGTTTTGCTTCGCAACCGTCATCAAAATTCAGGGGAGATGGCTTGGAGTTAATTGATTGCTGGATCACCGCCTCCTGTCGTTGTGCGCCGCCAGCAAACAAACCCACAACAGAAGAGCTGTCTAATTGCTTCCCCTGGCTATTGCAAGAAACGTCACTTTTACCAAAATTGGAGGGGATCGTGTTGTTGGGCAAGATCGCTCTTGATATTCTGCTCAAATTCCCCGGATTCTCTGATTTACCCAAAAGAGAATTTCCTTTCGGTCACGGATCTTTTTACCAACCGGAAGGTTTGCCCTGGTTTTTATGTTCTTATCATCCCAGTCTGCAAAACACTCAGACAGGTCGGTTGACCGTGGAAATGTTTGACCAGGTCTGGCAGCGTGCCAGGCAATTGATTGAAAATGGCAGCCATGGTGAGCCAGGAACTAACGTATAATAAGAACTGCCGGAGGAACCATGCAAAAAATATTTCGTTTAGACCCAAAACAACTTAACAAGCAAAAAAGAAATATCATCTTACTCTACGGGATTTCAGGGCTTATAGCTGCTGCCTTCATGTTTTATTCCCAGCGTTCCAGCGGAACTGATAGAAACCCCTGGTTGTTGATCGGTGTGTTAGTGCTTATGATGGTCTATTTTGGGGTCCGTTCATTCCGGCAGCGAAAGGAGCTTTGGGACGGTTATTTCCTTGAGCTTAGCGAAGACAGTCTCATTCAATCCCAACCAAAATATCCCGAATCCCGACTGGCGTTAAAAAACATAACTGATATTGAAGAGGGCAGGGAAGGTTTGTGGCTCTCAACCCGACAAGGGAGAAGGTTGTTCATCATTCCCATCTATCTGCCAGAGGCAGACTATCAATTTCTAAAAGATCTTGTTTACGAGTATCAAAAGAGCAATAAAGCTGAACCAGACACTGAAAGTGAGCTGACTGAAGAACTCGCTGATAGCGCTGATGATTACGAGAAACCCGGGTTGGATGTGAGCGCGGTTCCTTATGAAGCTGAAGGCGTTGCTGATAATTCCGAAGAAACTGGGGACTGAACCAGGCAAATCCTGATTAAATTAATTCATCTGATTGAGAGGATGTCGGTTTAAGTCGCTTGACCATGCGCCAGGCTGGCTCATGAACGTATTGCCAGCGTCCGAACTGATCTTCGTAGCGCCAGCGCCCTTCTTCGGGACCTATTACGGCATAGCCATGTTTTTCGTACATCTGCCTTGCCATCTCGTTTTGGCGACCAACATTGAGTCGGAGGGTGTCAAATCCTTTTTCGAGCAGGAATTTTTCCATGAATTCAAGCATATAACTACCCAAGCCCTGACCCCGAAAAACAGGTTTTACCCGGAACGAGAATAAATAGGCACGGTGAATACCGTCGGCAAGCTCTGGCTGCCTTGAATACAACAACAAAAACACCTGACCGATGATTTCACCCAACTCGGTCTCTGCCACCCATATACGTGTGTTTCCAGTTCGGCTGTTTTGAAAATGTTGGTTATAAAGCTTGCGAAAGTGAGCGTATTGACCTTCCCATTCCATTCCGGGCAGGTCTTCAGCTTGCGCCGGGCGAATACGGATGTTAACTCCATCTGGCATGCGGAAGTTGGTTTCGCTCATTTCCTGGTTCATGTGTTTGTTAAGATTGTGTTCAGAAGGCTGATCTCTTCTTCGTAACTGTTCACTTTTCCATCCAGCCAGGCAGCTTTGAGCTGGTTGAGGATCTCTTCGTAAAGAGGAGATGGAGGGATTCCACGTTTGCGCAGGTCATCACCGCTGGTATAGGCATTGACATGCCTGTAATGAACCAGGTAGTCGTGAAGAGGCTGTTGGTGTGCGGCGTTTTCTTCGGAAAACAGCACAGTCTGGATAACCAGCTCAGAAAAGACAGACAAAAGATCGCTTATCTCACTCGGTGGCAATTTGGGCAACCCGGGAAGCAGCTCGCGCAGCCTGCCGGATTGTTTGATCAGATCGTCTTGTTTACTGGTCAGCCTCAACCGGTCAATTATTTCGGTTAATTTGTCTCCCCGATAATCTTCCAACCACAATATCCAGACTGATTGTTGTTGATCTTTGAGAGCGAGCGTGCTTTCGGCTGCGTTCGCCATGAAAAGCTGTATCCGCTGCTGGTCTATATCTTTCCAGTTAAGCTCAGGATGGATCGATGAGAGAATTCCAAGTTTTTCAAGGCTGCTCATTATCCGGGTAACATTTGATTCGAGGAAGATCAGGTCGAATTCGTGCTGCAAGCGTGCTCCGCTCAGGCGGTCGAGCAAGGGCAAGCTGTCTTTTAAGAGCCCTAATGTGCGCTCTTCGATTAGAAACCCAAACCTTTCCGAAAAACGGACCGCCCTCAACATTCGGGTGGCGTCATCAACGAAAGAGAGCGCGTGCAACACACGGATTAGCCCACGCTGAAGGTCATCATAGCCTCCCCAAAAGTCAAAAATCTGACCAAAATGATCGCCATCCAACCGCAGTGCAAGCGTGTTGATGGTGAAATCCCTGCGGTGCAGATCCATCTTGATGCTGCTGCGCTCGACGACCGGTAAAGCCGCCGGGTGATCATAAAACTCAGTTCGGGCACTGATCAGATCCAGGTGTTCGGGCAAATCCCTTCTGTCATTGGAGTCATCAAGCCCGAGTTTTGAAGCAATCTCACCGATCTGATCATATAAAATCCACTTGGCGGTTCCAAACCGTTCATGGATTACAACCCTGCCACCAAAAACTGAAACAAGGTGGTTGGCGAAGGCAATCGCGTCTCCTTCGATGACAATATCAAAGTCCTGGCAATGTTTTCTGAGCAGCAGGTCGCGCACGAAACCACCGACGATATAAGCCGGTTGGTTTAATGCCGCTGCTTCTTCTGCAACTGCCTGGAGCAGACGTTTTCGGTCTCCATGCAGCGCATCCTGCAAGGCTGCGACCAGTTCAGAGCGCGGAATTGGGCTGATATTGTTGTTAAGTGAGCTGATCAGATCGGTCCGGGTGACAATCCCGATAATTTCGCCATTCTCCGGATCGGTCACCGGAATCTGTCCCCAACCGCTGGATACCATCAACTCTTTCAATCGGGTAATGGTATCGTCCGGATGGATGCTGATGTCTCCGGCTTCCATCAGGTCGCCGACTGTTTTGTCGATATTATGTGCCAGGGCACGGTCGACATTGCGTCGGTTTAGCAAACCCAATAACTGACCATCTTTCACAACCGGATAACCTTCAAAACCATAGCGATTCATCAAGCGAGCCGCGTCCTTGCCGCTCATTTCAGGGTCCAGCAGCAGCGGTCGCAGTGACATAATTTGATTCACTTTTTGTTCAGACGTAACGATCGAAGGTAAATAGCGGATGATCTCATCCAAAGTCTTCTGCATTAAAACCCGCGTGTTTTCTGGAGTCGGTCGGTCCTCTGGTCGGATCAGGGCGGATGAGGCGCGTTTGTGCCCACCGCCGTGAAAGTGCCTTGCCAGGGCAGCCATATCCAGATTGTCGGTGGTCGATCTGCCCACCAGCCGGAGCCCCTGCCTGGTGGAGACTACCATCACAAGTCCATCAGGGTCCAGGAATTCGCGCAGCTTATGTGCAACCGAAGAGATTTCATCGTTCAAATCGAACGCCTCTGCGCTTGCCAGAAGCACATCAAAACCTTCAATGGAGTAATTGGTTAATGAGGTCATCAAGCGGTCATACAGCTGCTGCTGCACATTGGATAACGGTGGGTTGAGGTAGTGAGAGACGATGTTAAGGTCTGCTTCACTCTCCAACAAAAAGGCGACTGCTTTGGCATCGCGTGCGCTGGTATTGCTGTAAATAAGCGATCCGGTATCTTCATAAATACCCAGCAGCATCAAAGTTGCCTGCAAAGGGGTTATCCCGATCTCTTTTTGCTGGATTTTTTCGACTAAAAGCGTTGTGCAGGCACCGGTATTGTCAAGCTCCATCGCCCAATCAGGGTGCGAAACACTCTTGCGTGGATGATGATCGATCACTCTAATTTTGGTTCCGTCATGCAGCCCGCGCAGGGTGACCAGTGACTGAGTATCAACGAGCAGAACTTCATCAATAGATTTTCTTTGCAGATCCTGGATTGTTGAAAAACCAAGTTCTGCCCCAAAACGTTTCAGGAATTGTCGGCCGTTGCGATTGATCTGACGCGGCAGCAGAGCATATGCTTCAGGCAAGAGGATATGAGCGCCCAGCATTGAGGCGAGCGCGTCCAGATCAGCTTGCTCGTGCGTCAAAATCAAATGCATTGTTTGTTACCCTTCAGTGCCTGGTGGCATCAGTTTTCATACCAGGCAGCCTGGTTTTCGGTGTTGTAAGCATTATATATGGATTGTGAGAGCCTTGCAAAAAGACGGTTGGCAGGGTCATACAAAAACTGATTTTCCGTGTGAGCAAAAACAACCAGCACAAAGTCACCACCGGGGGTATAGATCACTGACGCATCGCTCATCGTGTGAATGAGCCCATCTGTTTCATTGGTCCAGCCGTGTTTGTGAGCGATGGGTGTGTTGGGTGGGAGTCCTGCTTCAAGCAAGGCAAGGATCTTGTTTTCTTTCAGGTAGCCCAGCATTAATGCGCACTCATCCGAAGTGACTGCACCGTTAAAAAGAGCAGCTTCAGCTGAATTGGAACAGTGATAGATGCGCGTCAGCAGATCACCGGTCTCAGAGGGAACGGTCTGATTGTAAAAGTCCGGGTCCAGATAAACATCTCTGCGCTGGTTGGCAGGGGTGTCAATCTTTTCAAGCAGGGGTGACCCTGGGTCGAAATAGCCTGCTAAAAATGTATTTTGATAACCCATCTCGCGCAGATCCGCGGTGACTATCAAGGGACCCTGGTTGTTATCCAGGTAGGCTTTCATCAATCCGTCAGCGGGTGGGTTTAGTGATTCTCCAATCATCAGGCTCATCCAGTTGGTTACCTGGGCGGGTAAGGGTTCTGAAAGCCGCTTCATTATGGATACCATGATCGGGATCTTAATCGTGCTGGCTGCTGAATAGGCAACGTCCACCGGAACATCCTGGTTGTTCAGGACGGCGAAATGCATGGTTTGATCATTCTGCAAATCCCGCAGGTAGATTTCAGCCAGCCCGGTAAAGCGCTCCTGGCGGATAATCTGGCGGAGCATCACTTCAATGTTGTGCCAATCGGGGGAGATTGCCGGGGTTTCGATTACGGTCAGGGCAACCTTGCGCTCAGCCGGAGAAACCAGGGCTTCTTTGACCTGTTCTGAAGTTTGAGTTAGCGATGCCAGTTGATAACCCGGTTGACCGGCAGTGAAATTGGTGGTGTAAAGAATCGGGGTGGCTGCGCTGGCAGGTTGGTCATAACGCAGGGAAAAAACCTGGTTAAGCATGTTTTGCAGCTGGTTCTCATCCAGGCTATATTTGATTTCCAGCTTTTGTGCGTTGTCTGCAAAACTCTGACCCCAAAACCAACTTCGAAATGGTATTGCACGGGTAAGTGAAATTTGGCTGAGGATTGACTGGATGTCAAGTTGAAAACCAAGCTCTGCCGGTAAAAATTGCATCCTTGCTCCCTGATAGGTTAACTCCACCGGACCTGAGAAAGCTTCTTCGATTCGCTGTTGAGCTTCCTCTAAGGTAAGCCCGCCCAATGGCACCCCCAGCAGATCTGTTTGATTAGAAATTTGGGGTGGTTGGGCAAGGTATTGGGTTAGGGAACGCAATCCTACCACCAGGCTGGCTGCTATCAAACCAAGACCTGCAACCAGGAGAATTGTGCGGGAGACATCAGCACGCCTCTTTATGCGAGAACGGTATTTCTTCATGCAACGATTTTACCATTGCACAATCGCAGCTGATAGCTTAAGGTTCAAAACGCTCCATCAGCAATTCACATCATATAAACAACTGTATGGGCGGGTCCCAATCACGAACGTTCGATATTAACATCAGTAGGGAACGTGGTCATGATGCTGGGAGCAAAGCGAGCAGTACTTGTCCCGTTCCGCAAATTCACACCATATAAACAACCGTACGGGCAGGTCCCAATCAAGAATACCAATATTCCCTGGCCCAGCAAGACCCGCCCAACACAGGAACAACGGAATTGATTTGAAAACGGAATATATGATCCTTCATCCCTCAGGATGACAAATCCCAGATTGCTTTGCATCAGAGACTCGCGATGACGTTTCCCCCCACCCCCGTCACTAGTGGCAGTCTGACCTTAATCTGTCATTCTGAGCAAAGCGAAGAATCTTGTCTTAGGCAGGTTAAGATCCTTCGCAAAAGAGGCTCAGGATGACAAATGGAATGTCATCATGATATATCGATGTCGTACGGGCAGGTCCCAATCATAAAACACCATCGTACGGACGAGGTTTATCTTCGTCCGAAAACGCTCATCCAATCAGATCATTAGCGGACAGAGACGAGCCCTGTCCCGGAGAGATCAATATTACAACGCTCACGTGTTGAACCCATCCGCACTTTTATTCTGGGCAAATTTACAATTATTCTCATGATTCTCGACGGCAGTTTCATTTTGAGAATTGCTGGCGATCAATACGGTTTCACTTTGCATAAATAATCTCATATATAATTAGAGAAGGTAAGCCTGAATTGAAGGAGCTGACAATGAGCGAAAACAATAAATGGAAAGCAGTCGGATGGAGTGCATTAGGTGTGACAACCGCAATCACACTTACAAAGCTTGGCTGGATTCTTTACAGCAAACGTTATATCGACCACAACGCAAAACTGAATGTCATTCTCAAAGCTGAACAGCATATTTTCGAATCGCGCACCGCCGGCAAAATCAACTTTTATGTCAACCCTGATGGAAACCATGATCCGGTTTTGTTAATCCATGGTTTGCATTTGTTTGCTGGTTTATACGAAATGCAGCCAATTTTTGATGCTTTTAGCACGGTTAGTCCGATGTATGCCATCGACCTTCCTGGTTTTGGGCGCTCAGAGAAAACAGACCGACCATACCGACCGAGCATGTATGCTGCTGCTATTCTTGAATTTATCAAAGATCAGATTGGCAAGCCATGTCATGTCGTCTGCATGGGCAATGCCAGCGAATTTACTGCAATGGCTGCTGTCAACGAACCGGAATGGTTTAAGTCGGTCATCATGATCAACCCCAGCGGGCTTCAGATGCCTTCTGCCTACTCTATGACAAGTTCAAATCGTCTCGACAAGGCTAGAGACGCTTTACTCTCCTTGCTCAAGGTGCCTCTGTGGAGTTTACCGCTTTACGATCTGTTAGCCAGCCGTACCCACATTGTTACGTTTTACCAGAACCTGTTTCGTTTTCAAACGCCTGGTGAACTGATCGATCTAGCTTACACTTCCACTCATCAACAAGGTGCCCACTTTGCGCCGATAGTGTTCTTGAGCGGGAAGCTAAATGTTGCAGACATCCGGGAACGCTATTACGAGAAATTGACCGTTTCAGTGCTTGCGGTTTATGACAATGAGCCAGGCAAAAGCTTTGATATGCTGCCCCAGATGGTTCGCAATCACAAGAACTGGCAGGCATTTCGCAGCAGAAATACGAAAGGGATGCCTCACTTCGAAAATACAGGAGAGCTCTTCAGGCAATTTGACTTGTTTTGGAAGAAACACGCTTAAGACAGAATGTAAATGGAAAAAAAGACGCTCAACGGGAAAATCCATCCATTCAGCCTGATTGGCGCTGTTGTTTTTGCGCTGGTTATTATTGGCGTTGCTTTTCTTGTCTTCCGCAGACAAAACGGGCAGCAAGCACCCGCACCCACAAATCCTGAATACCTGGTAACCCTTTTGCCTGCGCCAACTGAAACACCCACCGCAATCCCAACAACCATGCTCCTTACTCCGACTTCCGAAGAAGTATCCATCCTGCCTCCTGATGTAGTGGCAGTTGGTCGTTATGTAAAAGTGAGCGGTACCCAGGGAGTCGGATTGCGCATGCGAGCCCAGGCTGGCACCTCCGGGGATGTGAATTTTATTGCCCTGGATGATGAAGCATTCAAAATTATCGACGGTCCGCTGGTCAGTGATGGCTATACATGGTGGCTTTGCGAAGCTTTGCTTGACAAAACCAGGAGCGGTTGGGCAGCTGAGAATTATTTACTGGTGCTTGATATCAGCACACCGAGTCCTTGAGATCGGGAAAGAGTAGAGGTGGTGAAGAGTTGAAATTTTTCGGACGTAAGTTAAACCAAAACACTGGCAGTAGTTTCCCTCAAAGCTTTCAGGACAATCAACCAATCACGATCGATGCTGCACTGGCTCAATCAGTTGGTAAAACCCGCGATCATATGGAAGATGCTGCATTTTGCATGGTGTTACAACAAGGTTATTGTGAACAAAACCCACGCGTCGGTCTTTTTGTAGTTGCCGACGGTATGGGCGGGCACACCAACGGAGAGCTGGCGAGTTCAATTGCCATTCAACAGTTCATAAAAACCCTTGACCCTGCAGGATTGGGCGAGCATGAATCACTCGACCAGGATGCAATCCAACAGAAGCTTGAACAAGCTTTTGTTGCTGCCCAACAGGCTGTTCTTGAGACAGTCCAGGGTGGCGGCTCCACGCTCACAGCTGCCCTGGTGGTTGATCGTGACCTGTTTTTCGCTCATGTTGGGGATTCCCGCCTTTACCTGATTTCAGACCAGGGTCAGGCTGAAGTGTTGACCAGAGATCATACACTGGTTCAGCGGTTGGTTGACCTTGGACAGATAAGTTCGGTTGAGGCTGAGGTTCATCCACAAAAGAACGTCCTCTATCGGGCTTTGGGGCAGACTGATGGTTTCAAAGTTGATCCTGGACATCAACAGTTGAATAAGCCGGTGCATCTCCTGGTTTGTTCCGATGGACTTTGGGGTATGGTAGGCGAGAAAAAGCTGCTTGAAGTGGTTAGAGAAAAATCTTCGACCGACCAAAGGGCAGACAAGTTATGCCAGCTGGCGAACGATGCCGGTGGGACTGATAATATTACCGTAATAGTGGTCGATTTGTTTTAGGAGAGAATATGGATACCAGTAAAAAGCGAATTTTAGTTGTAGATGATGAGAAAGGACTGGTGAAGATTATTCGACTCAACCTTCAGCAGGATGGTTTTGAGGTGGTTGAAGCCAATAATGGCACAGAAGCGATGGATAAACTGCGTACCACACTGCCAGATCTCATCTTGCTGGATGTGATGATGCCGGATTTGGACGGATTCACAGTTTTGAAAATGGTTCGTGAAATTGGCGGCACTCCTGTAATTATGCTAACAGCGAAAGGGGAAGAGAAAGATATTATCAAGGGTCTTGAGCTTGGCGCGGACGATTATATAACCAAACCTTTTAGCCCGAGGGAATTGACCAGCCGGATCAGGGCAGTATTGCGTCGGGGCAGTTTTACTAAAGATGAAGAATCCGGACGAATCGTTGTTGATAACCGGTTAACAATTGATTTTGACCGCCACGAAGTCTGGATAGAAGGGGAACTGGTGCAATTACGCCCAACGGAATATCGTCTTTTGTACCACCTGGTTCAAAACGCCGGCTGGGTGCTCACCCATGACCAAATCCTGAACAAGGTTTGGGGCTATGAGTACGAAAATGAACCTCACTACGTCCGTCTGTATATCAATTATCTGCGCAAAAAGCTGGAAGTCGATCCCTCCGACCCAAAATATATACTCACCGAACGCGGCGTTGGCTATCGCTTTGTTGATTACAAACGGGATAAGTAGGAAGAAAAATATATAACTTATTGCTGACAGGCAATAAACCGTCTTAATCCAATACCTGCAGTTTCGCCCGTCGCCTCAATAAATGATTGGTTATTGATGGATCCCGATCAGGCGATTTGAAACAGTCGGCGTGCATTGCTGGTCAGTTGCTCGCCGAGTTCGTCATCTGATACACCGCGGATTTCTGCGATCTTTTGAGCAATGAGAGGAATAAAAGCTGGCTCGTTCCTTTTGCCGCGATGTGCCTGTGGGGGCATGAACGGGCAATCTGTCTCCAGCAATATCCGTTCAATTGGCAGCATCCTGACCAACTCTCGTTTCTCTGCGGCATTCTTATAGGTCACCGGTCCGCCGATACCGAAATAAAAACCTGCGGACAGCAGTTCAGGGACAAATTCGAGCGAACCGCTGTAAGCATGCATTACCCCGGGTCTATCCTTAATGGCGCTTTCAATGGGCAGCTCAGACTGCCATCTTGTTAACAGTGGTGCCAACTCATGTGCTGAAGCCCGTTCATGGACGACAATCGGCAATACCAGGCGCTCCGCCAGCTCAAGCTGGGCAGATAACGCTTTTTTTTGCTCCCCGGGGGTGGCATAATCGCGGTAAAAATCCAATCCGACCTCGCCGATTGCGACAACTCCAGCATGCTCTGCCAGAATCTCCAGTTTACTAACCTGCTCATGGCTGAAGTTGCTGGAATAATTTGGATGTACACCTACAGCAGCATAAATAAAACCAGGATACTCATCCACCAGGTTGACCGACTTTTGGGAGGTTTCTATATCGATGCCGATATTAATTATGAAACCCAAACCGGCGTCTTTTGCCTTATTAATCACTTCCTGACGGTCGGCATCAAAATTATCAAAATCAATATGGGCATGTGTGTCACAATAGAGCATTTTTAAATTTTACCCGATTCTATCCGGGATATTGAGCTCCGAACCGTGATATCATTGAATGAATTTCCGCACTGACGGAGAATGCCCGCGAACCTTTTACCCAAATTTTGAGTGTATGTTGGTGGGTAAATTCAATGAAGAGATGATCAACGAATGAATACTTCTTCCTACCTGTTTGGTTTTATCCTGGCAACACTCATGGGGGCATTATTTCATTTATGGAGAGATGGCGGCATAGGGCGACTTTTGCTCTATTTGCTGCTCAGTTGGGTTGGTTTTTTGCTTGGTCACTGGGCTGGCAACAGTCTGGGGATTAATTTCATCAAAATCGGTCAGGTCAACCTGGGCGGTGGTGTTGTAGGCAGCGCCCTTCTTCTCTTTTTAGGTCATTGGATAGGTCAGGTAGAGCCTGAATTGCGGTCGAAGGACAACTGATGAATCAAGCTGGTTCAGACCGGGTCAATCTCGTCCAGCCGGGCGACCTTGTTCAACTTCATGGCAGCACTCATAAAAGCCATTTCCAGGTGATGAAACCAGGCGAGGTGCTTCAAACCCACAGGGGGGTGATCAGGCATGACGATATCATCGGTCAGCCCTGGGGAATTAAACTTGAGTCTCATACCGGCAACCCTTTCTTCGTTCTGCAGCCTGGAATCACAGATTTGGTGCAAAACCTGAAACGTACCACGCAGATCATGTATCCCAAGGATATCGGTTATATCGTGCTGCGTCTCAGTGTCGGTGCTGGCACCCGCGTTTTGGAATGCGGTGGTGGTTCGGGAGGGTTAACCACGGTCCTGGCGTACCTGGTGGGGAAAGAAGGCAAAGTCTACTCTTACGAGCGCAATGCTGAGGTCCAGACATTGGCGAAGAAAAACCTTAATCTCTATAGTTTGGCTGACCGGGTCGAATTCAAACAAGGTGAGGCAAAAGACGGTTTCGATGAACGCAACCTCGATGCGATCTTCCTTGACCTACCGAATCCTTATGATTATCTCGATGTGGTTCAAACCAGTTTGAAAGCCGGCGGTTCTTTTGGCACCTTGTTGCCAACGATTAACCAGGTTGAAATATTGTTAAGAGCCCTTTCTCAAAGCACCTTTGCCTTTATCGACGTTTGCGAGATCTTGCTGCGCCATTACAAGAGCGACTGGTCAAAAATCAGACCGGTTGATCGTATGGTCGCTCACACAGGTTACCTGGTTTTTGCCCGCTTTGTTCAAAACCCAGTTATGCAAAATGAGGAAATCCAGGAATATCCGGAGGAAATTTGACCCCTTTCCTGGACCTTCCATCAGACTTGACCGACCGTCTTGCCCGACATGCAGCCAGCACCTCCCTTCGTGAGTTTTGGAGCCCACATCTGCCAGGGGAAAGTAGAATTCCGGCTGCTGTTCTTATGCCGTTAATCCGTAGGGATGATCAGTGGCATTTAATTTACACCCTGCGCTCCAGTTTGCTGCATGACCACAGCGGGCAGGTTTCGTTTCCCGGCGGCTCCAGGGAACCGCAGGATCGGGATATCATCGCGACAGCACTGCGTGAATCACAGGAAGAGATAGGTCTGAACCCACAGTCTGTGACTGTTTTGGGTTGTTTGGCGGATATGGATATGGTTACCCGGTTTAAAGTCACTCCTGTGGTTGGGGTTTGCGAGTGGCCTACTGGTCTTACAATTAATCCCGATGAAGTCGACCGGGTTTTTTCGATCCCGATCGATTGGCTCGCAGACAAACATAACCATTATTCCCGGGTATTGACCCACAACGGCATGGATATTGAGGCGGTCTATTTCAAGCCTTACGATGGTGAAACTGTCTGGGGAGCCACCGCGATGATGACTGTCGCATTGCTTGACCTGTTTGACCGGGCACCTTAATCTGGATTTCTTTCGCAACCTAAGCGATAAAGATCGTCACGAAATAGCAAACCACGCGCTTAATAACAGAAAAACCTGTCCAGCAGACAGGTTTTTCATTGGTAGGTATGTTGGACTCAGAAGAATTATTCTTCTTCCTCTTCTTCTTTCTTGCCTTTTTCCATAACCTCAGGCTGAGCAGCAAGCTCTTCATCGAGCTCGTCAGCTTCTACCTCTTCAGCTACGTAGGAAATGGAAACGATAACTTCATTCTCGTCAGTCAAAACTGTGATTTTGTCGCCCAGATTCAAGTCTGCTACGGTGATCAAATCTTCTGCAGTTGCAAGACCAGCGATATCAACCGCGATGCGTTCGGGCATGTCATTGGGCAGAGCTTCAATTTCAATTTCATTTAAGATCTGATTAACCAGCGATCCGGGAACCTCATCCAAAACCGGGGCGTCGCCTGTCAGTTCGATGGCAACATTGGCTTTGAGTTTTTCGGTCATCGAGATTGCCAAAAAGTCGAGATGGAGCAGTTCGCCGGTTACGACGTCGTAATTTCGATCGCGCACGATTGCCTTGGTTTTTTTACCGTCCAGATCCAATGAAACCAGGGTGGTAGGGGTGATCCGTTTCATCAGCAGGCTGGTTGAATGGCGTTCCATCTGGATCGGGTAAGAATCGACCTTGTAGCCATAAACCACCGCGGGCAGGATACCCTGTCTGCGCAGTTGGCTGACTTGCTTGCCCGTGATGCTGCGCTTTTCAACTTTGATAATAATATCGTCTTGTTTTGTAGTCATTTTTCCTCCGGGCGCCTCTCACCCTCTTTGGGGTTACCCTCGCCCATAAATTTACCAGCTGGATTTGCTGGCGACCAATAATGATACTCGTTGAGTTGTGATTAGTCAACATTTTCGGGGTAAACAGCAATTCTCAATACTATATCAATACCGTACGTGCGGGTCCCAATCACGAACGCTCAATATTAACATCGGAAGGGCGGAATGAGGTGGGTGTGAGATTTGGATATTGCTATGGTTTTGTTCCCACCTCACTCCGCCGTTTGAAATGTTGGCTTGGCTGTCGGACAAAGTACCGACGCAGTCGTGTAGTGAGAGCGCGGCAAGGCTCTTGTTTTCCAACATTCGCGAGCGCTCTCATTCCGACCTACAATGATCCTATGTGATGGCAAAGCGCTCACGTATTGAATCCGTCCGTACCGACATTATTCAATCGGAATAATTTCAACAATACCGTACGGGCGGGTCCCAATAATGAACACACAATATTAACATCGGTAGGGATGGGGCTTGACCCCATCCGCAAATTCACATTAATTACCGGGAAATGGAACGGGACAAGCCACGTTCCCTACTACACGATCGCCTTCTCCGATTGGGTGATGGCAAAGGGCACACGTATTGAACTCGCCTGTCAGGACATTTTTCAATCGAAACAATTTCGATATTATCAATTCCGTACGGGCGGGTCCCAATCACGAACGCCCGATAATCCGTAACTCAGCAAGACCCGTCAGCGCAGGAACAATGGAAATGCTTTGGAAACGGAATATAAATTTGCCTCAAGGAGGGCGGGTTTGACGGAGTGGTTAAGATCACGAAGCTCACGTATTGAACCCGCCCGTACAGATTTCATAGACAATTTCACAAGACTCACATCCTGAACACGCCCTTACAATGATCATAAGCAATTGCAGAAGGCTCACGACCTGAACCCGCCCGTACAGACATTTTTCAATAGAATATAATCAAGTGAACGGAGGAATTATGTGCGGACGATTTACGATGGCAATCGATTCAGAAGACCTGCAAACCCAGCTTGCGCTTGGGCAGATGCCGCTGGATTGGGAGAAACGCTACAACATTGCCCCCTCCCAGGACGTTGCTGTCGTGCCATTCGCGGAAAGTCGGGATGTCGTCTGGATGAAGTGGGGCTTGGTGCCGTTTTGGGCGAAAGATCCCTCAATCGGGTTTAAAATGATCAATGCCCGCGCTGAAACTGTGGCAGAAAAACCCTCCTATCGCAGCTCATTCCGAAGCAAACGCTGCCTGATTTTAGCAGACGGTTTTTTTGAATGGCGAAAAGAAGGCAAATTTTCAATTCCCTTTTACTTTCAATTGGAAGGGGGCGAACCATTTGCCTTTGCTGGTTTATGGGACGATTGGGAGCCAAAAGGTGTCTCCTCGATGCCGGGTCTGCCTGGTCTGACTACCTGTACCCTGATCACGACCGAGGCAAATGAAGATGTCAAACCAGTCCACCCTCGTATGCCGGTTATTTTACGCAAAGAAAACATGTGGGCCTGGCTGGAAGAAAACAACCCGCTTGTCCTGCAGTCGATGCTAACGCAATTGCCCGCTGGCAGCCTGAGCAGGGTTCAGGTGAGCCGTGATGTCAATAGCCCTGTAAATGAAGGGGAATACCTGGTTGTGCCAAACCAGGAAACCTTGTTTTAGCTGTCGATTTCCCCAAACATAAGGAAACCACGCAATTAACGATCCGGTCGGAGAAGTTTCGGTCTAAAAAACATATCAACGTCTGCGTCCAACCCCTCGCTTGCCTCTTCCTCCTCTACGAGCCTTCGCCTATCCGACTGATGTCAAGTAAAATAAGCTTTACCATACAAGGGATAAGGATACATTCTGGATGAATTTGTTAAAACATGCCCTGTCGGCATTAATATTATCAACTCTATTGCTGACAGCCTGTCAACCGGCTCTTCAAACACAGCAACCAACTGCTGACATACAGGTAATTGAAACGTCTGAACCGGAGCCAATCTCCACTCTCCGGGAACCTGTCGAAGAAAACGCAATGGGCTGGTGGAATGAAGTTGTTTTCTATGAAATCTTCGTGCGCTCCTTCAAGGATAGTGATGGTGATGGCATCGGCGACTTTCAGGGAATCATCTCACAGCTCGACTATCTCAATGATGGAGACCCTGAAACAACAGATGACCTGGGAATCGGCGGTATCTGGTTAATGCCGATCATGCCTTCTCCCTCCTATCATGGCTATGATGTCACCAACTATCAAACTGTAAACACCGATTACGGTACGTTGGCGGACTTCAAACAACTTCTCGATGAGTGTCACAAACGCAGTATTCGTGTAGTCATTGATTTTGTGGTCAACCATACCTCCAGCGAACACCCCTGGTTCCTTAGCGCTCAGGACCCTGCCAGCGGGTTCCGTAACTGGTATGTGTGGGAAGAACAAAACCCCCGCAAGCCCGGACCCTGGGGGCAGAACGCCTGGTACGAATCCAACGGCACTTATTATTACGCTCCGTTCTGGAGCGGCATGCCCGATTTGAATTATCACGAGCCTATGGTTACCAAGGCAATTTATAATGCAACCCAATTCTGGCTTGATCTGGGCGTGGATGGCTTCCGTGTCGATGCTGCTCGCTATCTATTTGAAGATGGTATAAGCCAGCAGGATACCAAGAGCAGCATTGCCTGGTTCCAGAGCTGGCGCGATTTTTACCTCGAGATCAACCCCCAGGCTTACACGGTCGGGGAGGTCTGGACAGACACACAAGTCATCGCCAAATACAACCAACCCACCCACGGCATGCAGCAATACTTTATGTTTGACCTGGCAGCTGACATCCTCGGTGGCATTTATTCACCGGACCCTTCCCGGATCATGAAAAGCTACCTGGATACGCTTGAATACTTCCCAGACCAGCAATTCGCCACATTCTTGACCAATCATGATCAGCAGCGGCTTGCCTCTTATTACAGTGAACGCTTACCGCATCAAAAACTGGCTGCGTTTATCTATCTAACTGGTCCCGGTACCCCGTATGTCTACTATGGTGAAGAAATCGGGATGATTGGTGGAAAACCTGACGAACTTATTCGAAAACCGATGCAGTGGTCTGCCGAGGATAACGCTGGGTTCACCAGTGCCAAACCCTGGCAAGACCTGGCGCAGGGGTGGCAGCAAACCAACGTCGAAGTCCAGAACCAGGACCCCGAATCGCTGCTTAATTGGTACAAAACCCTGATCAACACGCGCAGCCAACTTCCTGCCTTGCAAAAAGGAAGTTATCTGCCCTTCACATCCTCTTGTCGCCGCCTTTACTCGGTCGCACGGATTTACGAAGACCAGGTTGTGCTTGTAATGGCAAATCTGGGCGTGCAAACCATGGAAGATTGCACTATTTCAATCGATGAAAGTCCGCTTCCCGGCACCTGGCAGGTAGAAAGCATCCTGGGTGAGCTGCCTTTTGAACAAATCAGCTTCTCAGACAAGGGCACTTTAACAGATTTCCCAGTCTCTATACAACTTGATGGTGGGCAAACCATGATTCTTGTACTGAACAAGTAAAAGTTTGGTTTGTTTGATGATTAAAGGAGAAAAATGAAAACATTGGCTAAAATTTTGAGCATAATCTTGCTGATATCCGTGTTGGCTGGCTGTGGCACTTCAGTTTCGACACCCGTTCAAACCGAAGCTCCCGATGTGGAAGAAACACAGGTGCAGGAGACAAGCGTGCCTGATGAAGAATATCCGCTTTACGTCAATCTGACCTGGCATCAACACCAGCCGCTCTATTACAAAGATGAAAACGGTGTCTATACCAGGCCCTGGGTGCGTGTGCATGCCACCAAGGATTACCTGGATATGGCAGAACTTATTGCCCAACATCCTGGAATGACTGCGACATTCAATCTCACGCCATCTTTGATTCGGCAGCTCGATGATTTTGTCAACAATGGCACTAAGGACCTTTATTGGGTGCTGACCGAAGTCCCAGCCGCCGAACTGACTTTGGAGCAAAAAACCTTTATCCTTACGCGCTTTTTCGACGCCAATTGGGATCATATTATTGCGGTCTTTCCCCGCTACCAGGAGCTTCTCAACTTGCGTGATGGCACTGATGCTGATGCAATCGCTGCTGCTGTCGAAACCTATACTGAACAAGACTTTCGGGACCTGCAAATTTGGTTTAACCTTGCCTGGGTAGACCCCGATTACCTTGCACAGGAGCCTTTCAAAGCCCTGGTTGACAAGGGACGCGATTTCAGTGAGGAAGATAAGGTTGTTTTGTTTGAAGGTATTAAAGAGTTGATCTCCAGGGTGATCCCAACCCATAAAGATTTACAAGACCAGGGCATCATCGAGGTCATCACCACACCGTATGCCCACCCGATTTTGCCTCTCATCTTCGAGACTGACCTGGCATTGGTCGGCAACCCCAAGGCGATCATGCCGCGGGAGCCTTTCAGCTATCCCGATGACGCCGTCTTCCACCTGCAGAAAAGTGTTGAAATGTACGAAGAACATTTTGGCTTGCCTGTTCGTGGGCTTTGGCCCGGCGAAGGTTCTGTGGCTGAAGAGATTGTTTCAATGGTTAGCGAAGCCGGTTATCAGTGGATGCAAACCGGTGAGCCGGTGCTGGTTGCTTCGCTTGGAATGGCGGGAGACCGCTTTGCCCGTGATGGCTCAGACACTGTCAGCGACCCGGATACCTTCTATCGCCCCTATTATGTTCAGGGTGAAACTGGTGACAACGTGGCAGTTTTCTTCCGCGATTGGGTCATCTCTGATAAGGTCGGCTTTACCTATTCTGGTATGAGTGGTGAAGATGCCGCCCAGGATATGATCAACCGACTCGAAAATATTCGTGTCAGCCTGGAAGGCAAAGAAGGTCCGCACATAGTCACCATCGTCGTTGATGGCGAAAACGCCTGGGAAAACTATGACAATGACGGTAAAGAATTTTTCCACGCACTCTACTCAAAACTTGCTGCCAGTGAGACCCTTAAAACCATCACCCCCTCCGAATATCTTGAGCTCTACCCTGAGCAGCGTGAACTTCCCGAACTCTTCCCGGGAGCCTGGTTTAGTGCGAATTATGATACCTGGATTGGTGAAGAGGAAGAGGCTGAAGCCTGGGATCTGCTTGCTTATGTGCGCAACGACCTGAAAAAATATGAAGATGGCACTCTCAGTGCCACCCCCGAAGCCCTGGCAGAAGCTCAGGATTTCATGTACCTCACAGAAGGTTCAGATTGGTTCTGGTGGTATGGTACCGACCAGGATTCAGGGCAAGACAGTTACTTTGATGAAGGATACCGGGCACTATTGAAGGGTGTTTACACTTCATTGGGTGTTGAATACCCCGCTCTTCTCGATATTCCGATCATCCAGCCAGAGCCGCTTAAACCCGCCAGTGCAATCAGTGGGGAGACTATTGCAGTGATTGATGGCGTTGCAAATGAAGATGAATGGGCTAACGCAGCTGTTTTCCAAGGCGAAGAAGGCGCACCGGTCCAGGCATTCGTTTATGGTATGGATCAGGAGAACCTCTATCTGCGTTTCGATCTCTCCGCACCGCTTGCTGACGAATTGGGATTACAGGTTTATCTGAATGCTCCAGGTGATTCGAACAAGTTGATGAGCAGTAGGGATGCCCAGACTCAGCTGGCTTCCCCTGCCACTCGTATGATTGAAATCAAGCCCGGCAAACCCTTTGCAGGGCTGTATCAAAACGATGGTTCTGAATGGTTCTTGCAAGAAGAACAGATTGGTCAACTGGCTGTAGAGAATAATCTTGTGGAATTCGTAGTGCCCAAGTCAGTTTTGGGGCAGGTGAGTGCCGGCAGCGTTGTGCCCGCACAAGTGGTTTACAATGGAGGTTTGGAGTTCGATCAGACAACCCCTCTTGGCATCCAGTATTTTAGCTTTGCACCGCTCACTTCGCTTTTACGGGTTGAAGACCCTGAAGGTGACGATTATGGTCCGGGCACCTACACATATCCAGGCGATGGTGTTTTCAAAGCCGGTGATTTTGACCTTACCTTTTTCGAACTCTCCAGCGATGGTGATAACCTCTATTTCACCTTTGGCGTCAAGGCAGAGATCGCCAATGGCTGGAGTTCTCCTGCCGGTTTTTCTGTACAAACCTTTGATGTCTATATAGACAAAGACCCTGGCGCCTCAACCGGTGCGCGTATGTTATTGCCCGGTCGCAATGCTGCCCTTGCAGCCGGTAACGGCTGGGATATCGCTCTCTGGATCGAAGGCTGGACCCCGCAGGTAGTTGTCCTTGATGAGGAAGGCTTGCCGGTTAATTATACGGAAGCGACCAGTGCAATGAAGGTTTATGTCGACAACAGCCAATATGCTGTCGTCGCCAGCCTGCCGGTTGAATTCCTCGGTGAGGGGAATCCTGCATCGTGGTCTTTCGCAGTCGCTCTGTTAGGGCAGGAAGGCTATCCGGCAGCCGGAGTTTGGCGCGTCCGCGATGTAAACCAAAAAGCTGAGGGCTACCGCTTTGGTGGCGCTCCTGCTGATAATAATCATACGCGTATCATCGATTTGCTCATTCCCGAAGGTGCAACGGTAAGCCAAATGGAAGCATTGGGAACTTATCCTTCTTCAGCTTCTCCTGTGGATGGAAAAGGTCCTGATGATTTTGCCATAGTTCCCTTGATTTCGGTAGAATAATAAAGAAAGAGAGAACTATGACAAAAGACTTTTATCTGACCACCAACCCAAGACCCGATGTTGAACTGACGCTTGTTGACGGACGAATCATTAACGGACGGCGTGGGGCAAGATTGGAAGAATTTGTCAAACTCCTCCAGGAAGATGACCAGCCCCAGATTGTGGGCATGATCCTCGATGGTTCTCTGCGGGAACTGACCTATCCCCTGGCACATGATGGGGTTGGCAGTCTGATTACTATGGCCGATGCGGACGGTGCCCGCATTTATCGTCGTTCGCTCGTATTCCTGCTCGAAGTCTCCTTCAAACACTGTTTTCCGGAAGGGCTGTTGACCATTGATCATTCAGTTTCTTCGGGTGGATATCACTGTCAGATTGCGAACCTGGAAGATTTTGGTCTGGATGAGTTAAATCGGCTTGAAAAGCACATGCAGCAGCTGGTTGCGGAAGACATCCCTTTTATTCGTACTACTGTTCCCCTCCAGGAAGCAATCGATTATTTTACTGATGCAGGTGAATCTGATAAGGTCAGCCTGCTAAAATATCGCCAACGACCAGACCTGGTTCTCTACCAGGCGGATAGTGTCCGTGATTATCATCATGGTTATATGGTGCCTTCATCAGGTTACCTTCAGTGGTTTGCCTTGAAATTGGTGGACGGCGGGTTTGTGCTTCGTTTCCCTCGCCGCAACAAACCAAAAATCATCCAACCTCTGGGAAAATACCCAACCCTGCTCAAAACCTTCAAAGAATACGGCGAATGGTTGAACAAGCTCGGGATTCCGTCAGTCGGTGCGCTTAACGATGCCATTCAAAATGGGCATGTTGATGAGGTGATTCTTGTTTCTGAAGCAATGCAAGAAATGCAAATATCTAAAATAGCGGATCAGATATATGCAAACCGAGACAGGGTTGGTGTGGTCCTGATTGCAGGACCCTCTTCGTCTGGAAAAACCACGTTTTCAAAACGATTGGGAATTCAACTGGTCGCCAGGGGAATTAGCCATTTTGCCCTGGAGATGGACAACTTCTTTGTAGACCGTGAAAAAACCCCGCTCTTGCCCAATGGGCATAAAGATTATGAATCACTTCGGGCAATGGATGTTGATCGTCTTAATCATGACCTCAAAGCACTTTTGAATGGGCAGGAAGTGCAATTACCTCACTACGACTTTATCACAGGCGTTAGCCAGGATGGAAAAACAGCCCATCTGGATAAAGGTGAAATCGTCATCCTGGAAGGAATCCACGGGCTCAACCCCAACCTCCTGAGTGAGATCGACCCTGCAATGACATTCAGGGTTTATATATCCTGCCTTACCCAACTCAACCTCGACCGTCACAACCGCATTTCAACCACAGACACACGTATGCTCCGGCGGATTGTGCGCGACGCTCGTGACCGTGGTTATAGTGCCAGCCAGACGATATCCCGCTGGGAATCTGTTCGGGCAGGGGAGAAACAACACATTTTCCC
>Ga0123334_1000761_pt1 | contig 43642 bp, 67 predicted proteins | sample BiotimSIPDNA_FD_89706 | JGI IMG/M metagenome (GOLD analysis project Ga0123334, IMG submission 89706) | Anaerobic biogas reactor microbial communites from Washington, USA - Biogas_R1 time_0 SIP DNA | ecosystem: Engineered > Bioreactor > Anaerobic > Unclassified | place: Washington, USA...
GGCAAGGCAAGGCAGGCAAGGCAAGGCACGGCACGGCTTGGCATGGCGCGGCTAGGCGAGGCACGGCAGGCAACGAAGCAATAGCAGTTCACTTTCTCGAATAGTGGAGGGCATATGGAGCCCGACTTCAGAACAATCATTTTCCCCGACAAGGATTCCCTGTGGCGCAGGGTGGACTGGCCGGTGGCTATCACATGGGGCGTAATCGCAGCCGTTGAGTTTTGCATCATCTACGGCGCGGCGTCCTACGTCATGGGGGCGATCAGATAATGTGTTTCCAATGGCTCGGCAACAAGATGGAATTCGACGGCAACTATGCGCGCAGGGTAAGCCCGCCGCCGTTCTGGTACTGGGTCTGCATGGCGACTCTTGCGGCCATCCTGCTCGGCGTCTGCATCCATGCGGCTGTCATGTGCCACGCCGGGGGCGTACAGGTTCAGGGCATATACGAGCCGCCGACGCAGAGTGAGATTGACCGGGCGAGGACGGAATACGAGTTTGCGGGGCGGTGGTCGCCAAGGGTAAACCACTAAACCCCGCAGCCGCATCACCCCACGGTGCGGCACCAACCCGAAGGTGGCCTGGCCGTCGCCTTCGGACAACAGGGGCGGTCGATTTCGCGCAAGTCTCCGGGCGTTCCGGGGAGCCGTCCCGAAGGAGGTTTACATTGCATACGTTGGGCCAGCAAGCGAACGGGACATTCCGAGTGGAGCGGTTCAATCCCCTCTACATCCCGTCCTTCGATGAGGCGCAACACGCCTATACCATCAGCGGCGTCCCGGCCCCGTCCGTCACCCAGGTTATCCGCGAGGCCATAGGGGCGAATCCATTCTGGACGCAGCACGGGCGGGACGCGGGGACCGCGACCCACAAGGCGATCCATTATTACGCCGAGGGTGACCTTGACCCGGACTCGCTTGACCCTGAAACGCGGCCCCGGCTTGACGCCTATATCAAGTTTTGTGCCGAAACGGGATTCAAGCCCGACCTCATCGAGCGGCCCCTGTTCCACCCAACTTACCGCTATTGCGGGATGCCCGATCAGGTGCAGTTCGGGCGGGTCGTTATCGACTTCAAAAATGGCGCGAAGCGGCCCGAGTACGCGGTACAGCTTGCGGCCTATGCAAATCTCCTGCACAACCCGCACCAGTACGAACGGTGGTGCGTGCTCCTGAAGCCGGACGGCACCTACAGGCTGGAGACCTACCTGAAGCAGGATCTATCAACCGATTTCAATTACTTTATCAGCTTTTTTAACACTGTCATGTGGAGGCGCGAGAATGTCAGCAGCAGAGCTTAGGGAAATGGAGGAAACCGCGATTGCGCTTGCATCGCAGGAGTCGGCCACGCTGTACGGAAGGGCCATGGCGCTTGTCGTGACCGATCAGGGAACGTACAACCTGGCCGTGGAAATCAACAAGGCGGCGGCAGCCGTCGAAAAGGCGATTCACGCCGCACACGATCCGGTCTGCGAACACTGGCACCAGCTCCACAAACAAGCCGTCGAAGCCCGCAATGCCGACCTGAACAAAGTCGTTGAGGCCAAGAAAGAGTCGAGGCGAAAGGCCGCGAAATGGCAGGACGAGCAGGAGCGCATCCGCCGCGAAGCCGAACGCAAGGCACAGGAGGAAGCCCGCCGAATCGCCGAGGAACAGGCCAGCATTGCCCGCGAAGCCGCCGAAGCCGAGCGGCGCAGGATCGAAGCCGAGGAGGAAGCCGAGCGGCTCCGCTTGGCCGAGGACGCTGAAGCTGGTGGGGCTACCGCCGAGGAAGTGACCGAGATCCTCGCCACGCCGCTTTACGAAGCGCCGGTCATTGTCCCCGAGCCGGTCGCGCCCGTGGTCATGCCGACCGTTGCGCCAACATTTCAGAAGGCGGCGGGGTTCGCGGTCAGGTGGAACTACCGCGCCGAGGTCGTCGACCTGACGGCCCTTATCCGCGCAGCAGCCGCCAATCAGGCGCTTGCCGTGTACTTGCAGCCAAACGAAAAGGTGCTGAACCAGATCGCGCGGGCGCAGAAAGAGGCGTTCCGGGTGCCGGGGTGCGAACTCAAGAAAGAGAGGGTGTAATGAGTAGCGAAGCGGTTGTAAGGGCTGGACAGGCGGGAGTGGCGCAGATCGACATGACGCCGCGCAGCCTTGAGGAGTCAATGGCGTTTGCGGAAAAGCTCTCGCAGTCAAAGCTTGTGCCGCAGGGGTATCAGGGAAAGCCGAACGACATTCTGGTGGCGATGCAGTACGGCTACGAGATCGGCCTTGCTCCGATGCAAGCCCTTTCCAGCATCGCCGTAATCAATGGTCGCGCATGTCTGTGGGGCGATGGCGCGCTGGCAGTCGTGCAGAAATCCGGCCTCATGGAAAACTTCAAAGAAATGACAGCCGACGAGATCCGCCAAGCCGAGCGCGCCATATTTTGGGCGAAGCGGCGCGGTGTCGCCGAGCCGATCATCCGCGAGTTTTCCGTTGCGGACGCGAAAAAAGCGGGCCTGTGGGGCAAGACGGGGCCGTGGTCCTCGTACCCGTACCGAATGCTCCAGATGCGCGCGCGGTCTTGGGGGCTGCGTGACGGCTTTTCCGATGCGCTCAAGGGGCTGGCCATCGGCGAGGAAATACAGGACGTTCAGCCGACTGAAGCCCCTCGCGTACTCGCCATGCCGCGCAGACTGTCCGAGTCGCGGCCCGAGCCCGAAGCCTTGCCGGAGCCGGTGGTGACGGAGCCAGAGCAATCGTCCGATCCCGCAGACGGCCCGAAGACGTGCGAGGAGTGCGGCTCCGATCTCGCCTATCACCCCGATGGTCAATGGGGTCCGTGGTGGTCGTGCTCCAAGTACAAGGAGACCTGCTGCTCCTACAAAATCAGCCTCAAGAAGTGGATCGCCGCGCACCCCGCCGAGAAGGGAGCATAAATGCCAGACACAAAGATCAAATTTGGCGGCCTGTGGTCGAACGAGGCCAAGAACGGCACCACCTACCTGATCGGGAACTTCGGGGACGCTAAGATCCTGGTCTTCCCGAACTCGTTCAAGAGGGAGCCGAAGCACCCGGACTTCATAGTCTATTTCGCCAGCCGGGAGAAGAAGCTCGCAGACGGGCCAGAGCCGGAGCAGTACCCGGACGGCGACACGCCCTTCTAACCACAAGTGGGCCGCGCATACGTCACGCGGAGAAAGGCCGTCATGAAGAACTGCAAATGCGATTTCACCTGGGGATACGAAACGATTCAGTGCCACAGATGCAAGCTGCATCAGCCGTTGCTGGCCAAGTCGGAGCTTGACGCCAAGGCCAAGGCCGATGTCGAGGAGGCGCTCGGCATCATGATGGCAGCAGAAATTGCGTTCAACGCCATCACGGAAATCGAGGTCACGAAATGATCCCCATGCGCCCAATCCTACCTCGTGACCCATGGGATATCCCCGAGGATGAGCCCTCCGAAGACGAGGACTTGGCTCACGAGGAGAGCGAATGGGAGGACAGGCGGGAACGAAATATCGAGGATGGGATATGGCGGGCATGATCCCCGACACCTGCCCGAAGTGCCGCCGGGATCTTCGCGCCGGGGAAATACCTGGTGATCAGCGCACCGGGCTCGAGACACACTATAGCCACGTGATAGCGGTCTATGATAGGGGGCGCGATCGCACTGTGGCGTGGCGATGCCCGTTTTGCGGGCATGGATGGAGGAGGAATGGGCATGACGGCGCGTAAACCGTGTTTCGAGTGTAACGATTATGAGCAGGACAATATGGACATAGGCGAGTGTCTTGAGTCGCCGCTCTGCACCTCGGTCGATGGGCCATGCTGCTTTATGATCCGTGGCGGACATTGGGAGGATTGCAGTTCTGGCGCAAGGTCCGAGGAGTACCCCGCATGGCGCTATAAGCAGAACATGGCACAATGCCCCTGCTGCAAGGGCAGCGGGTTTATCGAGAAGGAAGGGTCCATCGTGGACGCCATTCGGGCGTTGGAGTGGGTCGAGGAGTTCGGAGTTGCATGGTGTGCGTTCTGCGGAGAGTCGATTGAGCATGGCCACGCCGACGATTGCAAGCTCGCCGCCGTCCTGCGGAGGTTGAAATGAAAGAGCGACCGATTTTATTCAGCGGCGAAATGGTGCGGGCAATCCTCGACGGGACGAAAACGATGATGCGGAGTGTGGTGAAGCTCGATGAATTTGGCCCGTCAGATACTCCGGGATACGATTTCACGTTCCGGAAGGATGGTCTATTGCACGACGTGAGGCTGGCCGACATGCTCAACCCTCCACTGATGCTCCCAGGTGAAGCCCATCAGTGCCCCATCCTCGGCAAAATCCTCCCTCCCGTACCAGTTATTTTCGCCGGCATACTTCTCCAGCCCATCCCGCAAAATCCGCGCCGCAACTTTCCTGGCACCTGCCCCTACGGCACCATCGGAGACCGGCTTTGGGTGCGGGAGACGTGGGCGCCTCATCCGCAAGATCCATCTACGATCTTCTACCGCGCAACGGTCGAGTCCGAGCCAGGAATCCGCGTGTGGGATGGGCCGTGGCGTCCCTCCATCCACATGCCCCGATGGGCCTCCCGAATCACCCTCGAAATCACCGGCATCCGCGTGGAGCGAGTGCAGGACATCAGCGAGGAGGACGCGAGGGCGGAGGGGGTGGGCGCGCACGGAGGATGGAACGCCGACGAAACCGAGTACGGCGTCAATGCTCGCGGCCCATTCTCGCACCTCTGGGATTCCATCAACGCCAAGCGCCACCCGTGGGCGTCGAATCCCTGGGTATGGGTGATCGAGTTCAGGGAGGCGGAATGATCGACATCGAAGACCTTGAACGCCGCATGACACGCCGGGATGATGAACCGCTATTACCCCCTTCGCCGGAGGAAGTCCTCGCCCTCATCGCCGAGATCCGGCGGCTCCAAGGCATCCTCAGCGACTACAACGGCACCGAGAAAGAGGTGCTCATGGCCCGCGTGGAGAAGCTGGAGCGGGAGAACCGGGCGTTGGGGAAGATGGTGGGCAATATCAACCGTGAAGTTTCATTGAACGTAGTCCTTGGCCCGACGGATCGAGTGGAATGAAATCCGCCCCCGAAGAACAGCTTGCCTTGCATATCAAGGCCATCGGCCTACCGGCTCCGGTGCGGGAATTCTACTTTGCCAAGCCGCGCCGATTCCGTGCCGATTTCGCATGGCCGGACCGGAAGATTCTGGCCGAGGTGGAGGGCGGAACCTGGTCAGGCGGTCGGCATGTTCGCGGCAAGGGGTACGAATCGGACTGCGAGAAGTACAGCATCGCCGCCATGCTTGGGTACAGGGTGTTGAGGTTCACCACGGCGATGGTGAGGGACGGAAGGGCTATTAGATTTTTAACGGCTACGATTGGGGAGGACGGCAAGTGAAACCGATGTACACCATCCAACGGTGCCGCAAGGACGATACCCTTCATGGCCCAGTGCATTACTGGAATGGTTTGAATGAAACCTTGTGCGGCGCGAGGACTGGCTACAACTGGTGGATTCTCACGAATAATTTCGACGGCGTAGCAACGTGCAAGAAGTGTATCGAAATCAATAGGAGGAATAGATGCGGCAACTGACAGAAGCGGAAATCGAAAAGCTCGAATCCATGCGCGAGCCTTTGTGGTCTCAGCGGAACGCCTTCAAAGACGAGGTGCTCCGTGCGGCCAAGGCTCTCAAGGTGGCGCGGATGCAGTTCAAACAGGCGAATGACGAGTTCGAGGTGGTGCAGAATCAGATTACGACCGGCACGACCGACGACGATCAAGCGCCGTTGGCCTAGCCATCGAGATCGTCGAGGCGGAATTTGCGAAGGAGGGGGAGGATGGAAAAGCATAAACCATGTCCGTTTTGCGGAGGCAAACCAAAACTGGAATCTGCCGGGTATCGCACCAATATCTATTGCCAGAAGTGCGGGGCTTCGTCGCGCATGGTACTTGGGACCGCCCAGACCATTGAGGCTTGGGCCGCGTGGGATCGCCGGGAGGGGGAGGAATGAATCATCTTTGGATCATCGAATCGCGCACAATCGGAGGCGATTGGACGATAGCCGACAACTGCGGATATGACGAGGCGGGCGATGCCGAGGATTACATCGCACTTGCGAAGGCGTTTCATCCTGACTGGGAATTCCGCATTTCCAAGTATCAGCGGGTGGAGGGGAAATGACCTGTCCGAACTGCAAGAAACTGGAGCGGGAGAACAGGCGGATGATGGAACAATCGGGAGTCATGGAGAGAGTCCGCGATACCCACCTGTCCATGATCGGATCGAACAAAGAGCGGTACGTGGAAAGCCTGCGAATGCTCGATGGGCAGATTCAGCGGGTGCAAGAGCAGATATGGGATTTGATGTGGGCCGAGGAGGAATAATGACCGACTGGCTGCAAAACCTGAAGGTTGGGGATGAGGGGAAGGCGTAGCCCGATATGCCCGCATGCTCATGCAGGAGCCGGGGCTTGAGGGGATGTTTGAGACCAGATCATGAACTACTACAACGAATGGGAAAAATTCCCGGCCCAATGGTTGCGGGAATTGGCGGCGGATGGACTCATACCGGAAGGGGTGGTCGATGAGCGCAGCATTACCGAAATCAGACCAGAAGATCTCGCAGGATACAACCAGTGCCACTTTTTCGCAGGGATCGGAGGTTGGCCCAGGGCCCTCAGACTCGCCGGAATCCCGGCAGATTTCCCTATTTGGACAGGTAGCTGCCCCTGCCAGCCCTTCAGCACCGCCGGAAAGCGCGCCGGGGCGGCAGATGACAGGAATCTCTGGCATATCTGGTTCGAGCTTATCAGAGTTTGCCGACCGAATGTCGTTGTTGGCGAACAGGTTGCGTCGGCTATTGCCGTGGGATGGCTCGACCGAGTACTCGATGACCTGGAGTCGGCGGGATACGAAACATGGGCGTGTGTACTACCAGCTTGCAGCGTCGGGGCGCCGCACATCCGAGCCAGGCTGTTCTGGGCTGGCGTCAGGGTGGACAACGCCGTCGGCGGTGGAGCCAGACGGGTCAACGCATCGGCCCAGCCGGGAGGCGACCGGGCGCACGACGGACTATCTGGGCAGACAGGTACACGAGATTGCGGGGTGGCGCTCCCCCACGGCAACGGACGGGACCAACGGCGGCCCGAACGCGAGGGACCGGACGGGGCATCCGCACTTGTCGATGGAGGCGCAGCTTGCGGGCTGGCCGACGCCGAAAACGCCAACTGGGGGAGGTCAGGAGGTGCGGACGACTCCGGGCGGCGGACTACGGAAGCTGGAGGATGCGGTGATTCAGTGCGCCGGCTGGGCGACAGCCAGCAGCCGCGATTGGAAGGACACGCCGGGGATGGCGCAGACTGGGACGAACCCGGACGGATCGGAGCGGGAGCGGCTGGATCAACTCCCGCGACAGGTCACTGGTCTGATGCCATCCCCATCCTCTGCCGGGACGGAAAAACCCGGCGAATCCCTGCGCCTCAACCCGGCCTTCAGCGGCTGGCTCATGGGCTACCCGAGGGAATGGATCTTGGCTGGGCTGAGAGCGCATTTCCACTTGCGGGGAAAGTCGAAGGGCGCGTATGGCTGCTCCGGGGGTACGGAAACGCCATCGTCCCCCAGGTTGCAGCGGCGTTTCTTCGGGCGGTGCTTCAATGACCCTCCCCCTCCGCCGCCTCCTCCGCTCCCTGTGGCCGCGCTCCTTCATCTTCGTCTGCCCCTACTGCGGGGAGCGCGTCAGGGTGCCCCACGCGGAGCATTACAGGGTGGGCGGACGGGATGAGTGTCGGGGGGAGTGGGTTAGGTATAGGAGGGTGGAGTGAACCATCAAGTTTTTCTTGTAGGTTGGAGGCAACCATTGATCGAATACTCAGAGTTTCTAGAGGCAAAGGCGCCGTCTGCGCCATCATTTGGAATAGTGCCAAGCGGCACGAGTGCAATCCTGTATCCATTCCAACGGGCTATAACCGAGTGGGCTATCAAGCGGGGAAGGGCCGCCGTATTCGCCGACTGCGGTCTCGGCAAGACGCTAATGCAGCTTGAGTGGGCACGCCAGTCTGGGGAGCGGGTGCTTATTGTCGCCCCTCTTAGCGTCTCGGATCAGACGATTGACGAGGCGCAAAAGCTCGGGATGGATGTCACTTGGGCCGACCGGCCGATTGACGGCAGGGGCGTCTTTATCACCAATTACCAAAAATTGCAGCACTTCACTGGCGGCGGCTATGACGCCATTGTGCTCGACGAAAGCAGCATTCTGAAATCACTGGACGGCAAAACCAGAACAATGCTGCTTCGGAAGTTCACTGACATCCCCAGGCGGCTATGCTGCACGGCAACCCCCGCCCCAAATGATCTATCTGAAATCGCCAACCACTCAGAGTTCCTCGGGGTAATGCCACGCAATGAAATGCTGGCGAGCTTCTTTGTCCACGATTCCGATGGGGCCGGAGCTGGCAAATGGCGCATCAAGGGCCACGCCCAGGATGCTTTCTGGAAATGGGTAGCCAAGTGGGCGGCGTACATCCGCCGTCCATCGGATCTCGGATTCGACGATGGCGATTTCCTACTGCCCGAACTGACCATCCGCGAGGAGGTAGTCCGCTCCGACTGGAGGCCCGAGGGGATGCTTTTTGCAGGGGCCCTTGGGGGAATTCAGGAGCGAAGGGCGGCGCGGAAGTCAACTATCGCCGACCGCGCGGCGGCCGCAGCGAAGCTGATATCGGAATCCAACGACCAGTGGCTTGTGTGGTGCGGGCTCAACGACGAGGCCAAGGCGCTGCAATCTGCGCTTGAGGGATCGGTCAATATCGAGGGATCGACCCCTGATTCCGAGCGGGTAAGCGCAGAGCGTGCATGGCGCTTGGGGCAGACAAAAACACTCATTACCAAGCCATCAATTTTCGGGTTCGGGATGAACTGGCAGCACTGCCACAAGATGCTGTTTTTGGGGATAGGGGATTCGTACGAGCAGTATTACCAGTCGACCCGCCGATGCTGGCGCTTCGGCCAGAAGCACAACGTGGAGGTGGTGATTGTGGTTAGTGAACAGGAGCGTGAAATCGTGGAAAACGTGAAGCGAAAAGAGGCTATGTCGTCTGAGCTATCCGCATCGGTGATCGAGCACTCCCGCTCGGCCATGATCGACGAGATCATCGGGAGCGACAGCGCCAAAAGCGAGTACTCGGTGGCCGAGAAATCCGGCGACGGCTGGACGATGAAACTTGGGGATTGCATTGAGCGCATACGAGAAATAAGTGACGGGGTGGTACAGCTCTCGGTATTCTCCCCCCCATTTGCCTCGCTTTACACCTATTCGGCCAGTGATCGGGATATGGGCAATAGCCGGGACTACGATGAATTTTTCACGCATTTCCGCTTCCTGATCCCCGAGATATTACGCATCACGCAACCGGGACGGCGCTGCCTTGTGCATTGCCAGCAGGTGACCACAACCAAGACCACGCATGGCGTTATAGGGTGGCGCGACTTCCGGGCTGATATCGTGCGGGCATATGTCGAGAGCGGATGGGTTTATGACGGCGAGGTAGTGATAGACAAAGACCCCCAGACCCAGGCCATCCGCACCAAGTCCAAGGCGCTGATGTTCGTCCAGAAGAACAAGGACAGTTCGTGGTGTCGCCCCGCCATGGCAGATTACATCCTGTGCTTCCGGCATCCTGGCGATAACACGGTCCCGATTGTGCCCGACGTATCCAATGAGGAGTGGATCCAGTGGGCCCGTCCAATTTGGTACGGCATCCGGGAGTCGGACACCCTTAATGCCGCAGCGGCCCGGACCGAAAAAGATGAGCGCCATATCTGCCCGCTGCAACTCGGGACCATCGAGCGGTGCGTGAGACTGTGGAGCAATCCCGGCGAGACCGTATTTTCCCCGTTCGGCGGGATTGGGTCTGAGGGATATGTGGCGCTCCAGTATGATCGAAAATTCATCGGGATTGAACTGAAGCCCGAATATTGGCGGCAGGCTTGTGCGAATCTCGCAAATGCCAAGCGGCAGATAGATTTGTTCGCGCAGACGGTATAGGCGAACCATCAAGTTTTTCTTGTAGGTTGGAGGTAGTAGAACGTGCGCCAAAGAATCAGAACAATCAAGCCGGAATTTTTCAAGCATTACGACCTGTATCGGGCCGAGAAGGAGTCGAAGCTTCCACTCCGTTTGGCCTTCGCCAGCCTGTTCACTATCGCCGACCGTGAAGGGCGTTTCAAGTGGCGACCGGAGGAACTAAAGGCGTACTGCCTTCCATACGACCAGATCGACTTTTCACGCGTGCTTGACGCGTTGACCACGCGTGGATTTATCGAGCGGTACGAGTGCGCCGGAGAGCCGTATGGATGGATACCGACCTTTTTAAAGCATCAGGTCATAAATAACAGGGAAAACCATAGCGAACTACCAGACCCTTTAGATGCAGATACTTCGACGCGTGGGGCACGCGTGGGGCACGCGTGGTCGGACTTTGCAAATCTAGATAAAGCGGAACGGGAACGGGAACGGAAGGGAACGGAAGGGAAAACTACGTTTGCGCGGAGCGATTCCGTTCCGGAATCCTCCACGCCGGAATCCAGCGACGTCTTTACCGATCTTCCCTGCACAGGTAAAACCCAAACCTGGCCGGTGACGAAATCCTACATCGCAGAAATGGCCCCCCTGTATCCCGGCATCGACGTAGAGGCCGAAATCCTCCGCGCCAAGGGGTGGCTGCTCAACAACCCGACCAAGCGCAAAACGGCTGTCGGCATGACGCGGTTTCTGGGGTCGTGGTTCGCGCGGGAGCAGGACAAGATTCGCTCCCCGACGCTACCCACGCGCCCCTCCCCCGATCTCCACATAGGCGCAAGTGACGAACCACCATCACCATGGACACCCCAAAAGCAGGCAATGCTAGAGATTGAATTAGAGACAGATCCGGCCAAGAAGGCCATAAAGATGGCCGCTTACAAACGCGAATACGAGACAGGAAGCGAGGTTGCATGATTGAGATCAAGGTGAAATTGGCTAGGCAGGGGGCGAAACTGCCCACACGGGCGCACGACACTGATGCCGGTTGGGATCTTTACGCGGATTACGATTTCCAATTGGGGTTTATGGAAATAGACCGCGTGAATACAGGCGTCAAGGTGGCTATTCCGGCGGGATACTACGGCCAGATTGTGGGCCGATCGGGACTGGCGGCAAAGGGAATATTGGTCCACCAGGGGACGATTGATTCCGGCTACCGAGGCGAAATCAAGGTCGTGGTCCAGAGCCTTGGCACAATGACGCGATGCAAAATTGAGCGCGGAAACCGCATAGCCCAGCTCCTCATCCTGCCGGTCCCAGAAGTCAAGTGGACCGAGGTTGACAGCCTCGACGAAACCGACCGGGGCACCAACGGCTTCGGAAGCACGGGGAGGTGATATGGCCACCACTCACTACGTCAAGAAAGACGGCACCGTCTCCTACTACACCGGCAAAACCGACTGGGAGCGCCCTACTCGGAAATGCGCCATATGCGGCTGCGCGGATGCCCCGGTTTGGCAGGATCGGCCGAGTGGGAAGAAACTGGCGATTCAGCGGTGGTATTTCTGCCGACCGTGCTGGGAACGGCACTGCAGGATATGCGGGATCAAAATCGAGGAGGTAGCATGACGCCAGGAAAGGCTGTGAGGCTGTATTGTCTGGAGTGCCGGGAGACGTTCGCCGATGTCCGGGAGTGCGAGTGCGGCGCCAAAAGTCCATTCCCGTGTCTGTTCCACGGCAACCGGATGCGAACCGGGAGGGTCTCAGTCAAGACGATCCGCAAATTCTGCCTCTGGTGCATGGGAAACAGTTCGACGTTGGTCGGGGACTGTAAAAGCGAAAAATGCCCCCTCTGGGAGTACCGGATGGGGAAAAACCCGAAAAGGACGGATAGGCCGGAGCCGGTGGGCCTCAAAAACTGGCGCGTAGCAAGGGGTTTGGCTCCCAGAAACGACGATCTCGGGCCGACCCATACCCTAGTATAGGCCGACTCTTTTTGATGGCGTTTATGGGGCTGAAATGGCCGGGAAGGAGGGAGGATTTGGGGGCGGTTTCCCGCCCCCTGCCTACCGCTTGGATTTGGGGAGCTTTTCGAGCACCTCCCGGAGCCACCGCTCGATCTGTTTCCGGGGCGTCCGGTCGGCCTTTTCGGCGACCTTGGCGGCCTGCTCGTACAGGTCTAGGTCGAGACGGAGGGTTTTGTTGGGCATGGTCATATCGATCTCCTATTTGGTTGATTTAATTGAAGTTCCATTTCTGGTCCGAACGCGAAAACAAAACTCATGCGCGTTGCCCGGATTCGCTTCTGGAGGTACTTGGGGGCGGAAGGTAGTAGACTGTCTATCTTCCGGATGATGGCAATCGCATCTGAATAAGTATAGCGATTTGTGCCCTCTTTTATCCCGCACGCACCGAGGCCGACATTGCTCGCGCACAAAGTCGCAAATATACCGGGCTCAACGCACACATAGGCTGACATGTCCTCTAGTGCGCGTTCCATTAACTCGTCTGGGGTAATCATATCCGTCCTCCTTATCCCCGGACGCCCCGAAGGGCGTTTCGGCCTAGTCGGCGACCAAATGGTTTTGTCGGGCATGGCTATTCCCCCAGACCGATGATTTCGTCGGCAATCCGCGCATGCCGGGGGTCATATCCCCACTCGGCATAAGCATTGTCCTGGAGCCAGTGGGCGATACCAACGGCCTCGTTCCAGTCGATGATTGCGGGCGCGCCATCGAGTATAGACCTACATAGATCATCGCCCGGCCCTGCGTAACGGTCGATTATGCCCTCGATTTTGGAGCGGTAATCGGTGGTCATGTCGCATCTCCTCTCGGCATACTGGCCTCGTCAGCACGGGCCTTACCCGTGGACGCCCCGGAGGGCGTTTCGGCCTATCTGGTTTGCCCAAGCCTCTTGATCGCCGCGCGAAGGGAGCCCTTCAACTGCTCCCCCTCTTTGGTTTTCCTGTACATTGAGAGCCGCTTGAGCTGCCCTGTGAATCTCTCCCGCATTTGCTCCGGGAGAAGGCCAGCCGCTTTCTTTTCTTCGTAGGTGAGTCCGTCTGTCCAGTTCATATCAACCTCCAATGCCAACATTATGCAACACCCGTTTACGCCTGTCAACAATTATTTTCGATTATTTTCATTTTTTTGGGGGTGGGCGTAAAGGGCTTTGTGATATAAAGGCTCATGACCGAAAAACCCTTGACACCGGACGAAAAGGCGGTCCTCTGGGTCATACAGCGTTTCCTCGTCGATCACTTGCGTGGGCAGATCATCATCAACTTGGACGGCTCCCGCATCAAAAGCATTGTGGAAACGGTGACCCGCAGGCCGGAAGAAATAGCAGCATAGCCCATCCTGACATGGAGTGTCCATGCTATCCCCCAAAGACCAAAAGTGGCTTGACGACCACGAGGACCAGCTCCCCCAGATGAATCGGGGTGGGAAGGTTGGACGACGGCCAATCCTATATCTCGATCAAGTATCCCCAGAGCGGTTTTCTGTAATTCGTACAGTTCAAGACGGCGAATCGTCGTCGCAATCAACAACCTATGCGGCGGCGGAATCCCTGTTTATCCACGCCGTCAAAATGGCGGGGCTGTCCGCAATCGAAGTGTATGTGTTGAGCCGTAGGGCGGCGGGACTCAAGCAGCGGGAGATTGCGGAGGAAACAGGGATTGCGCGTCCGAATGTCACGCGAATGATGACCAGGATTCTCCAAAAAATCAAGGAAGCACCGGGTATCACCGGGAAAGAACCCAAGTAACAGTAAAGAAACGTGTTGCCTGCCGGGCTGATACATCGAGCGCCTAGTAACTATTAGGGGCAAATATGGAAAAACAGAAACACTACTGCGAAACGTGCCGTTGCTACTTCGACAACCAAGATACTTATGCGAGCCATGTTGCGAATTACGATCACTCCCAAGTCAAACTGAGCCGGGAGCGGGAGCTGGGATACAACAACATGGTGGCACCGACAGAGGCAAATTACGGATATGTCAACTCAAGTCATTATTGGGACAACGCCTTAGGCATAACGCAAACCAACCAGTAATCGACGGCGGGCCGCAGCTCGAAAAGGCGGGATGAGTGAGAATAGGTGTGTATGCAGGGCACCCAGTATTAAACCATGAGGGCGCAATAATCTACATCACGTCCCGCACAATGGACGAGCTGGACAAGCGCGGCTATCTGGGCAGGGACAAGCCGACCGGCCTGAAGTACATAGACCCCAAAGGCTACGAGCTTATACGAGACGGCGAGGTGGGCACGCCGTGGTGGTACGAGCTTGGGCCCGACCTGAGCGGGCCAAACGTGGCCACCTGTAACTGCGAGCATTGCAGGGAGCGGAGAGAGCTTGGCGATGCACGGCTGAGCGAGGTCAAGGCCGAGCAGGTGGTGGCGGAGGTGAGGGCGTCAAGGCGGGAGGGGAAGAAGATAGCCAGGTCAAAGCGGGGTCGGCATGGCAAAGCCCGATAGCGTCAAACCCTGGCGGTGCCCCAGGTGCGGGGCGATGGTGTATGTGAGCGAGCAGTTGCATGAGGTGATTTGCTATTTGTACAGGAGGCGGAATGGCGAGGAAGAAGCTGGGAGGGGGTAGGGCGGCAGAGGTCAAGCCCAGGGTGTTTTGCTCTGAGTGTAAGTGGTCGGTTGACGCGGGGCGCTTATTCGATCACTGGTGCACGCATCCTAGCTGCTACGAGGACACCTACTGGCAGCGTGGTGGCAAGCGCGTGATTGACCTGGAGGAGAAGAACAGGTACAACGACTGCCCGGACTATGAGCCGGTGCCCGACGAGCCCAAGGCTGAGCCCAAGGGGCGGATGCAGCGGGTCAGGGAGTGGCTTGTGGGGTAGGGGGGGGCTTTGGGGTCCTGGTAAAGCATTGACAGCCCGAGGGTTGGACAGCCGCACACTTTCTATAGCTACAGAGTTGAAATCGAGGTTACCATGGCGTCCATCCGTCAGGCTGCAAAGGTTTTGGGCGTCAGTCACGTTGCCCTCCTGAAGGCGGCGAAAACCGGGAGTCTCAAGCTGAATCCCGACGGAACCGCCAACCTCGAAACCATACGGGAATCGGAGTGGTACCGCAACCGGAAATCGCGGAAACCATCCGGTAACAAGCCCGAGCCCCAGGTTGACTTGTCCGGTATCGACAAGATCGACCTCGAAAAGAAACTCATCGCCGAGAGAACCGAAGCGCTCCGCCTCGACAACGAGGAGCGTAAAAAGAATCTGCTCAGAGCCGACGAGGTGCGCGGAGCAATGGAAGCCATCATCTCCACCACGCGCTCCCATCTCCTCCTGCTCCCGGCGAAGTTGAGCCATCGCGTATCGGCACTGACCGATCCCGCTGAATGTCAGGCGGTTATCGACGCGGAAATCAAGGCGGCTCTCAAGGCATTGAGCGAGACGAAGTTTGATGAATGACGGCATACAGCGTAGCAGCGGAGGCAATGCGGGTATTCGCACCGCCTCCGGATTTGACGTGCTCTCAGTGGGCCGACCAGTACAGGCAACTATCAGCCGAGAGTAGCTCTGAGCCGGGCCAGTGGAAAACGCATCCGTTCCAGCGCGCCGTACTCGATGCCATTTCCGATCCGAGAGTTAGGCGGGTCGTAGTCAAGGCTTGCACTCAGGTCATAAAGACCGAGGCGATCCTTAACGGCATCGGCTATTTCGCGCACATGGACCCCGGCCCGATTCTGGTCCTGCAGCCGCGCGATGCAGACGCGAAGGCGTTCTCGAAAGAGCGCATCGCCCCGATGATTCGGGACACCCCGGTCCTCCGTGAGATATTTGCGGAGAGCAAGTCTCGCATCGCCGACAACACGATTGACCAGAAGATGTTTCGCGGCGGGATGCTGGCTATCACGTCGGCTGGATCCGCTCCGAACCTGGCACGTCGGGCGATACGGTTCCTGTTCTGCGATGAGGTCGACAAGTACGTCTCAACGCAAGAGGGCAACCCGATATCGCTGGCCCGTAAGCGGCTGGCGACATTCCGCCATCGAGCGAAAGAGATCCTGACTTGCTCCCCGACATACGAGGGCAGCGAGATCGACCGCGCCTATAGCCAGAGCGACAAGCGCGAGTATTACGTCCCCTGCCCCAAGTGCGGGCATATGCAATCGCTCATGGGGGCGTTTTACAAACAGGTTCGCTTCTGCGAGTTCGGCACGGTCGAAGAGCGGGCGGCGTCAGCGCGGTATCACTGCGTTGCCTGTGATGCGCCGTGGACAGAGGCGGGACGCAAGGCGGCAGTAGGGCGTGGCGAGTGGCGCGGCGGCGCGTTCAATGGCGTGGCCGGTTTCTGGATTTCGGAACTATATAGCCCGTGGAAAACCTTGGCCGAAATCGTCCACGACTTTCTGACGAAGAAAGACAACCCGTCAGAGCTACAGACGTTCGTCAATACGTCACTCGCCGAGAACTGGGTTGAAAAGGGCGAGGCCCCGGAGTGGGAAACCCTATCGGCTCGTCGTGAGCCATACGACCCCGGCACGGTGCCAGCCGGCGGATTGCTACTGACGGTCGGCGTCGATGTTCAGCGCGACCGGGTGGAACTTGAGACGGTCGCCTATGGCCGTAACCGGGAATCGTGGTCGGTTGACTACCAAATCATACCGGGACGTATCAGCGATCCAGAAGTAAGGGCCGCACTAGAAGCGTACCGGGCGTCTACGTTCACGCATGAGAGCGGTGCGGAACTTCCGATCTCGCGGATGTTCATCGACAGCGGCGACGGCACGACGACGAACGATGTCTACGAGTGGGTGCGGACTCAGCCGGTCGGCCAGGTCGTGGCGATCAAGGGATCAGATAAGGGCTTACTCCCTGTCGGCCAGCCCTCGCCGGTAGATGTTACGGCTGGTGGGAAGAAGATCAAGGCGGGCCTGAAGATCCGCATGATTAACGTGGCGTTCTTCAAGGCGGAATTTTACGCCGACCTGAAGAAGCGCGCGCCTACCGAGGATGAGATAGCGCAGGGTTACGGCTATCCTCCCGGCTATTGCCACTTCCCGAGCGGCGGCAACTACGGCGATGAGCATTACAAGCAGCTTTGCGCTGAGCAACTCGTATCGCACCGGAACCGGAAGACGGGCCGCACCAAGACCGAGTGGCAGCAGATGCGGGCGCGCAATGAGGCGCTCGATTGCAGGGTGTATGCCCGCGCCGCCGCATGGGATCTTGGGCTTGATCGGATGCAGGATAAGCACTTCAAGGCTTATGAGGCGCAGATAGAGGCGCTCAAGCCCAAGCCGAAGGATGCGGAGCCGACACCGGCCCCGCGTCCCGTGCGGCATGAATCGAAATGGTTGGGAGGCAGAGAACGAGGATGGCTGAGAAGATGAGGGGGCGCAAGCCAAAGAACATCGACGAGGGATTTGTGGCCGCCATTGAGGGGCCCGCGCCAGATCCCGTGCGCTACAAGTACCTGAACGTCATGCTCTCCAATGCCGCCGACATCAACCGATTCGGCGACGAGGGATGGGAGCTTGTATCCGTCATACCGGCCCCGCTCGATAGGGCTGTGTTCTATTTCCGCAAGAGGGTTTAATGGCGACATCTTGGACGGCATCCGATATCGAAGCCCTTGAGGCGGCGATAAAGGGCGGAGCCCTGCGCGTCCGCTTCCCCGATGGGCGCGAGATCCAGTACCACACGCTCACAGACATGATGACACTCCTCCGTACCATGCGCGAAGAGGTAGCCGGGGAGACCACGACAACCACGCGCACCACCTACGCCGTCACCTACAAGGGATAACGTGAAAGCAAATTGGTTAGATAAAGCTATCGCGTGGACATCCCCCGCGTGGGGCGCGAAGCGCATCCGTAACCGCATCGCCGCTAACGTGCTGTTCTCGTATGAGGGCGCAAGGCGCGACAGGCGCACCGGCGGATGGACTACGGCGGGGACGAGTGCCGATGCAGAGATCGGCCCCGATCTCGTCACCCTGCGCGACCGGAGCCGGGATCTTGTCCGCAACAACGCATACGCCTCCGCTGCCGTCGATGAGCTTGCGGCTCAGTGCGTTGGAACCGGCATCACCGCGCAGCCGAAGAATCCAAGGTTGGCCGAGGCGTGGAAGCTCTGGATTAATGAGTGTGACGCCTACGGGCAACAGGACTTCTACGGCCTACAGGACCTGGTGGCCCGTACCGTCATTGAGTCTGGCGAGTGCCTCATCCGTATGCGCCCCCGCAAGAGCGATGACGGCCTGCGGATTCCGATGCAGATTCAGGTCTTGGAGCCTGACTACCTCGACCACAACAAGACCGGCAAGAACGGAGCGAACCGCGTCATTCAGGGCGTGGAGTTCGACCCCATCGGGCGGCGCGTAGCCTACTGGCTCTTTGGCGACCACCCCGGCGACAACGACTCGTTCGGGAGATTCACCTCGCAGAGCTACCGCGTCCCCGCCGAGGGCGTCCTCCATGTCTACCGCAAGCGCAGAACACAGGTGCGCGGCGTGCCGTGGTTGGCCCCGGTGATGATGTCGCTTCGGGATCAAGACGAATACTTCGAGGCCGCCATCGTCAAGAAGAAGATCGAGGCGTGTTTCTCGGCAATTGTCGTGCAGAACGAAGGCCCGGACATCAACCCGGTCGGAAGTACCGCAACCAATAGCGACGGCCAACTTGAGGAGAGCATGGAACCGGGAATGATCCGGTACTTGCGCCCCGGCGAGGACATCAAGTTCGGTGCGCCAGCAGGACAGGGCGACGGATACCGCGAGTTTATGCGGGATCTCCAGTGCCGCATTGCATCCGGTATCGGCGTCACCTACGAGCAGCTTACGGGCGACCTGTCCAACGTGAATTATTCATCCTATCGCGCCGGCCACCTGTCATTCCGCACGAAGATGGATCAGTTCCGGTGGCTCTGCCTCGTGCCGATGTTCCTAAATCCCGTCTATAAGTGGTTTGTCAATTACGCCGTCGCCTCTGGATTTGGCCCGGAAATCAACTACGGCGTCGAATGGTCAATGCCGGGATTCGCCAGCGTTGATCCCGAAAAGGACGCGCGCGCATTTGTAGCCAAGATCCGCAGTGGCCTCAAGACCTGGCCCCAGGCTGTCGGCGAGGAAGGCTATGACCCCGACGAGCAACTAGGGCAGATCGCCGAGTGGAACAAGAAGATTGATGCAACCGGGGCCGTTTTCGACTGCGATCCCCGCAAGCGCACGGCAGCGGGGCAACGGGTGACGGTTGATAACGCCGCAGGAGTTCGAGAGGCGAAAGGAGAGATCGATGGGGAAAATTAAAGTTCCAATGCAGATGCTTGGGGCTGAGATCCTTGCGGCCGAGTCCGAAGAGGATCGGCGCTTCAAACTCAAGTGGTACACGGGCGCGACCGTCCCGCGATACTCATGGGATGAGGGCTCCTACAAACTCACGCTGTCGATGGAGCCTAAGCATATCCGCATGGGCCGCTTGACCTCCGGCAAGGCTCCGCTCCTCAACTCGCATTCGAGCTACGACCTTTGGAACGTCATCGGCGTTATCGAATCCGCCGACACCGACGGCAACGCCATTGCCCGCATGAGTCCCCGCGCCGAAGTCACCCCGTTCTGGGAGGACGTGAAGGCGGGCATCATCCGCAACGCCAGCGTAGGCGCGCATATCCACAAGCTTCAGGACGTGAGCAAGAAGGACAAGGAAGGCAACGTCCTTGAGCGCGCCTATCTCGCCACAGATTGGGAGCCGATGGAAGTTTCCCTTGTGCCCATCGGCGCAGACCCCAGGGCCGGTATGTCGGCCAATCTCGAAGACAAGGAAAGATTCACGGAAGCCGAGATCGTCTCGGTTTCCTTCACCGGGGCTTCGGCCCGCTTGGAGACCACCATGAAGGAAGACACCGCTCTGGCGGGACAGGAAGCCCGCACCAAGAAGGAAGAGGAAGAGAAGATTGCCGCCGAGGCCGCCGAGGCCGAACGGAAGCGCATCATCGAAGCCGGGATCGCAAAGGAACGCGCCCGCGTGCAGGCGATCAACGCCACTCTGAAGGCACTTGGGTTGCCGCAGTCCTTCGGAAGCATTCACATCGAGAAGGGCACGGACGCCGACACCTTCAACAAGCTCGCCATTGACAAGAAGGCCGAGGAGCTTAGTATCCCTCCCACTCCCCCCACTGACGGACACTCCCCCGCCGAAGTTCTGACTGACGAGGCCGACAACAGGCGGCGCGGCATGGTCGGCGCGATGCTGAACCGCTTTGAGGAGGGATCGTGGGCGTACATCGAGAAGGAGAACGACTTCTCCTTCGACGCCAACAAGAAGAGCAAGTTGTGGGATGGCTCCCGCCCGTACATGGGGATGAGCCTGCTTGACTGCGCGAAGGAATGTCTGACCGCCAAGGGCATCCGGTGGCAGTCGAAGAACCAGAGCGAGATCGTTTCCCTCGCGTTCCAGTCCACCAGCGACTTCCCGTACATTCTGGCCGACAGCGCGAACAAGACCCTGCGCGCCGGGTACGAACTGGCCCCGAGCCCGTGGAAGCTCATCTCCGCGCAGCGCAGCGCCCGCGATTTCAAATCGCAGTATGAGCTGACGCTCGATTCCAGCGTCCGTCTCGGGAAAGTGCCGGAGTCCGGCGAGTTCTCGCGCGGCTACCTGACGGAAGGGCGTGAGACATGGAAGATCGCCCCTTACGGTCAGATTATCGCCGTGACCCGTCAGGCCGTTATCAACGACGATCTCGGGGCGTTCACGCGCATCCCCTTTATGCTCGGACAGGAAGTGGCCGCGAACGAGGCCGATATTGTGATCGGGCTCATCGTGGCGAATGGCAACATGGCCGACAACGTGGCCCTGTTCGAGGCGAACACCCACAAGAACTATGTCGCCTCCGGTTCCGGTGCCGCGATCTCCGTGTCCTCGCTTGCGGCCACCGCGCTCAAGATGATGACGCAGACCAGCCCCGGCGGGAAGCCCCTCTCGCTCATGCCGAAGTACCTGCTGGTCCCAGCCGCCCAGGCGACGTTGGCCGTGCAGTACACCTCCAGTACCCCCGCCGTTACCGAGGCGGCGAAGGTGAACCCCTACGCGGGCCAGTTGATCCCGCTGGTGGAACCCCGGCTCGATGCCAACAGCATCACCGCCTACTGGTATCTGTTCGCCGATCCCATGAGCGCGAACGGCACCGTGCTGGTGTACTCCTACCTCGCCGGTCAGAGTGGCCCCACGACCGAGACCCGCATGGGCTTCGACGTGGACGGCATGGAAATCAAGGTGCGTGAGGACTTCGGCGCGGGCGTGGTGGACTATCGCGGCGCTGCGATGAACCACGGCTCCTAGAACTACGGCTCCTAACTTTTCCCAATAATCATTGACAGGGGCGGCTCCCGATTGGGGGCCGTTCCTGTTTATGGAGACATCGTATGAAGAACTACATTTCCGAAGGCAAGTTTTTGAATGTCGCCTGCACTCACCCCTCCGCCCCCAATTCCGGCGACCCCGTTATTTTCGGAGCGATCCCCGGCGTGGCCGTCACGGATGAGGGCGACGGCGGCAACGCTTCTACGGATACCACTGTCTGCACCAGTGGCATTTTCAAACTCAGCGTGAAGGGCCACAACGGCAGCGCCAACGCGGCTATCACTGCTGGCGCGCTCATCTATTACAAGAGCACTGCAACCCCAGTCCTCAACCTCGACAACAGCGGGGTTGCCTTTGGTTATGCGCTCGAAGCCGTTGATTCCGGCGCGACAAGCACCATCAAGGTTCTCATCAAGTAGATGTTCGACTTCGCCGCGCATAATCCGGTTTTCCTTGCTACGTTCGGGGAGTCCTTTTCCCTCGTGCGTAACATCGACTTGCTGGATGCCTCCCCAGCAACGGAACCCTTTCAGGCCATCAATACCGCTTTTGACGCGCTTGAGGGGGTTCCCCCTGGGGATCTCAGTTCGTACCTTCGCCTGTGGGTAAACGTCGCCGATTTCACAACGCTACCCGCGAAGGGTGATGAAGTGCTGACGGCGACGACCGCCTACAAGATCTCCGATATCGACCGCGACGATTCAGGCGGAATGCTCATGCTGTGCAGATTCGATAGGGCATTGGATGGCGAATAACAAGCCGGTCAACATCTACGTCAAGAAGAAGCTAGAACTTGGAAAGCTCAACTTCACGCAGCGGCAAATGCTTGCCGTTGGCAATGCCGGGTTGAACTCCATCAAGGCCCGCACGAAGAAAGCCTTGGATGCCGAGGACAAGCCCGCGAAGCTCAAGAGCAAATCGTGGGCGCGGATCAAGGCACGTCACGGCCTCCGCAACGTGAAGGATCTTCGCGGCACGGGCCAGATGCACACGGACAGGATAGCTGCATTCCGTGGTCGCGTGGCTAAGACCAAGCGCAAGCTAAAGAACGTCGGCCACCTCATGGACCAGATTCTTGTTCGCAGGGTCAGCGAGAATCGGGCCTACATCGTTGAGCCAACTACGGCTCCGGGGCGCATGAAAGCGCGTGGCAACGCGGGAATGCTCATGCTGTCGCCTACCGATCAACGCGCCATCAAGGACGCCGCCGGTCGCGCCTTCGCGCAGATTAAAAGCGGCCTCATAAAGGTCTACGCCAGAAAGCCCAAATAATGCTCAAGCCCTCTGACCTCCGCGACGATCTCGTTACATACCTCCGCTCCATGCCCGATCTCGTTCAGGCTATGGACGGCGACCCGGAGAATATCTTCGCGCACGTCAACGAGTACCCAATCGGGGAAAACTTTGATTCGGCCCTGCGGAATCTGAAGTCCCCGCGCCTCATGGTGCGATACCGCTATCCGGGGCAAGCCGCTGAGGGCATGGGCCATTCGCACACGCTGAGCATCTACGCGCGCCCCAAGGCGGGGCACACCTACGAGGATCTCTTGGATCTCATCGTGAACGGCACGCCAACAGGTAGGCCGGTGTCATTTGAGAACGATTGCTTCAACGATGATGTATGCCCCGCCGCCTTTACTTTCTCGGAGCCGGTGCCGGACGAGGAAGGAACTGAGTTTTTGCAAATCGACATTTCTGTTGACGAACGATAGGAGACGCCATGCCTGCCAATGAAAGAGAAATTCTTATAGGGTTCGGCAAGAATTGCCAGGATGACCTTGAAACGGCCAATACGGCGGCTGGCATCATCCGGCTTTCGAAGCTGAACGCATCGAATATGTACCCGCGCCTTGTGACCGAGAACGACGCGGAGGAATTCGGCAAGGGACATGAGTTCGCAACCGCCGTGTACAAGACGTATTGGGATGTTTCGGGCCAACTCGAAAAGTACCTGTCCTCCGAGTTCGCCGCGTGGGTCATGGCGTTCAGCTTGGGCAAGGTCGCGAAGACCGGCACGCCCCCCAACTACACCTACACCTGTACCCCACTTGACCCGGTCACCGATGGTATCGAGCTTCCGTCCTTTTCATTCGTCGAACAGATGCGCCCCGGCGCGTCCGCCATCGTGGATTTCGTCAACGTCGGGTGCTGCGTCGAGGGGTGGAATCTGACCATCGGCAGCGGACCCGGCAGGGCCAGCGCAAAACTTGTGGCCGATATCGTGGGGACCGGCAATTTCACGGAGCCTTCCGCGATCACGCTTCCCGCCGCAACCACGGAGCATTTGCTCCCGGCGGCCAGTGCTGCCGTCACGATCAACTCCGTCGATTACGTCACGGCCAAGAACTTCGTTTCCCTCGAAGCGGGATGGAAAAACAACATCCGACTTGACGACGGCTTCTATCCCGGCTCGGGCACCAACGAGGGCGCGGCAATCAGAGGCCGCATGGAAGTAGGCAACCGCGAGGCGTCCCTGCGGTTCACGGCCAGGTTCGACGATACCAGCCTTGAGTACACCAAACTGAAGGCGCAGACGGAAGGCACGGCTGTAATCACCCTGACCTACGGGGACAATGACTCCCTGACCCTGACGTTTCAGCGCGTCCAGTTCGGCATGGTGGAGCGGTCCTCACAGAACGGAATCGTGACCGTCGATGTGACTTGCGTCCCGTTGTACCACAGCGTCAACAAGCTCCTGACCGCCGTGTGCGAAACCACGATTGATGGTATCGCCGAAGAGGAAGCGTAGCCCCATTCCCAACTCGAAGTAACGGCCCCGGCAACGGGGCTTTTTCATTGGAGGCAACCAATGTTCGATTCTGCACGACCTATCACGCTCAAGCTCCAAACCCCCGATGGCCCCAAGTCCGTCTCCGTCCGATTCCCGTCCGATGAGGAATGGACGGAGCGGCAGCGGGCCCGGAAGATCGTCACCAAGAGCCTCGGGCGCGGGATGAGCAAATCCGATGTCCCCGGCCACGAGGAAGTGGACGAAGCCTTCGTCCGCAAGATCAAGGCCGACGGCCCGGACGTTGACTGCTACGAGGCAATGACCATCGTGGGCGTTCTGTCCCGTTGCGATGTTACGGATGTCGAGCGGGACGGCGCGGGGTACATCGTGCGCATGGCGATACCCGGCGGCGAGGCGTCCGTAGCAATGCGGATGCCCACGGCGCGCGAGATATACGCCTTTCGCCGTGAGTACGTTTCCGCCGTCGAATTGCCGCACGGGAAATCCTCCACCAGCGTAAACCTCGAAGCTGCGGCGCGGTTGTTTGATGCACTCTCGGGGGAGACAACCGGCTACGCCAGCCCGGTCCCCATCATCCACAAAGAGGCGGCACTCGTCGCCATGATTGCAGAGTTCGAGTCGGGTCTCGGGGTATCCGACGACAACCTGTTTTGATCGACAGTGGCCAGAGCGTCCGACCCTGCGATACCTCGCATATTGGATGCTCCGGCGCGATCAACTCTGTGACCCGCATATCTGCCCCGACCGCGAGGACCACGAGGAGCGGTGCGCGTCCTGCCCGCTCGATAGGCTAGACGCGGCCCTTGCCGGTAACACCGGGGGGTTGATCCGCAGGGCAACGGACATGAAAGCGATCATGTCCTCGGGAATCACCGTCACACTGGACGAGATCAACGCGGATGAGCTTTACGCAATGCTCATCGTGCAAGAAGAGCGCGACCGCTTAGAAGAGGAACGGCATGGCGACGGGCAAAGATAAATTCGAACTTGTAATCGAGGTGAACTCCGCTCAGGGGAATGCCGCGATCAAGGGCGTTAATCAGAATTTATCCGACCTCGAAAGACGCGCCGTGTCTTCTTCGCGTGGCGCATCCTCCGGCATCGACCGCATGACGGCATCTATGTTCAAGGGTGCATTGGGGGCGCAAGCCCTCTATGGTGCGGCCATCAAGGCGGCACAGGGCATTAAGGAACTAGCGAAGGAGTCTATCGGCCTCGCAATGGATGCCATCGAATCCGAGAGCCTTTTCGCGAACTCCATGGGCAAGATGACAAATCAAGCCCTCAAATGGAGCAAGGATCTCAGCAAGTCGCTAGGGCTAAACGAGTACGAACTTCGCAAGAATATCGGCACCTTCAACGTCATGTTTACCGCTATGGGCATCGGGGCCGAAAAGGCGTTCGAGCTTTCGCGCGGCCTGACGGAACTGGCCTATGATATGGCGTCGTTCTACAACCTTCGCCCCGAAGAGGCGTTCGACAAGCTCCGCGCCGGGATCACGGGCGAGACGGAGCCGTTGAAGCGATTGGGCATTCTGGTTGACGAGGCGACCGCCAAGACCTACGCCTACAAAACCGGCATTGCCGCTACCGGAGAGCAACTTACTCAGCAGGAAAAAGTCCTCGCCAGGTATGCGGCCATCACCGCGCAGACTGCCGTCGCGCAGGGCGATCTTGCCCGGACAATGGAAAGCCCCGCAAATCAGCTCCGGGTACTGCAATCCATCACGGAAGAAGCGAAAACGACATTTGGCATGGCGTTTCTGCCCACGTTGTCGCTCGTTATGAAGGAGCTTACCGGGTTCGCTGGCAAAGCGGAGACGGTCAACGAGAACCTTGTTTTCATGGCGAAGGTCATCGCCGCCGTGCCGATGGGATTTTATACCGCCGTCCGCGCCGTTGCCGATTTCCGCGTGGCGCTGCTCGATCTGGACTTGCAACTTGCGAAAAAGATACCGCTCCTCTACCCCAAGGCATACGTTGACAGCCTGAAAGAGCAGAGGATGGAAGCCCTCAAGGTTGCCATCGAGTACAACGCCAAGATGGACACCTTGCGCGAATCGGTCAACGCCGTCGGCAAATTCGACTATGACGCCGCGAAAGCCGCCAGCTTGGTAGCGCAGGCCAACGCCGAAGCGGCTGCGGCCATCGACAAGCGCGCTACCGCCATGGATAGGCTAATGTCCAAGCAATACATCAACGCCGACGCCGTCCGCGCTGGAGCCGCCTCTCGCGCCGCTATTGGCCGCGTAGATGCACTGACCACGCTCCCCGGATTCTCCGGTATCTCGCCCGAAGCCGCGCAAATCGCCATCGACTCTCAGTCAATCGCCAATGCCAGCGACGAGGCATTCGTGGGCGGATGGGTTGCGCGCCGTGAGAATGCCGCGCTGGCGATACAGGAGCAGAACGAGAACATGATAGCCGCGCAGATGCGGCGGGACGGCAACTATCAGGGGGCGCTTGAAATCGAACTTGCCCAACTGGAACGGCTCAAGGCTGGATACGAAGGCAATGCCGAAGCAATCGCGGCCCTTGAGGAACAGAAGAAGCTCAAGATCATGGATGTGAACCGCGAAATCGCCGACAACGCCAAGAGCGAATTTGAGCGTTCCGCGCAGACCATCGAAGGATTCTTCAACCGCGTCTTCATGAACGCCCGCAGTCTCAGCGATATGTGGAAGCAACTGTGGGGCCAGCTTGCGAACTACGCCGTGCAGCAGATGGCGCGCATGGTAGCGGCGTCTGTCGGCGGTTATCGTCAGGCGGCGGCTCCTGCCGGTGGCGGCATGGCGGCGATGATCCCATCCATCTTCGGTGGTGGCGGTGGTGGCGGTACCGCAAGCGCGGGCGGATATGGCGGCGTCGGCACCCCTCCGTTTGTTGGGGGAGGCACTGGTAGCGGGATGCTCGGCATGAGCAACCTTGCCGGATACAAGGGATTCCTCGGCATGACTGACAAGATCGTCCCCAACGCCCTCGGCCTCGGCCAGTCCGCTATCCCGTTCTCGTCGCTCTCCATGGGCGGCAAGATCGGACAGATGGCGTCCTCCCCTGCGGCAATGATGGGCGGGGCGATGCTCGGCATGGCAGGGATGAAGCAAGGCGGACCCCTCGGCATGGCGATGACTACGGGCGGGCTTGCTCTCAGCGGATGGGCCATCGGCGCGAAGATCGGCGCAATCGGCGGGCCTTGGGGCGCGGCCATTGGCGCGGCTGTCGGGGCCGGGCTTGGCTTGATTGGCCTATTCCGCAAGTCCCCCGAGGAGAAGCTCAAAGAGAAAATCAAACAGGCATACGGCGTCAACATCCGCGACAAGGGCGTCCTGCAACAAATCCTGTCCGTGGCCCAAGGATTCGGCGGCAACCTCGACATGGCAATCCGCCATAAAGATGTCGTGGAGCTTATCAGCCTGTACGCGCAGACCACGAACCAAACAATGCGCGGTGCGCCGAAGCAGATGTCCTCGGCAACGCTCATCCAGTCGGGCGGCTCCTTGTCGATGGCGGCGTCCTACACAAACGGCACGCCCACAATGGGGAGCCTACCGGGGGCCGGTATCGACAATGTTCGGGCGACTGGGGCATCGGGCGGGACGGTTATCAATATCACCGTGCCGGGAGCAAAGGAGTTCTTCGAGAAAGAGACCGTCACCGTCATTGCGAAGAATGGCCGCACTGTATCCACCGCCAATGCCAGCGCGGCGACGGGCAATTTCTGGCGTACTCAAATGGCGGCAACGCTGCTTAAACCGGGGCTTGTGACAAGTTAAGGAGAGACCATGCAAACCAGAACCGTCAAACTCAGTTGGACAGCCGCCGCCGATGGCAGCGTTGCGGCCATTCCGATGTCGCTTGCGAATTACAATTTCCTCAAGGGCTACGGCTATCTGCTCTATGCCATGACCACAAACCCCGGCTCGACCGCCCCGACCGACAATTACGACATCGTGATTGAAGACGCGGACGGAACCGACGTTCTCGGGGGTGCGGGAGCGAACAGGGACGCGGCAAACACAGAGACGGTGCAGCCGCTTATCAATGGCCTTCCTGCGCCCTATCCGATGGACGGCGCACTGACGGTAAAGATTTCCGGTAATAGTGTCAACGCCGCCACCGGGACGATCACTCTTATTTTCGTGGGGTAAGCGATGCCTATCGAACGAGTGCAAGGAGAGAGCCGCCTCGAGCGCGTCCTCATGCTGACTGGAGCGTTCCGCCAATTCCACGGCTACGACATCCCCCCGCAAGAGGTGGCCGAACTCTACAAGCTCTACACCCAGACCGGCGGCCCGTCGTGGATCGACCACACCAACTGGTTCGAGAACAAGCAGTGCGCCACTTGGTTTGGCCTGACGGTGGCCGGTGGGCGGGTGAAGGAGATTAAGCTAAACGCGAATAATCTGGTCGGGGCATTGCCGGGTGGTTGTCTGAAGGGTTTCGGGGCGCTAACTCATTGGAATACAAATAACTCCGCAGGGCTTACGGGCACCATCCTACTAGGTGATATTCCCGTTGGGGCGACATCGGTATATATCAATAACTCTCAAATAGCAGCGCAAGGCTTATTGGCCGATTTGCCCGCCGGAATTGGTGTTTTTTATGCCCATGCGACTCCATCAAATATCACTGGCGCGCTGTCGGATGTTGGCGCACTGGCTAATTACCTTAGCATTTACTCGACATCCGGTGTGGTTACCGGAGGTGCCGTACCGATGAGCAATATCGGGGTGGTCAGGCTGGACCTGTATTCGCTAGCGGCTGCAACAACTGCCTCTAAGGATTCCATCATCGAGCGCATCTACGCCGACCGCGCCCTGTTCACCAATGCCGCCCACGTCCTCAATATCTCCGGCGGTGGAGCCTTAACCGGCGTCTATCAAACCTCTGCCGCCCCCGCAACGCCAGCGGAGAAAGCCTATGCGCTGGTGAATGATCCGAACGGTGAAGGATTTTTGAAATGGGCTATAACTCTATAGGAGCTTGCAATGCCAGTAACATACCTCCACGTCCTCAACGGTGAAATCGTCGGGGAGATCACTTCCGACGAAAAGGCCACGACCCACCTTCCCCCGTTCGACGGGAAGTACTGTCATGAGTTGATCAGGAAGGATCGGATTGAGACCACGCTGAAAGAGAGCCTCAGTCTTGCCACGAAAGAGGCGGCATTCCAGAAAATTGGGTTGGTGGATAAGAGGGCGGAGGTCGCGCCGGTCACGAAGGAATTGTAATGCCCGGCTCTGTCACAACCTCCACCGCTACGACCGTGCTTCCGCTCTCGCTATGCACCGCGTTCGAGGAGGCGCGAGAGTTTCCCGGCGCGGGGAACGAGTACCGCAACGGCGAGTTCCAAGGCGCGGCAGAGGCGACTACGAGTCGGCGTCGATGGCGGCTATCAAAGCGCATCACGCCGACCACGCTTGCCACGCTGCGGACGTTCTACTTTGCGCGGAAGGGGCCGCACGCAGCATTTTATTTCTACTACCCCTTTTCGGAACACGACCCTACCGGAGCAAGCGCGACGGGGCGCTACCTCGTCCGCTTTGATTCGGAATGGCAGCAGGAATCCTTCATTGCACGCATGAACACAAACCTTCAACTCATCGAAATTGCATAGGAGATTGGCATGGCACTGAAACTCAGCACGGCAGTAAAGAACGCTCGACTTGACTCCATTGAATCGACCATCGGCGCGGCGGCAGTCCTCAAGATCCGATCTGGAGCGGCTCCGGCTGCGATCACGGACGCTGACAGTGGCGACGTACTCGCCTCCCTCACGCTTCCCTCTGACTGGATGGCGGCGGCCTCGAACGGCACCAAGGCGCTTTCGGGAACGTGGCAGGATACCAGCGCCGACGACGCAGGGACCGCCGGTCACTTCCGCGTCTACGCTAGCGACGGGACAACTCAGCACATTCAGGGTTCCATTACGGCGACGGGCGGCGGTGGTGATATGACGCTCGACAACACGTCGATTGCGGCAGGCCAGAGCATCACGATCACCTCTTTCACCCTGACGGACGGGAACTAAGTAAATGGCCTACACGGTCTATTACAACACGCCGGGGACGATCCTCACCTATACGCAGATGCAAGCGGAGTTAGCCGCGCTTGCATCTGCGAATAGCTGGACGTACATCGACTGCGGAGACTCGGCCCAAGGCCGCGAGATCGGAGGCGTTGTCGTCAATGGGGCATCATACACAAAGACGGTGCTGATTGATGCTGCGGTTCATGGAATCGAGAATAAGTCCGCCTTGGCTGCGGTGGACTTCCTCCATTATCTGGCGGCCAACCCGTCTGTTTACTCCAGCACTCGCTTTGTTGTTGTGCCCATCCTTAACCCAGATGGGTACGCTGCGTCATCGAGGAAGAATGTAAACGACACCACAGATGATGATCTTGAGCCATGGCCCCGTTACGTCGATATCAACCGAAACTTTTCCAGGTTTTGGGCTGGCGGGCATTCGTCTACAACGCCAAGCGCGGATTACTACTGCGGACCTGTTGGCGATTCAGAGCCGGAAGCCCAGGTACTGCTTGCCTTATTTACTACCTATGAACCAGATTTGTACATTGACCTGCATACCGACCTCGATCAGGTCATGTCTGGAAGGCCGAACTATGCCCCACTGAAGGTCGCCATCGACGCGGATATGACCACCAACGAGTTCACGCCCTATTCGTGGGTGATGAATTATATGGATGGGACTACCGTAAGCGCGGCAGAGTCAAGTGGCGTTGATGGGTATATAGTAGAGCTTGGCCCCGGAGAAATCCATTATGAAGTGAATCGTTGTATCTGCGCCTTGAAGTCGTTTATAGAGTCGCACGATGCAGTCACTTTCGATTCGATGAATGATTTCTCTGAAGACCAGAACTGCGTTTCGTGGATGCGGTTCAATTCCGGGTATTATTCCGCCGAGGCTGGAATTGATTGGCTGGAGAAGAATGATTTTGCGTGCCTTGCCCATGTTATAAGTACAACTATTAAGGCCGAGGGAGATCAATCAGTTTCAACAACCGCATACCCACGGCTTATTGACGCAAATCTTTCATCGGATTTCCCTTTTAAGTACGGCAGTTCAAACCTGGAACTTGGAATTACGGGCAGGGTATATCTGACCAGTGTTCCAGCAAGCGGGTCAAGGATTTATCTATGCACAAAATATGATACATCTAGCAAGCGATGCTTCGCGCTGGTACTCGGGAATAATGCTGGCACGTTTGAATTGCGGGCACTCGTTGGCACAAGTAACGGGACGGCATATCAGGAATATCTGCTCTGTTCTATCGGCTCCTCTCCAATTAATTCTTGGCTCTTTTATGGCTTTGGTTATAGCGGAACTGACGACTCTTGGTATGCTGCGGGTTACAGCGACTCCGGGTTGCTTGGTTCTGGCAGTGGAACTTTTAGTTCATCGATCTGTCTCACGGAAGCCCCGTGGGCGATAGGATGCTTCCACGCTAACAATGTTAGGTCGGGAGTCGCTGTTGCCGTTGGATATATCGACGAAACGGTATTTTTCAAAGAGAAACTTTCGCCGACAAAAATCTCCGATATCTGGGCGCAGGAGTACACGGCGAATACTTCTGGCGTAACCGGCACCCTCGCCGCAACGCTCACCGATTCCACCTCAAGTTCCACGGGTGCGGTCGCCATTTCCGGGGCATCGGCGCAGACTCTTTCCGATTCCACCGTATTGGCGACTGGCAATGCCCCCATTGTGGGATCTCTCGCGCAGACGCTTGCATCCGCTACCCTGTCCGCATCGACAAGCTCCGGTCTATCTGGTGCGCTGGTGTCAACTCTTGCTGATGCTGCGAGCGCGGCAACTGGAACTGTTGCGATAGTGGGGAGTCTTGCGACCACACTTGCAACTGCAACCGTCGTTGGTGCGGGAACCGTTGCCGTATCGGGCTCGCTTGCATCGACTCTTGAGGATGCGTCACTTTCGTCCGGCAGTTCGTCATCGGCCATTGGCGCGCTTGCGTCAACGCTTCAATCAGCTACAGTATCGGCCTCTGGCGTAGTTCCGGTTTCGGGGTCGCTATCAGTAACCCTCGCTACCGCAACGGCATCATCGACCGGAAACGTCGCCATCTCCGGAGCGGTATCGTCCACGCTCGCCGACGCCACACTGAGCGCGTATTTCGGCGATAGCACCCCGGCGCAATTATCATCTACGCTCGCATCGGCCACAATGGCCGCAACCGGCGAAGTCTCCGTCATGGGCGCACTGTCTGCGGCGCTGCAAGATGCCTTTGCTTCCGGGGCTGGGACGGTCGATATAGATGCAGAGTGCGCGGCCATACTCGCCGATTGCTCCATTGTAATCGCGGGCAGCGTGGCTATTGTCGGAGGCGGAAGCGCAACCCTTGCCAGTGCCACGTTGTCAGCGCGTGCCGGTGCGAATCTCGTACCCGATGCGCTACCAAGCCGCATAGTTCGCGTTGCCCGCGAAAACCGCATAGTCCGCGCATAAAGGAGCACCATGGATATCTTCATCCACGACCCCCAAGCTACGCTTGTCTACGGCATCGAATGGGCTGACTGGCTTGCCACCGGAGACAGCCTTGCCACATCGACATGGACGGCGGACGATGGGATAACTCTCGGCAACGATGAGCTAGACGGCACGGAAACCCGCGTCATTGTTTCGGGGGGAACAGACAAAACGAACTATCGCATTACGAACCACGTTATCTCCGCCCTCGGCCTCGAAGATGACCGATCAATTCTCCTGAAAGTGCGGCACCGCTAATGTCTGATACCCTCGGCAATATCACAGTCCCCGATTTCGAGGACTCAGGGGAAACCTTTCCCATTGTTCCTGATTGGGGGTACGGCTATGCCCAAGCGCCCCATGTCGTAGTGCATCAGTTCGGCAGCGGCAACGCCAAGATCGAACAGCGGTTCTATCAAGGCACCTCTGCGAAACGATTCACCGTGCGCCGCGCCAGACTGACGGCCCCGGAGCGCGTGGCCCTGCGAGATTTCTACGAGGCCCATACCCCGTATCAATCGTTCACCTACAATTGCCCCAGCGATGACGGCAGCACCACGACCGCCTACACGGTGCGATTCGCGGAGGAACCGCTTTCCTTTTCGGACCTGTCGGATTGCGTCTGCTCCACTGGCGTTACCCTGATAGAGGTGCCGACCACCGCGCCGACCTACGCGCTAAACTCCACCGTGACGCGCTTCCCGTCGGCGGCACTGGCGACGGCCCTACTGGATCAAGCGCAGGAGATCATCCCGCTTGTCAAGATCTCCCCGCGCGAATCGGGCTATCCCGCAATCTATGTTTCTGACCGTCGATGCACCGTAGGCACGCAGCTTTACGTCCCGCGCCTGTTGGACTTCGACGGCATATCGCAGGGGATCTCGGGCGAGTCCGATCAAGCCTCGTTCGTCTTCGGCAATGCCGACCGCGCCATGCGCGACCTCGCCAACGATACGAACCTCCTACGGGCCGGTGTGGAGTTCAGCCTTTTCCACGTTGGCACCGGGATCAAGTTGGACCTGTGGAAGGGCGAGGTGGTGTCGTGGGATATGGACGCGGGGCCAGAGTTCCGCCTGTCCTGCGCCGATGGCATCTACGAACTGACGCTGCCCTACCCATGCCGCCGCGTTTCCCGGACGTGCTGGAAATCATACAACGATGCGGCGGGGTGCCCCTACGCTACACAATCGACGGGACTTGATACGACGCACTTCCCATCGGTATCGGCGGCGTCGTGCGATAAGAGCTATGACGGCGCAAACGGATGCCTCGCGCACGGGATGAAGCGGTACTTCGGCGGGATTATCGCTGAGCCGCAGACGTTCAAGACCGGCAAGATTCTGTTTGGCCCCATGGTGACGAAATCCTTTGTCGCCGACAGCATCTACGAATCCGTATTGCCAGAGATCTACTGCAACAATCCGTCCTACAAGGACGAGAACGACGATACGAAATATGGAATGCCGGTCCAGTGCAAGATTGCAGCGGTGCGCGATGAACTGGATTTCTTCTCGGGCCTTGGCATCGTGGGTGAAGGGCCGATCACGTTCGGCACAGGACATACCATCGACGGCATCTATCACTACGGGCAGGGGACGAGTGGCCCGACCAATGGCCTAAAGACGCGGACCGGCACGGACCCGGCTGGAGCAACCGACTATTTCTCGCTCTATGAGGTGGGCGACACAACCTCGTGGCTCGGGTTTACGAATTGGCGCAAGGCTTACGTCTCTGCGGAGAACGCCACCTATAAAGATAATTTCTCTGCGGGGGCAGCCTGTCTCGTACTTAAGCGGAACGATGACGAAGGAGTGCAGCTATCCAAGGCGTCCGATCATGCCATGGAGGCCATTGTCACCTACGGCCTGCAGGGGTGGCGATGGACGGCGGCGGGTACGCGCTCATGGGGGAATCTGAGCAATCCCGTTTGGATCGTGGTCAACATGCTCCTTAAGGCCAAGGGAGCGAGGTACGCCACCGCCGCAGTCGCGGAAACCTATTTCGACGTTACCGCCGCAATTGCTATGGCCGCCATCTGCGATACGTCCGTCGCCAAGGTCATCGGCACGGGCAACGAAACCCAGTTCAGCTATCAGGGCGTCATCGGCGACGAACGCCCCTTGCGCGATTGGATCACGGATGTCTTGATGAACTGCAACGGCTATTACACATGGTCGTTCGGCAAGCTCAAGATCGGGATTCGCTCTAATTCAAGCGCAGTCGAAGCCTTCACGGATGGCAATATCCTTTTCCGCTCGCTTAACCTCGCTCCCATGCGCCCGTCATTCAACTACCTGACGGGGCAATTCAAGGATCAGGAGTTCCGCTTTCAGGATAATAACGTCTCGGTCTACGACGAAGACCACGCGAAGCTCGTAGGAGGCAGTGCGGCACCGCTCTACCTCAAGGCGCAGATTCCCCTGTCGGGCGCATCGACAAAGAGCCAAGCCGCGCGCATCGTTACGACCCGTCTGCGCGAGGAACTCGGCGGGATCACTGCCGCTCAATGGGCGGCGGCGCGCGAACTGTCATTCCGTACGACCATCCTTTCCCTCGCCGTCGAACCTGGGATGGTTTGCTCTATGACTCACGCCGATATGCCATCGGGTGCGGGGGAGTTTCGCGTTACGGGATGGCGGCTGAACAAGGATTACTCCATCGACATCGCGGGGCGCACGACCGTTGATGAAATGTACGACATGACGGTGGGGCCGAAGCCCGCAGATGTTGCCGCCGATCCCGTGCCGGTCGAGACTCCGGTGGTGGAGAGTCCGTTTGATCGGGTGTACACGGGGCTGGAATCGGATGGGAGCTTGCCCAATGGATCGGTAACGATTCCGAAGTTGAAGGTGGTGCCGTACAACCACAACCCCGATCCGCTATTCAATGATTCATCGCTATGGAACCTGACTAGCGTTTGGTCTATCGTCACCCGCGCGACCGGCAACGTGCCCGATCTCATGGACGTTCCGAAGGCAATGGTGCTTTACTCCACCGCATACAGCGGCACCGCCGATCAAGTTTTCGCTGGGCCCCGAATCGTCCTTGGCGGAGCTGGTCAGAAAATCAGACTGTCGGCCACGTTATACAATAATGCGAATTGGGCGGTGCGGGTCGGCCTCTATTACTACAACGCGGCGGGAACGTATCTCGGCGGAACCGCGCTTGATCTAGCGGCTGGTGGCGGCGTAAGCTCGAAGTCTGCTATCGGAACCACGCCAGCCAATACGGCATTTGTGCAAGTCTTCGGCTATGCCCTTACAAATGCGAGCGCGTTCTCTGGGCAGGTGGCCGCATCTAATATCCGCGTCGATCTCGCCGGGACAACCGACCTACTCGTAGACGATTCCGTCACCGGCCCCAAGGTACTCGATGGCACGTTGACCGACGATCATATCACCGTCACAACCCTGTCCTCCCTTGTCGCCAATCTCGGCACCGTAACAGCCGGGACGATCACGGGGACCACGTTCCGCACGGCTGCGGATGGCAGCGGGAATTACATCGAACTTTCGGGCACGACCATCAAGGGCAAGGACTCGGGCGGGAATGAGATTTGGAATGTGTACCCCGCGCAGGGGCCGCTCGCGCTCACCGATTTCGGGGACGCCAATTTTGAGAAGGCGATGACGTCGAGCTATTTCGACAACACCTCCGACTACACCACCTGGACCGATACCAGTGGGCAGCCCAATACAATTGAGGGGCGAGAGGCGGCCCGTGCCCTGGCGATGGCGTGGTATGCCGCAAACGGCGTCTCCATCGTTTCCGTCGGTCGATGGGACATCACTTCGTTGCTCCCGACCGCTCCGCGCTATGTCTTGATTGCCATAAGGGCGACGGTGGGCGCTACCTACAAGGCCGAGCCGATCATTGGGCCAGTGACCACGACTCTCGGGACGTGGGTATCCACTCCTGGCGCATGGCAGTTTACGTTCCTCCCCGCTGCGTCCACTGTCCGCACAGGCATCTTGGGGGCGGTTACAGACACGCGGATGATCATCGTCCCGACCCAGAAAATTGGCTCGGGCCTCTATATTCACAGGTCATATACGGGCTCCCTGACCGGGGTCAGTGGCGCCAAAATCCGAATTGTGGGGGTGTTCGCGTGAAAATCCGTATTGCAAGATTGGCGACCGATAGCAAGGGCATGACAGAAAGCGCGGTCGGCAAGTGCGCGGCCATGGTGGGTGACACGGCAGAGACGATAACTGTTGATGCCGTGGAAATCGTCGGCCTCTTATGGCTTCGGCAAAAGGGGATCTTTCAGGCGGAGCTTGCCATCGGGGGCTATGATTCAACGGGCGTATTCCGCGCCGACCACACAAAGAAGCCAGCATTGGTAGCATGGAACCGCGACCAGTACCCGGAACTGTGGGCCAAGTACGGCCTCAATGAGTACAAGTCCATTGACTTCGACGCCGTGGCTCAATGGCTCCACGCCGAGGGGTTCCTTGATGCGGCGGGCCGGGACATTTGGCGGGAGCCGGACGTGGCCGCAAAGATCGAATCGGATACTGGCTCAATCGTTGCCGCGTACCGGCCCGATGTCGTAGCGCGCTACACCTATGTTGCTCCCGTTGTCGATCCCATCATCAAGGAACCTATCAAGGGATAACCATGCCAAACTTCGAATCACTATTCAGCGCCATTGTCGGCGCTGTGGTCGGGGGTGTATTCGCCGGTTTCGGCGCTTACGTCTCATTCTCTAAAATCATCGCGGTGCTGCAAACCAAGATCATCGGGTTTGAGGCGTCGTGCGCGAACTGCAAGAGCAATTTCGAATCTCGCATCTATCGCCTTGAATCCGTTCGCATGGATGGCGACTAGGGAGGCAATCAGTGACAGCGGAAGAATTGATAAAGCGCCACGAAGGGCTTCGGCTCAAGCCGTACCGCGATAGCGTGGGGATTCTGACCGTGGGCTACGGTCACAATCTGCAAGCGACGGGGGAGGTGATCCCTATCGCAATCTCGCAGGAAAAGGCAGACGCCTATCTGCGCGCCGACATGGCGAAGGCGGAAGCGGCGTGTGCGGCCATCGTCCCCGGATACGACCGCCTCTGTGATGCACGGCGGGCCGTCATGCTGGACATGGCGTTTAACCTGGGGCAAGCCGGCCTTGCGGGATTTCGGAAAATGCTCTCGGCCATCCGCTATCAGGACTGGCCGGGAGCCGCCCGTGAAATGGTCGATAGTAAATGGGCGCGGCAAGTTGGGATACGCGCTACGGAAAACGTGTTTATGATGCTGACGGGAGAGTGGCTATGAAAATCAAAATAGTGCTTTCAACGGGGAAAGAAATCGAGCTTACGCCCGAGGAAACGAACGAGCTTTTTGCTTTCAGGAAGCAGGGCGTTGCCTACGTCCCATACATACAGACGGTCCCGGAATGGTGGCCCAATTACACCGTGACCTGTGCCAGCCCAAACCCGGGGGGTGGATCATGATGCACATCCTTGAAAGGTTTCTGATTCATCTCGTCACTGGGCCGATCCTGATCGGGATCGTCTGGGTGGCCCTGGTCTACTGGTACGAGAACAACCGGAAGGTGCGGTGGTGGATGGAGGACGTGGACCGGGTCATGCTGACCGTGGCTGGCCTGGTCATCGCCGCCGTCGTAACCCAGCGGGAGGCATGGGATCTTTACCTGGGCCGGCAGACCGTCGCAAAGACCATCGTGGACCAGTTGTCCTGGTTCGCCATCGCCGGGGCCGGCTGCTGGGGCCTGTACCGGCTGGTGAAGAAGATGGGAGGCCGCCAATGAGCCCGGAAGGAACGCTTTGGTGTTGGTACCTGGCCGGGGCCCTGGCCGCCTTGGCGTGGAAATTCCTGGCCTATTACCGCGTCGGCCGACGGTCAGGCAGGGACTTCCCCGAGATCGCCGACGAGTGGATTTTCGAGCAGAGCCCGGAAAACGCCGTCAGCTGGATCGCCACGGTCCTGGTGGTCTGGTGCGCCGGGGCGCTGTTCATCGAGGACGTGGCGCTGGCCTGGGTGTCATGGATCAGCCTGATCCCGGCCCATCCGGCGTTCGCGGCGCTTTTCGGGTGCGTCATGGAGTATGGCGCCCCCAATGCCTTCAAATGGATCCTGTCCAAGACGCCCTGGGCGTCGCACGGAGCCTGACATGTTGACCCTGCTAGCATCGCTGTGGACCAACCCGCTGGCCCGGAAGTGCATTTTCTACGGCGCCGCTATCCTGGGCATCTTTTTGTGTCTCCGATGGTACGGCAATTCGCAATGGAAAAGAGGCGAGCAGCAGGGCCGACAGACGATGGCGCGGGAAATAGAGCGGTCGAAGCGCGCGGAATGGGAAGCCCGGGAGCGGGAGCTGGCCACCGCGGCCGCCGACCTGGACGCCGAAAAACACTCCCTGGCAGCCGCCACGGAACAGATCGCCCGGGACCGGGCAACCAACAAGGAAATCTTGTCAGTTGCCCTGGAGCGCATCCGGGCGGAAAGGACTAACCATTATGCGGACGCTGCTGCTGTGCCTGACGATCGCGTGTGGCGCGATATCAGGGCTGTCTCAGGACAACTCGCCGCTCACCCCTGACGAGGGCCGTCAGGTCCTGGGACAGCTCCTCGAATTGGGGTCCTGCCGGGAGGAATCGGCCGAGCTGGCCGGGCACATCGAACGGGATCGGGAGCAGGACGCCCGGGAGGCGGCGACCTGGGAGCGGGCCCTGGAGTTGGAGCGCAAGGCGACCGGTCTGGCTGAACGGGAGCGGGACCTCGCCCGGGAGAAGGCCGCCCTCTACGAGGACCTCTACCGGGGCGTCACCCGGGGCCCGGGGGTGGGCTGCCGGATCCTGCAGGTGCTGACGCTGGGAATCCACAGGTGCCAATGACCGACTGGCCAAAAACCCGTTTTATGGCCAGCCCATAGAATCAATAGGTTACCGGATAATCGCTTCATATCACATGCTATAGCAGGTGTCATGGGCGCACACATCGAATGGCTCTCGGGCGTGATGCGCCTCGGGAAGGATTTCCGCAAGTACGGCGACCCATATGAAATGCTCTGTGGGGTGGCGCGTATCGGGGATACCCTCGCCTTCATTGGCGCATCTAGCGAGACCATCGCAAGCATCGTGGGGGAGCGCGAGACAATCCGCGCCCTCCTGCGCCCACTTGGAATCAAGCGCGTCCGGTGGTCGAGGATGCGCGACGGAAAGGAAATATGGCGGGAGTATCCCGTATGACCATGGCAAAGAAAATCGACAAGGTCACAAACTGCATCGTCATTTCCGATACCCATTTCGGGGATCAATTAAGCCTCTGCCCGGAATCCATGCACCTACGGCACGGCGGAACATACCGTGCCAGCCGCTTTCAGAATTTCATCCGAGAGAGGTGGGAGGAATTCTGGAACACATGGGTTCCGCAGGCCACGCGCGGGGAGCCTTACGTCGTGGTCCACAACGGCGACCTGATGGAGGGTCGGCACCACAGGGCCACGCATCCGATCTCGCAGGACATGAGCGATCAGGAGGGCGTGGCCTATGAAATGCTGGCGCCCGTTATCGACAAGTGCCAGGGCCGGTACTACCAGATCGGAGGCACGGAGGCCCACGCTGGCCTGTCTTGCGAGGACGAGGAACGCCTCGCGGCCCGACTCGGGGCCATCCCCGACGGAACCGGCAACCGCTCCCGCTATGAGCTTTTCCTCCAAGTGGGCGACGCGCTCGTCCACTTCGCCCACCATATCGGCACGACCTCCAGCATGGCCTACGAATCGACCGCGCTCGGCAAGGAGTACAACGAGTTTTGCGCGGAGTCGGCGCGATGGGGCAAGCCGATCCCGGACATCATCGTGAGGAGCCACAGGCACCGGCACATTGAGACGCGGGTGCAGACGGCGCGGGGGTACGGAACCATCTTCGTGACGGCCGGCTGGCAGCTAAAGACCCCCTTCCTGTTTCGCCTCCCCGGTGGCCGCGTCACCGCTCCGATGATCGGCGGGAGCATGATCCGGCAGGGGGATGAGGAGTTCTACACGCGGCACAAAATCTGGGGCACAGAGCGATCCAAAACGGAGGTTGCGAAGTTATGAGTTTTTCGTTTGATGATGTGCTGAAGGAAATCAACCGGCTCGAAAGCCAGAACCCTGACGGATGGGCCGTCGCAGACCTGTCGCGCGAGAGCGGAATCAATGTCAAGCGGTGCCGGGAGTGGGTCCGGGAAATGATCGACACGGGTAAGGTGAAGCTTAACGGAAGGGCGAAGCGCATCAGCATCGACGGTCTGAAGCGGCTGGTGCCGGTGTACGTCTTCGTCAAGAAGGGGGCCAAGCGTGAAAAGTAAGACCCCTGTGTCCGACCGCGCCATGGCCGAATACTGGCCGGTGTTCATGCGCGAGGTTTCAAAGCGCCTCGAAACAGGGGCACGAGAATACGGCGACGGCTCATTCGCAAAGACACCGGCAGCCCTCATCGAAGAGGTGCGCCAGGAATTGCGCGACGTTACCGGGTGGTCATTTGTGGCCGATACCCAATTATCGAATATCCTCGAAACCATAGAGGCTATCGAAGACATAATCCCCGGCACCTGCCCGAAACATCCCCGCTATTCCCCCGACAAGCCGCCGCGCATCTGCTGTGAGCGGTGCTGGATGATCTACTCTGTCCGCACGGTCCAGCGCGACATGCTCGACCTCCCATGATCGCCGACTGTGCCCAAGCCGCTTTCCGCTCTGGGAAAGAATGATGTCGGGGCCGTCCTGCGGTTCGCCGGAGCCAAGAGCCGATAGCTCTCCGCGCAAGTAGGCGCGTTCTTCATCTGTAATGTCGAACCTTGTTTCGGCTAGGAGCAGTACGCGCATAAGGTCGGTCCCTTCCGCCTTCGGCACGCGATCCGATGGCCTCTTGGCTACAATGTCAAACCTCGCCTTGTACTCCTTACTCACCCGACCCTGCAATACAGGGTTCCCGCTAGGCTTCTTTTTCATGGCCGAATAATCCCAAAAAAAATATCCGTATACAATCATTTTTCTATTGACAGGGCGTATACACGGGCTTAGTGTGTATACATGACACGACAACGCACGACAGAGCCGATGGCCCACGCGCAGACCAGAATTCCGGTAAGCGCGGACAAGAAGGTCTCCCAGCTTGCGATAGAGGCCGGGAAGTCTCGCGGGGAGATTCTCCGCGAAGCCATCGTCAGCGGCCTGCCGGTTGTCGCGCGCAATATCTCCAAGGGGCGGAAGCCATCCCAGAAAAAGGATGCCGGATTCGGGGTAACTTCGACCCGATAAACCGCCCCAACGCTTTTACTTGCTTCGCTTGCGGAGGTCGTCATGGAAAAGAAATCGGAAACGGTGTCTGTCCGTGTTACCCCGTTCGAAAGAGAAGTCATTAACGACCTCGCTGAGCATGAGCAGCGGAAAGTCTCCGATGCTTTGCATAGGTTAATTTTCGCCGGTAAGGGAAGTCAACATTTACAAAGTTTGCATGATCGACATAAGACGGCATAACGGGTAAAGGGCGCGCCCGTACAAGACGCCCGCAAATGGAGCTAACGATGGCAACGAAGAAAACGCAGGAACCGGAAATGATCGCGATTAAACCCCTGAACCTCCAATACGTCAAGCTGACCCTCGAAGGCACGGCCCCGCTCATGCAGGCGCGATTCAGCGCGAAGGCCATGCAGGCGATGATGGAAAAGATGGCCCAAGGGCCGACCGCGAAGAAGGGCAAGAAGCGCGAGGCCAGAGACTTCGACGAGGACATGAAGAACGCCACGCACTACTCCACCGAAGGGTGGATCGGCGTCCCGGCGTCCGCGATCCGTAACGCCTGCATCGACGTTTGCAGGGTCACGGGCTACAAAATGAACTACGCGAAAATGTCCATCTTTGTCGAGGCAGACGGCCTTGACTCGGTGGACGGCACTCCGCTGATCAAGCTGGACGCTGGCGAACCGGAGCAAACGGCAATGGCCGCGCGCATCGCTATGGGATCAACGGATATCAGGGTGCGCCCGATGTGGCGCAAGTGGAAGCTCAATGTGACCCTGCGCTACGACGCCGACCAGTTCACGGCGTCCGATGTTGTCAACCTCATCAACCGTGCAGGCGTCCAGATCGGCATCGGCGAGGGCCGCCCCTACTCCAAGTCATCGAACGGCATGGGGTACGGGACGTTCAGGATCGCCAGCTAGTCAATCCGGGGGAGGCAAGCCCTCCCCCTTCGCGGCAGGCAAGGCAAGGCTCGGCATGGCAGGGCAGGGCGCGGCAAGGCAAGGCAGGCAAGGCGTGGCCTGGCACGGCCCGGACAGGCAAGGCATGGCAGGCGAGGCTGGGCGCGGCAAGGCTCGTCCCGGCGCGGCGTGGCCAGGCACGGCAGGCATGGACCGGCGAGGCAGGGCAGGGCCCGGCATGGCAAGGCAGGCATAAACAAGGAGGCGATATGGACATCAAGCAGGGCGTGCAGGAAGTTGTAAACAAAATATACGCAGAAGTGGGTGAGGTCAGGCCGAGCGCATTGGTTGAGGCGGCAAGGCCGAAATCCTCCCCGGCGCACAACGCCTTTGAGTGGGACGATTCCAAGGCTGGCGAGGAGTACCGGCTCATTCAGGCGCGGACATGGATCAGGAACGTGCAGATCATCATTGACGAGCAGCCCGAGCGGCTCATTCATGTTCCGTCCATCGTTCGCGACAAGGACGGGAAGCTCAATGAGCGCGAGGGCTACTACAAGCCGGGATCGGTTTTAATTCAGAACCGCGACGAGTTCGACGTGGCCCTTGACAGGGTCAGGAGCCGCATGGATTCCACGGTGGAGTCCTACGAATACCTGAAAAGTCTCGCGGCCAAATCGCGAGACGGCGGTAAGGCGAAGGCACGGCAGATCAACTTCAGGCGGGCAGACAGGGGTTTCGCCCAGGTTCGGGCGGCACTGAGTTAGCTCCTCACGGCAAGGCGTCGCAGGCACGGCAGGCAAGGCCCGGCTTGGCAAGGCCGGGCGAGGCGGGGCCTGGCAAGGCAAAGCAGGCAGGGCAAGGCGAGGCATGGCTCGGCACGGCCCGGATCGGCAAGGCAAGGCA
>Ga0123334_1000765_pt1 | contig 43555 bp, 44 predicted proteins | sample BiotimSIPDNA_FD_89706 | JGI IMG/M metagenome (GOLD analysis project Ga0123334, IMG submission 89706) | Anaerobic biogas reactor microbial communites from Washington, USA - Biogas_R1 time_0 SIP DNA | ecosystem: Engineered > Bioreactor > Anaerobic > Unclassified | place: Washington, USA...
TAAAATAAACCTTGCCTTGGCCAAGTTCCCGGCTGAAACGTTCGGCGTAATACAAGGAAGTAGGCCGTCCCGAATAGTAACGGAACAAATTGTCCAATTCAGCATTAAATTCGGGGTTCTTGGAATATTTGCCGTACGCTTCCTCCAACTCATCCAAAGCCGCCATCAACGTCTCCGGCACAAACCTCCCGCCATATTCTCCAAAATACCAGTCTTCATGTTTTGACATTTGAAAATACCACCTTGTTAAATGTAGTCAGAATACAGAATGAAGAAGACAGAATACAGAAGTTAGCAGACAAAAGAGTCTTTTATGTGCTCCGAAGCCAAAAAACTATTGAATTTAGGCTGTCCTTGATTCCTATTCTTCAATCTTCAGCTATAAAATCCCAAAGATAATCTTTCACTACTGTCTTCTGTCTCCTGTCTTCTGTCTTCCCCTAAAGCCCCCTAATCCTACCCATCAACTTCGTGATCTTCCCCTCATCCTTCAACCCCGGCTCCAGTTCCACCCCGCTGGAAAGGTCAATCCCATCCGGCTGTACAGTCCGGATTGCTTGCTCAATATTCTCAGGATTCAATCCTCCGGCTAAGATTAGCGGGAAACCCAAATTCCGATATTCAGCGGTGAGTTTCCAATCAAAGGTCTTACCGGTACCTCCGGCGGAACCGGCTGAATAGGTATCTACCAAAATCCCCCGGATCGCCGCTTCTCTCCAGATAGAATCGGGTCGGTCTTGACCGGCCCGGAACCCTTTTATCACCCGACCTTCCAATGGCTCACAATCACTTGGAGTTTCTTTCCCATGTAACTGCGCCAGATCCAAGTGGCAGTCCTTCATAATTTCCTTAACCCGGTGCGGATCTTCATCAACGAAGACCCCAACCTTGATGATTAAAGGTGAAAGCTGCTTTGTGATCCGGTAAACTTGCTCTACATTTACCTGGCGTTTGGATTCGGCAAAAACAAACCCTAAGGCCGTCACTCCAAGTTTTTGACAACATAGGGCATCTTCTAAATTAGTAATCCCGCAAATCTTAACCGGAACCATTTTTACCTCCGAATATGTTGTAATAAATTCTTGGTACACCCGGATTATTACAACACATTTCCTTGAACCATAAAATGAAATAGATACGGTAATTTGTTCTTTTCCATCCATGGTTTAAGGATGAAAAAGGATAATCAAAATTTATTTCATTATAGATAATTCTTCAATTTTAGCTCCGGGATCAGCGGCGGTGACGATTGATTCTCCTACCAACACTCCATTAACACCCGCTTGAGCCAGTAGTTCAATATCATGGCGATTGGCGATCCCGCTCTCGGAGACCACTACCTTATCTTTTGGAATTGATTCGATCAATTGAAAGGTGGTTTCCAAATCAACCTTGAAGGTCTTTAAGTCCCGGTTATTAATCCCGATTAAATCCGCCCCGGATTCCAAAGCGATCTTTAATTCCGTCGCATTATGAACCTCAACCAAAGGAGCCAGACCTAAATCTTTAGCCTCTTTAATAAAGTTCTTTAACTCCAATTCCTTAAGAGCGGCTACAATCAAAAGCGCTGCGTCCGCCCCATGCACTCTGGCTTCATACAACTGGTAACGGTCGATGATAAAATCTTTTCGGAGGATCGGAATCCTCTTGGTCACCGCTTTGACTAACTTTAAATAGTCCAGTGACCCTTGAAAAAACTTGTTGTCCGTTAATACCGATATCGCCGCTGCTCTGGAGGCTTCATAAATTCGGGCCAAGTTGACCGGATCAAAGTCCGGGCAAAGCAACCCTTTAGAAGGAGAAGCCTTTTTGAGCTCCGCAATTAATTTAATCGAATCGCCAGTGAGGCTTTGCCGAAAAGGCCTTATTGGGGGAGCGTTGCTTAACTTTCGCTCCAACTCCAAGATAGACACCTGCTCTTTTCTAATGGCCACTTCGGCATATTTATATTGTAAAATCTCTTCTAAAAACATGAATGGCTCCTTTTTTTCTAAGTAGTCGCCCACCCCGGCTCGCCGGGGCACATGAAATGATGAAAATAGAAAGAGCGAGCAATCTCCGCCGCGGGTTAAAACCGCACGGCTGGGTATATCAAAACGTTCTAAATCCCATCCGGGATCGGCTACCCTTTGCTATTCGGCTTCGAAGCACCACCGAGCCCGGTGAAACCGGGCTTTAGAATGCTTTTTACACTTAGCCGTGGGTTTTTAACCCGCGGTGGACAGAATCAGCTGAAATTTCCCTAGTTATTTTCTAGGTAGTCAGATGAAAGCACATACTTCGCAACTCAAAAAGCCAAACCAATTCAAGGTTTTATGCTGTCTTCTGTCTTCTGTCTTCTGTCTCCTGATCACTGTACTATCCCGCCACCGCCCGCAACTGTTCCAACTTGGCGTAGGCTTTCCCTTCATTAACCAATTTTCGCGCCAAAGAAACACCCTCTCGGAGATCGGCAACCAGATTGGTAGCCAACAAAGCCGCTGCGGTATTAAGTAAGACTACTGCCATTTTCGGTCCTTGCTCGATTCCTTTGAGAATACTCTCGGTAGTCTTGGCGTTTTCTAGCGGTCCTTCACCTCTTAAAGCTTCTTTCGGCGCGGAGCTTAAACCCAAATCCGCCGCTTTAAACCGGTAATCAACAATCATGCCGTCCTTCAAAATACTGGCTTTATTTTCGCCATCCAAGGACAATTCATCTAAGCCACCGCCGCCGTGAACTACAACCGCTCGTTCCACACCCAGTCGGCTCAAGACTCTCGCCACAATATTAGTCAATGCCGAATCAAATACCCCGACTAGCTGGCAGTTGGCCCCGGCGGGATTAGTCAACGGCCCCAACAGATTAAAAACCGTCCTGAATCCCAGTTCTCGCCGGGGGCCGACAGCATGTTTCATTGCCAGGTGAAAGACGGGAGCAAATAAAAAACCAATTCCCGTCTCTTTCAAACAAAACTCCACCTTTTCCGGGGCTAAATCCACCTTAATCCCTAAAGCCTCCAAAACATCGGCGCTCCCGCACCGGCTGGACATAGCCCGGTTGCCGTGTTTGGCTACGGGAATACCGGCGGCAGCCACGATAAAAGCGGCGGTGGTTGAAATATTAAAGGTATGGGAACCGTCTCCGCCGGTCCCGCAAGTATCCATCACCACCGGTGCTTTAAAATTCACTTTGAGGGATTTTTCCCGCATTACCCGGGCGGCCCCTGTTATCTCATCAACTGTCTCCCCTTTCAAACGTAATGCTGTTAAGAAACTCCCGATCTGGGCCGGTGAGGCCTGACCTTCCATAATTTCATTAGTAGCCCCGATCATTTCAGTTTCCGTTAAGTCCTCTTGTCGCACTAACTTTGCTAAACTCTCTTTAATCATCTTCGCTCAGCTCCTCTCAATCTTTTCTATGTCCGCTGCGTCTGGATCAGTAGCAACCCTAATAACAGGAGGCCCGATCGTCTTTTTAGATTTATTTAAACGCAGGAAATTGGCTAACAAGCTTTTACCGACTCCGGTAAAAGCAGATTCCGGGTGAAACTGGACCCCATATGTTGGATACCGGTTGTGTTTAAAACCCATTACCAATCCCTCTTCTGTCATGGCGGTAATCTCCAAACATTTCGGGAGTGTATCACGTTCCACCACTAACGAATGATAACGGACCGCTTCAAATGGCTGGGCGATATCATCAAACAAATCCCGGCCGTTATGGTAAATCAAGCTTATTTTGCCATGGACCGGGTGAGGTGCTCGGACCACTGAACCGCCAAATACTTCACCAATACATTGATGTCCTAGGCATACCCCTAGAACCGGTATTTTCCCTGAAAAATGCCTGATTAGTTCCTTAGAAATACCACTTTCTCTGGGAGTACGCGGCCCCGGAGAAATCACTAGATACTCCGGGTTCAACTCCTCGATTTCGTCAATACTGACCCGGTCGTTACGGAATATTTTCGGTTTCATCTTCAATTCGCCAAAATATTGGACTAAGTTGTATGTGAATGAATCATAATTATCGATAATAACCAACATCCCTACCTCCCTCCGGCCCTGGCCAAGGCGGTCAATAAGGCCCCGGCCTTATGCATTGTTTCATCGTATTCCCGTTCCGGTTGGGAGTCGGCGACGATCCCGGCCCCTACTTGGAGGTGGGCTTTATCATCTTTGAACATAACCGTACGAATGGTGATACATGTATCCATATCACCGTTAAAACCAAGATATCCGACTGAACCGCCGTAATATTCCCGCCTGGTCGGTTCTAGCTCCTCAATGATCTCCATGGCCCGGACTTTTGGAGCGCCAGAGAGAGTCCCCGCCGGAAAAACCGCCCGCAACAAGTCGACGCCCGAATAATCGTCAAGTAGCTCACCTTGAATGGTTGAAACAATATGCATTACATGGGAATAAAATTCAACCGCCATCAACTCCGTTACCCGAACACTTCCGAATTTACAGACTCGGCCCACGTCATTCCGGCCAAGATCGACCAACATTACATGCTCGGCCCTTTCTTTCTCATCCGCCAAAAGTTCCCGGCTAAGCTTTTCATCCTCCTGAACGGAACTACCCCGGGGTCTGGTTCCCGCTATCGGTTTTAAGGTGACCATCCCCTCTTCCAAACGAACCATTACTTCGGGTGAGGAACCAGCTAATTGAACCGAACCGAAATCGAGAAAGAATAGGTAAGGAGATGGATTTATCGTCCGGAGGGTCCGGTAAAACAGAAACGGATCTCCCGGAAAATCTTCAGTGATCCGCTGAGATAGAACAACTTGAAAAGCGTCTCCGGCGGCAATATAGTCTTTGATTTTCGCTACCTTTGCCCTGAATTCCGTCTTTGAAAGGCTAGTTACCTTAGGTAAATCTTTTTCAAGTTTAATTCCGCCGGATATCGAATCCAAACTCAACTCCTGATTGAATTTACTCTGCAAATCAACTAATTTTCGGGCCGCTTTCCCATAAGAACCATCGAGATCAGTCGGGTCAACCCGGCTTAATATGATCAAAGTGATTTTATGGGATACATGGTCAAAACGAGCCAGGTATCTGGGGACAATCCAATAAATATCCGGTAAATCAGAGACTGTTTTCGTATCCGTAGGTAATTTTTCAATTTGCCGCACATAATCGTATCCGGTAAACCCTACCGCTCCCCCATAAAATTTGCCCAATTCAGGTATAGGGGCGACCTGTAAAGAATCCAATATTTTTTTAATCTCCGCCAAAGGCTCGCCTTGTATTATTGAGATACCATTTTCGTGAATAACGGTCAGTTCGGCGCCGGTGGCTTTCAAAGTAAGCATTGGGTCCCATCCAATAAAAGAATAGCGGCCCACCTGTTCCCCTCGTTCCACGCTTTCCAGTAAAAACCGTTCCGCACCTTCGGTTAGCTTGGCAAAAGTAGTGACCGGGGTTTCCGCATCATTAATTGTTTCGGAGTAAACCGGTATATACCGGTATCCCGCTCCCGCCAATTCCCGATAGCGTTCCGGCATAGTTAAAACCGAATTTGCGGAAGGTTTGTCACCCCGCAGTTTAGTTAATGATAAATCCTTCATTAATTTTTGAAAACTTGAAAAATCAAGGGATTGTATCCCATCGGAAAGCGCTGCGGCCGGGTCTGGATGTACTTCAATGATCAGACCGTCGGCTCCGGCAGAAAGCGCCGCCTTGGCCACGGGAATAACCAAGTCGCTTCGCCCGGTCCCATGGCTGGGATCGGCGAAAACCGGCAGATGAGTGAGTTGTTTTAGTAAAGGAATAGCATTGATATCCAGAGTGTTCCGGGTTATGGTCTCGAAAGTTCGAATCCCTCGCTCGCAGAGGATCACCCGGGAATTGCCTTCTTTTAGAATGTACTCGGCGGCCTGCAACAACTCTTGAATTGTGGCTGACAGCCCCCGTTTTAATAGTACCGGAAGATTACAAGCGCCTGCCGCCTTTAATAACTCAAAGTTTTGCATATTTCTGGCCCCGATCTGGATCATATCGGCGTATACGGACACATCATCAATCTGAGCGATACTAGTTACTTCGACTACAGTAAATAACCCGGTCAAAGCTTTTGCTTTCGCCAAATATTCAAGGCCGGAACGGCCCAAGCCTTGAAAACTATAAGGTGAACTTCGCGGTTTATAAACCCCGCCTCTCAAACCATGGCCACCGTTAGTCTTGATAAATTCAGCGACCTTCAGCAATTGCTCTTCGGACTCAACAGCGCAAGGCCCGGCGATGATCACCGGATGGCCGCCCCCCACCGCAACCTCACCGATCTCGAAACAACTATGGACTCCAGTCGCCCGCACAAGTGGTAAACTCTCTAAAAACTCTTCTCGCCTCAACTCTGCTCCTCCTCTATAAAAAATAAAAAAGACCGGACTCCTAAGAGCCTGGTCTTTAAAAAAACCATGCCTACTCAGCTCGCCTCCGCTAAAACTCAACTATACTCCGCTAAACTATGCTCAAATGTCTTTTGTTTGTGCTAATCTTTGTCTATTGGGCGATTGGTGAATTGCCCCTAATCTTTTCTCTGCCTATTATGGACGATTATGAATCCTCTCTACTCTGCCTTGCTCATATGACCTACAACATTCTATTCTTTATTCTATTCTTTGCCGGTCTTAACTGCGCCGTGTTTAGTGAAAACTTCCGCTTTCCCTCTGATCTTCATGGCCGAGGTATGTTCGGTAAATTGAAAGATCATTACTTCACCTTGGTCTAACTTCTCGGTATGGTGAAATCTGGTATCTCTACCCCTGGTTAAACCGATAATCGTGACTCCGTCCTCTAAGGCGCGTACTACGATATAATCACCGATGATTGACCCATTGTGTTCAACTTGTTCCATTTTTACTTCATCTCGCTTTTCCCTTATTATAGTAGACCTTTACCTAGGCTGTCAAGGATTAAATTGTCACAATCTAAAAATCTAATCTAGTTATCTATTTTTTTGATCGTTAGGTTCCAAAAGATTTGTTTTAACTTGAATATCATTATCAAAAATACTATGAAACGAATATAAATCGCCGAACATTACCATCCGGTCTCCGGTGTTCAAAACTTCCAAACCCTTTGGAAAAGTTGTCAGTTCACCTTGCCGGTCAATCGCCAGCACCAATAAGTTTTTCTTTCGCAAATCCAATTCCGCCAGGGTCTTCAAATTGACACCTGATCCAGCTCCGATTTTCTTATAGACAATGCCCCAGTTGTGGTTGAGATTCAGGATCCGGTCAAATTGGTCGCCTTTGCTAACATGACCTTCCAAAAACCAATACATATGAAATAGTCCTAAGAATATTATCACGGGCAAAAAAGCTAGATCTTGAGAATTAACCCAAGTGACCCCAAAAATTAACAACATCAACCACCATGTCTTTCCTAAAAGCGCCATCCATAAAAGAGCTTGATTTGGTTTACTCGCCAGATAGGTCTCCCTCTGAAAGATGACCGTTTCCCAAGTTAATCGAAGTGCTTCCGGGTATTTATGGCCATTCTTGACCAACTGTAGAACCAATAAAACCAATCCACAAATATTAAGTCCGATCACAATTAATAATTTTCCGATCGCCGTCATTCTTCCTCACCCTGTAAATGATATGTCGATCCAGGCGTATAAATGACAGGCTTCTCACCTTAGAGTAACCCCCGTTTACTGAGACCTGTTTTTAATTCTTTGAGGGTCTTTGGTTCTCTGGCGACTCCGGTATCCATAGCCGCTTGGGCAACCGCCAATGCTACCGCCGCGACTACCCGCCGATCGAAAGGTTGCGGGATCACATATTCCGCTGAAAGCTCCGCTTGGGTGATCAGTCCGGCAACCCCTTGGGTGGCAGCCAGTTTCATTGCTTCGTTTATTTCCGAAGCTCTGACATCCAATGTTCCCCGAAAAATGCCGGGAAACCCAAGTAAATTATTGATCTGGTTTTTCATATCGGACCGGCCCGAACCAACCACACCGGCCCCAGCTGCTAAAGCTTCTTCGGGCATTATTTCCGGGACCGGATTGGCCATACCGAAAATGATTGCCTTCGGAGCCATGGACCTAACCATCTTTGGGCTAACAATTCCCGGCGCCGATACTCCAATAAATGCATCCGCCCCAACCAACGCATCGGCTAAAGAGCCCCGCTCGTCTTGGGGGTTAGTTAAAACAGCAATTTTTTCCTGGTAGGGATTGGTCGTCCCGCCCGGGTAAAGGATGCCGCCTTTATCACAGATTTTTATATTAGTTGGTATTATCCCGATATTAATTAACATTTTGGAAACGGCGATTCCTGCGGCGCCACCCCCACTAACTACTACCTTAGCTCGGTAAATCTCTTTTCCAACTACTTTTAAAGCATTAATCAATCCGGCGCAACAAATGACCGCCGTTCCATGTTGGTCATCATGAAATACCGGAATCTTAAGTTCTTTTTTTAGGCGTTCTTCAATTTCAAAACATCTTGGCCCGGAGATGTCCTCTAAATTAATTCCGCCAAAGGTCGGTTCCAACCACTTGACCGCTTGGACCACTTCATTAACTTCTTTAGTGGCTAAACAAATCGGGTAGGCATCAATATCGGCAAAGGTTTTAAAAAGAATGGCTTTTCCCTCCATTACCGGAAGCCCCGCTTCGGGGCCGATATCTCCCAAACCCAAAACCGCGGTACCGTCGGAAACAACGGCGACCGCATTACCCCGGTTAGTATATTGATAAGCTAAAACCGGATTTGCCTTAATCTCCATACATGGTTCGGCTACTCCAGGGGAATAAGCCAAACTCAGATCAATACTATTCTTAACCTGCACTTTACTGACGACACCCAATTTGCCGCAGTTCACCCGGTGTAGTTCCAATGCTTGTTCCCGAATCCCCATTATTACCTCCGCGATATAATCCTTGGTCTTTTTTATAATCCGTGTTAATCCCGTTAATCCTATCTAAGTTCCTTCTCTTTTCGAACAGGATTTACAGGATTCAAGGAATTTCTTGTTACCCCTTCGATTTATTTTACCACTATGAAATTATCTGCTCATCGAATGACTACAAATAATTATAACCTTCTCACTAGCTTTAACCTATTTATGTTACAAGTATTTATCCCAGCCATCTTACTTGTGCCGCTAAAATTTTAACCCCTTCCTCCTGCCGCTCCAAACGTCCCTTAACCACTACCACCCGATCCGGTAAGTAATCTTCTTTGATCTCCATATAAAGTTTGGGGAAAATTATTACTTCCAGGGCTCCGGTCCAGTCTTCAAGCCTAGCTCTGGCCATCTGGGACCCATTCTTGGTATTGACTACCCTCCAACCGCTAACCACTCCTCCAATTAACACCTCTTTGCCATCCGGTTCCTCTTCCAATTCGGCCAGGGACATGACTCCGTTTTGAAGGAACTTTTCCCGCCATTCATCAAGAGGATGCCCGGAAATAAAAACCCCTAAATATTCCTTTTCCAGTTGAAGCAGTTCATTTTGGAGAAACTCTTCAACATTTCCCGTCCTAACCTCCGGAGTCATCGCATCAATTTGAGAAGAGTCTATTAAAGAAAGCTGATTGGCAGCATAATTTCGCTTCATTGTTTTTTCAAGGATCTCATCCAACTCGGTCAACATTTGTTTCCGCCCAAGACCCGTAAAATCCAGGGCCCCTGACTTGATTAAACTTTCAGCCACCCGCTTATTGACCAGTTGCGAGCTGACCCGCAGGCAAAAATCAGATAAAGAATGGAATTTGCCTGTTTTGCGACTCTCAATGATTTTATCGATCGCGCCAATCCCGATATTTTTGATACTTAATAACCCGAATCTTATCCCCTCTCCCTCCGGAGCAAAAGAAGCCATACTGAGATTGACATCAGGCGGATAGATCGGCAAACCCATCCTACGACATTCTTCAATATAGAGGCCGATCTTATCACTATTTCCCATCACACTGGTAAGTAAAGCGGCCATGTATTCTTGGGGATAATTAACTTTAAAATAGGCGGTTTGATAACTTACCAAGGCATAAGCGGCGGAATGAGACTTGTTAAACCCGTAACCCGAAAAATACTCCATTAGATCAAAGATAGCAGCGGTTATTTCTTTTGATAGCCCTTTTCCCATCGCTCCGTCGATAAATCGTTCCCTCATTGCCATTAGTACTTCCGGCTTCTTTTTCCCCATGGCGCGTCGGACCAAATCCGCCTCACCTAGAGAGAACCCCCCCACTTCACTGGCGATCCGCATTACTTGTTCCTGATAAAGGATTACTCCGTAAGTCTCCTTTAAAACCGGTTCCAATGAGGGATGGAGATAGCTGACTTCTTTTTGGCCATGGCGGACTTTAATAAAATCATCAATCATACCGCTGCCCAGAGGTCCGGGACGGTACAAAGCCACCAAAGCCGTAAGGTCCTCCATCTTATCCGGCTTTAACCGAACTAAGATTCTTCTGATCCCACTGCTTTCCAACTGAAAAATCCCTAATGTATGTCCGGCCTGTAGTTCGAGAAAAGTCGCCTCATCAGTCAAAGGGAGCTGGTCTAGTTCAATTTTAAAGCCCCGATTTTGCCTGATTAATTCCATGGTGTCCCGAAGCACCGTCAAAGTCCTGAGGCCCAAAAAATCCATTTTCAAAAGGCCCAGACCTTCCACATCTTCCATGGGAAACTGGGTAATTACCTCGTCTTCATTGGAGCGCGCCAAAGGAAGGTAGGCGGTAAGCGGCTCACCCGCGATAACTACTCCGGCGGCATGAGTAGAGGCGTGTCTGGGAAAACCTTCGATTTGTTCAGCGATTGAAAGTAAATAAGCGATTTTGGGATTAGCCTTTGCTAAATTACTTAATTCCTCCGATTGCTGCCTGGCCTCGGCAATTGAGATCCCCAACTCAGGAGGGATCAATTTCGCAACCCGATCAACATCACCATAGGGCAGTCCCAAAACCCGGCCCACATCCCTGATTGCCGCTTTAGCAGCCATAGTACCAAAAGTAATAATTTGAGCCACCCGGTCTTCGCCAAACCGGTTACGGACATAACTAATCACCTCGCCCCGGCGTTCATAACAGAAATCAATATCGATATCGGGCATGGAAACCCGCTCCGGGTTAAGGAACCTTTCAAAAAGTAAACCATATTCAATCGGGTCCAAATTAGTGATCCCAAGCAAATAAGCGACCAAACTGCCTGCTGCCGAGCCGCGGCCTGGTCCGACCATAATTTGATTATCCTTTGCATAATTTACAAAATCACGGACAATCAAAAAATAACCCGGGAATCCCATTTGATTAATAACACTAAGCTCATAGCGAAGCCGCTCTTCCCGGCCGGCGTCCCAACTTCCACCTCGGGACTGAATTCCTTGCCGGCATAAACCTTCCAAATATACTTCGGAAGTAGTTCCATCCGGAATCCTATATTCAGGCATATGAAATTTACCAAGTTCCAGCCGGATATTGCAGCGTTCCGCAATTTGAACCGTATTTGCCAAAGCTTCCGGATAATTCAAAAAAAGCTCTTTCATCTCCCCTTGGCTTTTCAAATAAAACTCCGGGGTCGAAAACTTTAAACGGTTGGTCTCATCCACTGTCTTCCCCGTTTGAATGCATAGCAGTACATCATGGACTGTTGCGTCCTCACGGTTTAAATAATGAACGTCATTGGTCGCTACTAATGGAGCGCCAAATTCCCGCCCCAAATCAGCCATAATCCGGTTAACATTACGTTGTTCGGCTAATTGTTGATATTGAAGCTCTACAAAAAAATTTTCTTTTCCGAAAATTTCCTGATAACGAACGATTTGTTTTTTAGCTTCATCAATCCGGCTCTCCAGAATAGGCCGGGCAATAACTCCGTTAAGGCAGGCCGAAAGGGCAATTAAACCTTGAGAGTGTTGTTTTAAAGTTTCAAGGTCAACCCGGGGTTTATAGTAAAAGCCGTCCAGATGAGCGATGGAAACTAATTTTAATAGATTTTTATATCCGCTGTTTTCCTCCGCCAACAATACCAAGTGGTAAGGGTTATCATCAACTTTAGCGACTTTTTCCGTTAGTTTTCGGGGAGCGACATATAATTCACAACCTAAAATCGGTTTGATTCCAGCTTTTAAAGCCTGTTGGTAAAATTTTAAACAGCCGTACATGACGCCGTGATCAGTAATGGCCACAGCCGGCATATTCAATTCTGCGACTTTCTTTAGCAAACGGCCAATCTCAGCTGCTCCGTCAAGCAGCGAATATTGGGTATGAACATGAAGATGAACAAAGTTAGACATTGAAAAATCCTAATTATCATTTTTGAGGATACTTCGATATTGGAGTGGGTGTTACCTGCAGTCGAAGATAAATTTACACCTATCCAAGCAACCGTGATCAAAATTAGGTATTCCGATAAATCACTTTTAAAATTACACATTTATGTTTACTTAAACGTTATTAATCAGATCACCCTGATAAATCAAATAAATTTATGAATAGTCAATATAGTTAAATATTAATAGCATAAATCAAATATTACCGCCCAATATCCCTTTTAACCGACTTTGAGTTATTGTCTTCTTTTAGATAAAATGAACTCAGAAACAATTAACATAGTTAATTATTTAAGGAGGCGATGATAATGTTTAACCTAGTTCCTCTCAGCTTAAGAAGTATCCACCGCTGGCCTGATCTTTTTTCCGACGACTTTTTTAAAACTAATCTGGATAGTTTTAAAACCGACATTAGTGAGACCGACAAGGAGTATGTAATTGAAGCTGAGCTACCGGGGTTTACTAAAGCTGATATTGAGGTAAATTATCGACATGGGGATTTATCCATTTCCGCCAAACGAGAGGAGCTCTCTGAAGAAAATAACGATACTTACTTACGCAAAGAACGTCGGACCGGTCATGTAATGAGAACATTTGTATTCGAAAATATCGACGCGGAAAATATTAAAGCCGAATACAAAGATGGAGTCCTCTATGTTAATCTTCCAAAAAAAGAAGTCACACCGGCGGAAGTACGAAAGATTGAAATTAATTGAATATTTACTCGGCTTGAAAGACCGGGAAACCTCCCGGTCTTTCTCATTTTAAACCATCTCCCTGACTTCGGGTAAGAACGCTTGATTGATGATTCGAACTCCCATTAGTACACTTTCCGCGTTTTTTAACATATCTTTATAATCGAAAACCGTTTGATAACCAGGTAATCCAATCATCTGAACTTTTTTACCCAAAGCTATGGCTAATCCACAAATAAAGGAGAACCTGGCGTTTACTTCCTGAGCATTATCCCAAGTCGAGCTGACAAATAGAGCTGCTATCACTTTTGCATGATTTATCGCATTTAAATACCAAGGCAGTAATTGACAGCGATCCTCGTTCCAATCATCAACTAAAGTATTGGGAAACAATTCTTGAAAAACTTTAAGTGTTGCAATGGCAATTTCATGATTAGTTATCCCTTTCAAAAAAAGAGCGTCCCCTGCGATACCTGGATTTCCATCCTCGTACATTTCAATTTCAGGTTCTCCCAAACAACAATCAGGGCCAGACATTCGAATCGATTCGACCAGTTCATCAGTGTTTTGAACTGAATTAATCTGCAATCCGGTGAGCATTTCGATCATCTCCAGGTCCCGGTTCCGGTCGCTTTCCGAGTTTCCTTGAATAAAAAGAATTAACCGTTTCCGTTTACCAAAAGCATACCCGGTTTCAAATAGCACATTTGGGTTAAGTCCTGACAAATCAGCCAATAAGTAATGGGATTCTTCGATTTGCCTGAGGATATTCAGTATAATCCGGGAACTGTTTCTTTTAATCGCTCTCCAAGTATAAATTCGGAGTTTGGAATCGGTTGTGTTGTGTAATTGCACGGCCCGTTCAATGATTGCAGCTTGCACTTTATCCTGGCTGGAATAAGCGAAGAACCCCTGATAATTCTCAGCCACTGCCTTTTTTTCACTCACTTTCAAACCCCTCCTTATTGTATTAGTTTATAGGGCCAAGATACAGATTCGTAAGTATGTAATCCATTAGTAAAATAGCCCCACTAGAGCCGGGAACATAAACTATGGTTCAATGTTGAACGCCTAATGCTGGAAAAAAAAACAACTTGATTTGACGGCTCGGCGATCATTGCTTCTCTTATCTAAGAAGCATTAGACCCGTAGCTTTGCGTCCCCGGTTTTCACCGAGTTTGCCTTTTCAAAAAGTTGTCTAATTAACCTGTTTTCACAATAACTATACTCTAAATTCAACCATACTATTGAGCTTAAGTTATAAACTAGGTAAAAATATTGGCCTTCATCTCAAGCCCAGGAATACACTACAAAACATATTGTTCACCTACAAATAATTCCTTACCAATTTATAACTAAGTCTATCATGAGCCTTATCGGTTGTCAAATAATATAAAATAATAAATAAATTGTAAAATTGGCAAACATTTTTTCCTAGCCACATCATACTCCTTTTCTCTTCATAATCCGCCCTTAATGATTCAAACATTTTCTGGAACTCTTATTCATTATTGCCGTTACTTATGATTGAAACTTTGATGGACCAAAAGTTACGTTCATCAACAGTAAGCTAATATTGATAATTGTTTACTGTTTGTTGATAAAAAGCCCCCTCAAAGAAAAACCCATTAAGTATAAAGCGAATTAAATAATTCGTACACTTAAGGGGTTTTTCCCATGGAAAACCAGTCATTACCTCGGTCTCCCATTTGTATTTTAGTTATTTCCTTTCCTTAAACACAATATCTATGGCGAGTCCTGCCGCTATCAATAACATTTTAAAAACTTTATTATAATTTACTTTTTCCCTATATGTTCCTTTAATTCTTTTTAATTTTTTTTGCAAAATCACCCTGTCCGCCTTCACCTAGTCCTCAGCCTAAAATTTCCGGTTAAAATTAACGCAGCCGTTTAATACTGTTAGTAAGAAAAAGTTAAACCACGGAGGAAATTAAGTGAGTGTTTTAGAAGAAACCAAAGTCAATCAAGCCATCAACCGTTTAGAAAGCGCGCGTCAGTTATTGGAGGAAATCGGCAAACAAGATAATCGCTTCAACAATTCCTTCGCTAAGATCATTGCCGAACTAGGCAAGTTTGAAGAAGAATTACGCCAGATCAGTAAAACTTTAAATGAGGAGAATTTAGGTAAGCGGAGTGAAGGTCGAAAGAAGTAAAAACTAAAAAAACTTTATTATCAAGAGATAATTCCGGTTGCTCAACATAAAATGAACCTAGGGGTATGATTAATGGTTAATAACCGGAATTACCTTCAATATAACCGTGAAGCGGCCGTGAACTACGCTACCAAATGGGCTTTGGTTCGTAATCCTAAGTTTTACGACTATTCCAAGATTGGTGGAGATTGCGCGAACTTCGCTTCCCAGGTCTTACTGGCCGGAGGAGCGAGTATGAATTATGATCCGGTCCAAGGCTGGTATTATATTGACCCGAATCAAAAGTCGCCCTCCTGGACCGGGGTTAATTTTTTATATAGTTTTTTAGTTACGAACCAAACCAAAGGCCCCTTCGGGATTAACACCAATTCAGACGGTGTCGCAAGCGGAGATTTAATCCAGCTTTCTTATGATGAAGGACCCAGTTTCAATCATACATTAATAATTACTCACTTAGAACCAAACAACTCCCTCAATGGGATTTATGTATCCGCCCATTCCATCGACAGATATAACGCAAACCTGGTAAAAACTTATTCATGGAAACAGATTCGTTTTATTCACATTCTCGGAAGCTTTTAAGCTACATCCGTCAAATAGCTTTCATCCTATTTGACAAATTGAGGTTAAAAAAACCGGGATAATTAACCCGGTTTATTAGTTCTTCCAATTGACTGGACGGACGGCTATCTAAATTTTTTCCGGCTCGGAAGGTATCGAAATCTCTCCTAAAGTTGTCGACACCTCTACATCATACTTGGCTTTAGTCGCCAAGTCGCCTAAAGATACCATCCCAACCAAATGATCCCCTTCGATTACGGGTAAACGCCTAATTTGTTGGGTAGCCATAATTCCCGCCGCTTGACTAAGACTTGTCTCCGGGCTGATTGACTTAACCTGAGTTGTCATCACATCCCGGACCGATGTATGGTGGGGGTCTTTACCATGGGCTATATTTCTTACTACAATATCACGGTCAGTAACCAAACCAACCATATTGGGTCCTTCACATACTGGAACAGCCCCAATGTCGTGTTTCTCCATTAACTGGGCAGCCTCAATCACTGTTGCATCCGGCGAGATCACTGCCAAATCATTGGTCATGATATCCTTGATCCTCAAATTAATCACCCTTTCTTTTTTAAAAGTATCCCCTCCACACGAAAAACTCATACATAACCAAAACAGTTCTGTCCATAATTGTAATGATATAAAAAAAACATTGCCTCCAGTAGACAATGTTTGTTTAAAACAATAAAAAGGCCGGGATTAACCGGCCCATAATTCCTTACTAAATAATCTTAGTATCTTTATCTTTGAGATTGAAAGCAATCCCGACAGTAAACAGGACGATCTCCACTTGGTTTAAAAGGAACTTGAGTTTCAACGCCACAATTCGAACATACTACCGTATACATTTGACGGGGTCCACCGCCACCACGTTGTTGTTTACGGGTTGCGCGACAGGTTGGACATCTTCCCGGTTCATTTTGAAAGCCTTTACTCGCGTAAAACTCTTGTTCATTAGCAGTAAAAACGAACTCCTGGCCACACTCTTTACAAGCTAAAGTCTTGTCTTCGTACATTAAAACCTCCTAAGATTCTAGCCCTTTGGGCTGATAATAGGCCTTTTTCCTAGGGCTAGCCATGGGAAGGAGATTCTGAGTGGTCAGATCTATGAACCATTGCAAACCTAAGTTTAGGCACTAATTATATTGTAACACGAATTCCAAAAAATGCAATAGAACAATGGCCCTATTATAATGGCTATTATTCTTCTTCTTCCACCATATGCTTCTTTGCCTCAGCAATAATCTCCTCAGTTTGATGGGCAGGAACTTCCTCATAATGGTCAAACTCAACCGAAAAATCAGCCCTTCCTTGTGTCATCGACCGTAAATCAATGGCGTACTTGGTAAGCTCGGCTTGGGGGGCCAGCGCTTTGATAATCTGATACTTACCATCCGGTTCCATCCCAAGAATTTTACCTCTTTTTTTATTTAAGTCACCGATTACATCACCCATATACTCATCAGGCGTTCTTACCTCTACGCTGAAAATCGGTTCTAATATTATTGGTTTGGCATCTACAAAACCCTTTTTAAAGGCCATTGAAGCCGCAATTTTAAAGGCCATCTCCGATGAATCCACTGGATGGTAAGAACCGTCATAAAGGGTAACTTGAATATCGACAACGGGATAACCGGCCAAAACTCCTTTTTCCATCGTCTCACGGACCCCTTTTTCAACCGCCGGGCGATAGTTTTGAGGTACCGAACCACCAAAAATCTTATCGACAAATTCAAATTCGCCACCTGGTAGTGGATTTAATTCGATCCAGACGTGACCAAATTGTCCCCGACCACCACTTTGTTTTTTGTGTTTGCCTTCTACTTTCGTAGAACCCTTGATAGTTTCTTTATAAGCAATCTTCGGGGCTTTTAAATTGACTTCAACCCCAAATTTTTTATGCAATTTACTGGTGATCACCTCGATATGCAGATCACCCATACCCGAAGCCACGATTTCATGTGTCACCGGATCTTTAACAACCTGGAAGGTCGGATCTTCTTCAGTAAGACGGGCCAAGCCGGTTCCAATTTTTTCTTCGTCACCTTTAGCCTTTGGCTCTACCGCCAAGGAAAGCTTTGGCTTGGGAAACTCAATTGTCGGAAAAACTATTTGTTTTTCCTTGTCACATAAGGTATCTCCGGTGTAAGTTTCCTGGAGCTTAGCGACACCACCCAGGTCTCCGGCTCCCAACTCAGTGGTTGGTTCTTGGGTTTTTCCTTTGATGATAAACAACTGCCCAATCCGTTCACTCTTCCCTTTGCTGGAATTATAAACCTGGGAATCGGATTTTATTACACCGGAAAACACCCTAAATAAAGTAAGTTTACCGACAAAAGGATCGGCCATGGTCTTAAAGACCAAAGCGGAAAACGGCTCCGCATCCGAAGGTTTTCTTTCACCCTCTTCATTGGCGCCCTTAATCTCGCCCCGATCAACCGGCGAAGGCAGAAATTCAGTAGCAACATCCAATAAATTAGTAATCCCAATCGATTTCAAAGAGGATACGGCCAATACCGGCACCAATTGCCCGGTAATTGTTCCCTGGCGCGCTCCACTCAATAACTCTTCAGCTGATAATTCTTGCCCATCCAAATATTTAGTGAGTAATTCATCATCAGTTTCAGCAACCGACTCTACCAACATCCCTTTGTATTCTTCAACTTTTGAGGCTAAATCAGAGGGGACTGGTTTTTCAACCATTTTCCCACCTTCAAACAGATAAGCTTTATTCTGCAAAACATCGACGATGCCTTGAAACTTTTCAGCGGCTCCAATTGGAATTTGGACCGGAATTATACTCGTGCCAAACTTTTCCCGTAACGCTTTAACGGTACCATCAAAGTTAGCGTTTTCCCGATCCATTTTATTAACAATAATCACTCGGGGCTTTTTTTGTTCTTCCGTATATCCCCAAGCTTTCTCGGTGCCGACCTCTACTCCGGATACGGAGCACACTACAATCCCAGCCGCATCAGCCGCCCGAAGAGCGCCATTAACCTCTCCCACAAAATCAAAGAATCCGGGTGTATCTAAAATATTTACTTTGGTATCTTTATATTCCAATGGGGCTATTGATGTCCCAATAGTAATCTTCCGCTTTACCTCTTCCGGGTCATGATCCATTGTGGAAGTGCCATCATCCACCTTGCCAAACCTTTCAATCGCCTTGGCCGAATAAAGCATAGCTTCGGCCAACATGGTTTTGCCACACCCGCCATGTCCTAATAAGATAAGATTTCTGATCTGTTCGACTTTGTACCTTTTCAAATGATTCCCTCCCCCATATTTTAACACCAGACAATCAATTACTTGGAGATAAAGTTATATAATTACTATGTTAATCCAATATATTAGGAATTATAACACTTTAACCCACTTTGATTGTTCTTAAATTATGAATCCACACCGGATTACTATTCGTTTATTCGATTTAACTAATTATTTTCCTGCCGTTTACTAAATATTTATCAAATAACAGGTCCAAAATGAGGTAAGCTCGGTATTTAATAGATTTCTTCGGCCATAAAATGTCAAGAAATTGGATACTCGGCTAGAATCATTTTTTTCTTAGGTATAAAATTTCAATCCTTAAACATAATAATAAATGAACTTCCGGTTGAATGGGCCGCCAAAAAACCCTCGAAAGGTATCGTTCTCCATTCGAGCACAATAGGGAATAAACACGGCGATTGCCGTTGTTTTAGAAAACGCCGGCGTGACTAACGATTGTTAGTTTTTAACGTGTGCGCAGTTTGGTCGAACGTTCAATCCGGTGGTTAAGCGCCCGTCTTTTTGATAAAAGGCGGGCCTTTATTTTTATTCGGTAGTAAGGCCGTTTAACCCTTCCAAGAGATGTAGTTTTTCTTTACCATCCCGAAACGGGATCCCCTTTTTTAAATCCTCTTTTTCTTCAGCGGGTAATCTATTTAAATCAATTTCGATTTTTTCCATTATCGGGCCGGGATTTGCGGGGGTTCCTCTAAAAACTGCTATTTGCTGGTGATTAAGACCTAGAAAATGATTATTACGACACGAATCACATAGAGCATGGCAACGTTCTAAATAACGATAAGATTGATTACTCACTCTTTTAATCTGCTCCGAATGATTTTTAATTATCGCTTTGAATGAACCTTCTTGTTCATATTCGGTGCGCTTTGATTCCAAATGACCACATATAGTATATAATTTTTGACTATCCAAGATCCATCTTTGAGGTGAAACCACTTTGGAAGGAAGCATAATTTGTCTTAATTTGCCGATGGCCCGGGGATTATTCTTAAATACCCAAATAACAGCGGTAATAATTAGTAAGCTAATTCCCATGACCCGGAGTAATCTAAGATTTGACCGAAAGTCTCTTCTCAAGGAATCACCTCCTCTTTTGGGATAGCTTAACCAAAGCTGGTAAATTTATAATATAACAAAACAAAAACTGATAAAAAAAGGGGCTGTCACAAAAAATAAATTTTGTGACAGCCCCTAAAATCAATTAAATTCGGCTTTCGAGCCCACTCCGGAGAGATGGTAGCTAATTAACGCTGAAGCTATTTTGCAATAGCCCCTTTCATTGAATTCCCTCCAAAATCGAATCGGGAATATCAAAATTACTGTAAACATTTTGGACATCGTCATTATCTTCAAGGGCATCCACTAGTTTTAATAATTGTTGGGCTTGATCCACATCCGTAATCGCGACGGTATTGGCGGGAACCATTGTCAGTTCGGCTTCTTTTACTGGAAGATCATTGGTGTCAAAATATTTTCTGACAACTTCGAGCTGGGACGGTTCGGTATAAATTTCATAAGCTTCATCAGTGCTTTTTAAGTCTTCCGCACCTGCTTCGATTGCCATCTCAAACAATTCATCCTCAGTTTTTCCCAGGTTTTCCGCTTCGATAGTAATCAAGCCTTTTTGGGCAAACATCCATGCTACACACCCGGCTTCGCCGAGATTGCCATAATTACGAGAAAAAATATAACGCATATCCCCGGCGGTCCGATTCCGGTTATCTGTAAGCACTTGGACCAGTAAAGCCGCTCCTCCGGAGCCATAACCTTCATAATAAATTTCTTCGTATTGATCACTCTCGGTAGCTCCGATACCACGTTTAATCGCCCGTTGAATGTTGTCGTTGGGCATATTTACCGATTTAGCCTTTAAGACTGCCATCCGCAGCCTGAAATTATTATCCGGATCTCCTCCACCAGCTTTAGCCGCTACAATAATCTCCCTGGTTACTTTAGTGAAGATCCCAGCTCTTTTGGAATCAGTAGCTTCTTTTTTACGTTTAATTGTCGCCCACTTTGAATGGCCGGACATTATTAACACCTCTCTTCCAGATTACCTCTAAAAGTATATCAGAAAGAGCCCTTAGAAAGCAAGGGGGTTGAATTAGTTAGTATTACCACAAACCTAGCCTCGATAAGACGATTTCCGGACCTGAAATTGCATAACCTGGTACAAACGGACCAATAACCCGGCAATTAATAAAATGGCTAACAACGAAGAAATTGGGTTTCTTAAGAACAATAAAAAATCATAAACGCCATGAGTTACCAAGGCGAGTATAAAACCTTTTCCAAGAACCCTCCATTCTCGATTCGTCGCTAATTTGAATTGTGAAAGATAATACCCCATCCATCCGGTAAAAGAAGCATGAGCTAAAGTGGTCACCACTGCTCTTAAGATTGCCACTCCTAAACCATAAACGCTGGCCCAAAGAAGGTTTTCCAAGGACGCAAAACCTAATCCCAAAGTAATTCCATATATCGGGCCATCGACGGGTTCGTTCAACTCCCGACTATTTCCGATCATCCAAAATAAAACGATGCTTTTTAACCCCTCTTCGATTAAAGCAATTACAATAAATGATAATTTTAAAAAACTAACCCAATTGCCGTTTTGAATCGAATTCATTATCGGTTCGCGCCATACTTGTTCTAAAAGCCCGGCTGGAATGACCAATACTAATCCCACCAAAAAAACTTTTAAGATCTTTCTGACCGGTTCGGGTTCATAACGGTCCTGTCGATAAAAAAACCATAACCATAGTAAGCCAGGGCCAATTGAAGCGATGAATAAAACAATAAATCCCATACCTTCCTCCTCTCAATTGATAAAACTATTATTCCAGCAAAGGGAAGTTTTACTCTCTGAAAAATCTATTTAATCCAAATAGGAACTTCTTAAAAATCTGTGAGATTGTTCGATATGACCAAGATCAAAAAAATCATTTCCATTCAAAGAAATGACAAAGTGAAGTAAGGGGCCAAATTACTATCGACCAATTTTTAGAAGTGATTAAGAGGGAATTAAAAGGAGGAAGAACTATTGCTGTTTCATTTTTAAATACGCAAGATAATAGGTGTACAAAGCATAAATCGACATCAAGATCGCTATGGCGATCGCTATTTGCCCGATTAGCTTATGAATAAAAAATAATCCAAATCCCAGGAAAAAGGCTACAGTCGCGTTTTTTCCACACCGATTGGCCGGAATAACCTGTTTCATTTGTTTTACTATTAACGCTCCGGCCCCGACTTGAATTAACTCTTTAGCTATATAAACCACAACCATCCAAAGGGGCAATCCCCATTTTACGGTAAGCGCCAGTAACACTCCCCCGGTCACCAGCTTATCGGCAAGGGGATCGAGAATCTTCCCCAACTCGCTTACTTCATTACGGGAACGGGCCGCCCAACCATCGGCTACATCGGTTAAACCCGCAATTAATAGCAAGATTAATGCCCAAACAACCCCTGGATTGTTACCTCTGGTTAATTGCCAAAAAATCAACGGTGCTAAGAGAAAACGGCTGGAAGTAATCCAATTGGCTAAAGTCAACTTTTACACCTCTAATAGTTTTTGCTCTTTTTCCTTTTTATCAATCTACCGAATAATTCGGAGCTTCTTTAGTTATTTGAATATCGTGAGGGTGGCTCTCGCGAAGTCCGGCCGCGGTAATCCGGATGAATTTGGTTTGGGTCTTCATCTCCTCGATAGTCCGGCAACCGCAATATCCCATACCTGCCCGGAGTCCACCTACCAGTTGAAAAGCAGTTTCCGACAATGAACCTTTAAAAGCGACCCGACCTTCGATCCCCTCCGGAACCAATTTTTTCTGATCCTGCTGGAAGTAACGGTCTTTGCTGCCTTGTTTCATTGCCGAAACCGAACCCATACCCCGATAAACCTTATAACTTCTTCCCTGGTAAATCTCCATATCCCCCGGGCTTTCCTCGGTTCCCGCAAACAAGCTGCCAATCATCACCACATCAGCACCGGCGGCAATTGCCTTACAGATATCACCAGAGTATTTAATACCACCATCGCTAACGATCGGCACTCCATATTTCCGAGCAGCCTGAGAACAATTATAAACCGCCGTGACTTGCGGTACTCCAATTCCGGCGACAACCCGTGTTGTGCAGATCGAACCCGGTCCGATTCCAACCTTGATAACATCCGCCCCGGCTTCGATCAAGTCAAGGGTCGCCTCGGCCGTAGCAACGTTACCGGCCATCAATTCTGTATTGGGGAAATTCTTTTTTAACTCCCTAACGGTCAGTAACACGTTTTGGCTATGACCGTGAGCGGAATCGATCGCAATTAAATCTACACCGGCTTCAATCAAGGCCCCAGCCCGTTCTATAGTTCCGGTGATTCCAACCGCAGCCGCCACCCTTAACCGGCCCCGTTCGTCCTTGGTAGAGTTCGGGTACTGGACCGCCTTTTGAATATCTTTAATAGTGATTAGACCCTTTAAATTAAAATCTTTATCGACCAAAGGAAGTTTTTCAACCCGATGTTTTTGAAGAATAGCTTTAGCCTGATCTACAGTGGTGCCAACCGGTGCAGTGATCAAGTTTTCTTTAGTCATCAGATTCTTAATCGGTTGTTCAAAATGGGTTTCAAACCGGAGATCCCGATTGGTCAAGATTCCAACTAATTTCCCTTGTGCAGTGATGGGTACACCGGAGATCCGGTAACGTTCCATTATTTCCAAAGCATCCTCAATAGTGTTTTCCGGTCTTAGGGAAATCGGATCGGTAATTACACCATGTTCGGAACGTTTCACTTTGTCTACTTCCAAGGCTTGCTGCTGGACGGAGATATTCTTGTGGATGACTCCCAAGCCGCCTTCCCGTGCTAAAGCGATAGCCATTCTTGCTTCAGTAACCGTATCCATCGCTGCGCTGATTAACGGGATGTTTAAGTTTATCTTCTGTGTCAATCTGGTGCCAGTATTAACCTGGCCGGGTAAAACTTCGGATTTTGCCGGAACCAGCAAAACATCGTCAAAAGTAAGCCCTTCTCCTAAAAACCGGTCATTCAGCAACCAGATCACCCTCCGGATATTTCTTTTCTTAATTTAGACAAGAACATTAGTTTTATCTATTCTAACACATAAAACCTTTATTGAAGATAAAAAGTTAGTTAAAACCAGAGCTAAAAAAATTGAATAAACTTAAAAGGGCAAAAAATAAAGGTTGGTGGATTAGATAAATCTTCAAGGAATGCCTGCCTAGGAAAGTCAAAAACTTGATAATCCGGAAGCCGGAATAATCTTTAATACGTAATCTGGAAACCCCATTGGGATAAAGTGTATTCCCTAAAAAAACACCGATTAATATATAGCCGTACCATGGTAATATCGGAAAATAATCAACACTACTGAATCCTCCCTTTGGAATAAAGCCAAGCCATATTAAAAAGGTGAACCCAAAGCGACAACCGCTCAAATAATTCCCCAGTATGATCACGATCATACCAAGGATTAAATTTAGATATTTGAGTTTGCGCAAAGGATATTGTAAAAGAGTACAGGTCCCCAACAAGTGCATAATCCCGAAAACTACATATTCCTTTCGGATAAAAATAAAGGTTATAGCAGTGATTATCATTCCCCAAAGGAATAAAAGGGAACTTTTACGAATAGTTTTTTTGAATACGATTTTTGGTTGAGAACTATGCTTGGAAGTACTTAAAACAGTTCCAATTCCAAAAAGCAGCAGGAATAATATTACTGTTCCATCCTGCCACAAAAGATTGATAATTCCGGTGATTAAAAAAGGGCTTCCTGTAACAAAAGAATAATCAACCAACCCATGATAGACAACCATTAAAACAATTGCTATCCCTCTTAAAAAATCCAATTCCCAATATCTTTGTAATTTAAAATTTATCATCTTAATTATTTTCTACACTGATAATTAATTAACCTTTAAGTAAAAGTATTTGAAAGCAATAAAAGATATTTGACAGCAAATGAAAATAAACATAAAATTAAAGTAGAGGGTTTTCGATGTTTCCTGAAGAACGCCGTACAATTATTATTAAGACCTTAAACCATCAAGGACGCTGTCTGGTTAATGATTTATCCCAACAGATGAGAGTTTCTGAGGTTACTATCCGTCAAGATTTGGATTGCTTGGAACGGGAAGGTTTACTTCGGCGGACTCACAGTGGAGCGATTCTACCGTCAAAGACCGGCTTTGAACGGTCTTTCCAAGCCGAAGAAACTTCCTTTAGGACCCAAAAAGAACGAATTGCTCAAGCAGCTTCCGAATTAGTCTCTCCTGGAGATACGCTAATATTAGATGTGGGGACCACGGTTGCCGAATTAGCGCGGGCTCTCTTAAACCATGAAGATTTGACCGTTTTTACCAATGCCTTGAATATCGCCGCTATTCTCGAAGCTAATCCGAGGATTACCACTATCGTTACCGGCGGAACTCTTCGGGCGAAACAACATTCCCTGGTAAACCCATTCGCCACTTTAATCTTGGATAAAATCAAGGCCGATCTTGCCTTTATTGGTATTAGCGGCATCGAAGCCAATTACGGCCTAACTAATGTAAATATTCCGGAAGCCGAAATAAAAGCAATCTTTCTAAAAGCGGCCGAACGTCGAGTGATCTTGGCTGATTCCAGTAAAATTGGAAAAATCGGTTTGATGAAAATATCGGAAATTGAACAAATTGATTTACTAATTACCGATAAAGAAGCTGATCCTAAAAACATCGCCTCCCTGCGTCAGAAAGGTTTAAAAATAAAACTAGTTTAAAGAAGTAACTAAGGAGGCCCCTGAAATGCAGCAAGCAAAGATTGATTTTAAAAAGGAAAAAGTACTAATGCCCGATGGAAGATACTTATTATTTTTTGATTTCAACCCCAATGCTAAGGATCAAGTCATCCCTAAGGCAAACTCTATTCAAATCGAGGAAAGTGAAGGAACTAAAGATGTCTGAACTACGTTGGCACCCTTTTTTAGAAGAATGGGTAATCACTGCTACTCATCGTCAGGAAAGGACTTTTCTACCGCCCAAAGATTATTGCCCGCTATGCCCAACCAAACCTGGGGGATTCCCCACAGAGGTCCCTCGTGAGGATTATGACATCGTGGTCTTTGAAAATAAATTCCCCTCCTTTCGGAGTAACCCATCGCAACCGGTGGTGGAAGCGACAACGGTCTCTCCAGTGAAGCCGGCCCAAGGAATTTGCGAAGTGGTTTTATACTCTTCGGAACACTCTGCGACACTGACAACAATGCCCTTAACCCGAATCCGGAACTTGCTGTTGGTTTGGCAAGACCGGTATCGAGAATTAAGCGCTCTCGACTTTATCAAATACGTCTTGATTTTTGAAAACAAAGGCGAAGCGGTTGGGGTTACCTTGCACCACCCTCATGGACAAATATACGCTTTTCCTTTTGTACCTCCAAAAATTGAAAAAGAACTGGATGCCTCAGCAAAATATTACCAAAATAATAAACAATGTTTATTCTGTGCTACCTTGGAGGAGGAATACCGGGATGGCCGGAGAATCGTCTTTGAAGGCGAAAAATTTGTCGCTTTTATTCCATTTTTCGCTCGTTACCCCTATGAAACATACCTTGCTCCCAAAAAACATCGCGCATCGATGAATGAATTTATCGCCGAAGATCTGGACGATCTGGCACTAACTCTTAAAGGATTGTTAGTCAAATACGACTCATTATTTAATCTATCTTTTCCATATATTATGGTAATCCATCAAGCGCCAACCGATGGAAAGGATTACCCTGATTATCATTTTCATTTTGAATTCTACCCTCCCCTACGGGCCGCCTCCAAACTTAAATATTTAGCGGGTTGTGAGTCAGGCGCCGGTAATTATATCAATGATACTTTGGCCGAGGAAAAAGCGGCTGAGCTTCGAGAGATCGGCCCCAAAAATATTAGGGAAGTGTTAGCCCTTGAAAAATAGGAGTATTTTATGAAAGAACAACCGATGAACCTTCAAACGATTTCCAGTGCTTTCTCCTTATTATTTGAAGGCAAAGAACCGGAAGTCATCACCCGGGCCCCCGGCAGGGTAAACTTGATTGGAGAACATACTGATTATAACGATGGCTTTGTATTTCCCATGGCTATAGATTTCCAAATCATCACCGCTGCGCGTAAACGTCAAGACCGATTGGTGAGAATCCACTCCTTGGATTATCAAAAAACAGTTGAATTCAGTTTAGAAGAGCCAATTAGCTATGACTATAAACAACGGTGGAGTAATTATCTCCGGGGCGTGCTGGCAATATTAATGGAAAAAGGGGAATATTTAACCGGTCTGGAGTTGGCTTTTTCGGGCGACATTCCTCAAGGTTCCGGTTTGAGTTCATCTGCTGCCCTTGAGGTATCCACAGCCCTTGCCCTTCAAGCATTAAATAATTTTACCATGAGCGGACCAGAACTGGCCTACCTCTGTCAAAGGGCGGAAAATACATTTGTCGGAATGAATTGCGGAATAATGGATCAATTTATTTCGATGATGGGCCGAAGAGCTCATGGCTTGTTCCTCGATTGCCGTTCTCTACAATACCGGCACATCCCTTTAGAATTGGGAGAATACCGCTTTTTGATTTGCCACAGCGGGGTTAAGCACTCCTTGGTTGATTCGGAATATAATAAACGGCGTCGGGAATGCGAAACCGCAGTAGCGATCCTCTCCCAAAAAAAACCTAAAATTAAAGCATTACGGGACGCGACCTTGTCGGAATTGAATGCCTCTAGAAACGAACTCGGTCAGACTATCTACCGCCGTTGTTATCATGTTATTACTGAGAATCAGAGAGTCCTAGAAAGCATTGAATCTTTAAAAGAAAAAGATTTGGTCGCTTTTGGAAAATTGATGAATGGGTCCCACCAATCCTTACGCGACGATTATCAGGTAAGCTGCCCTGAAATCGATCTGCTAGTAGATTTTGCTAGGAACTTTAGCGGTGTATTAGGTTCCCGAATCACCGGAGGCGGCTTTGGCGGATGTACTGTAACTCTGATTCAAAATTCCTTTATCCCAAACTTTTCCCAACGGATCACAGCGTATTACCAAGAAAAAACCGGGATTGTCCCGCATTTATATATCAGCCGTCCCGCAGCCGGGGCTGAGCTAATAAAGATCCATTAACCATGTCGCAATTAACGCCTATCTATAGAAGGATTGCGGCCTATCATACGGAGGAGGTAAGCTATGAATATTCTAGTTACAGGTGGAGCCGGTTATATCGGAAGTCAAGTCGTCTTAGATTTGGCCCGAAACGGACACCAGCCCATCATCTATGATAACTTAAGCAAAGGCCACAAAGAAGCGGTTAAAGCTGGGTTATTAATCGAAGGAGACCTCGGCGATTCGTCCTTGATCAAAAAAGTGTTAACCGAGGAAAAGATCGATGCCGTCGTTCACTTGGCAGCCTATAGTTTAGTCGGGGAATCAGTTCAGGATCCAGGAAAATATTTTAGAAATAATATTGGCAACGGACTGATTCTATTAGACGCGATGTTGGCATGTAATGTTAAATACTTTGTCCTTTCTTCAACAGCGGCTGTTTATGGCGAACCCGATCAAATCCCAATTACCGAGGATCATCCTAAAACTCCTACCAACCCCTATGGTTTTTCCAAATTAACCTTGGAAGGAATTCTCGATGCCTACGATCGAGCCTATGGCCTTCGTTATATTTCCTTACGTTATTTTAACGCCGCCGGCGCCGACCCGGATGGGGAAATCGGCGAGGACCACAATCCGGAAAGCCACTTAATCCCAATTGTATTACAGGCTGCTCTCGGAATTCGTCCCAATATTCAATTGTTCGGTAATGATTATCCGACTCCGGACGGAACCTGTATTCGTGATTATATCCATGTGGTGGACCTTTCCCAAGCTCATATTTTGGCTTTACAATCATTAGTTAGGGGCGGATCGTCCACATGTTATAATTTGGGGATCGGTCATGGTTATTCCAATCTCCAGGTTATTGAAACCGCCCGAAAAGTAACGGGTAAACCAATCAACGTAATTGAAGCCCCGCGCCGTCCCGGAGATCCGTCGGCGCTGGTCGCCTCCTCTGACCGGATCAAACGAGAATTAGGCTGGAAACCTAAATACTCAGAGCTTGATGCAATTATTGAGACCGCTTGGAAATGGAGTCTTAGTCATCCTAACGGATATAATAAAACTAACTAAGAAAAATCAAACTTTTATAAATTTAAATCAAGTGATATCATTTAGTTATCAAAAATTATGCTAACTTTTTTAGTTTGAGGAGGACAAGATGAAAATCGGCGTTTTAACCAGTGGCGGTGATGCTCCTGGTATGAATGCGGCAATCAGGGCGGTGGTCCGAAAAGCTCTTTATCATGGATGTGAGGCTTTTGGTATTAAAAGAGGATATAGTGGCTTAATAACAGGTGAAATCGTTCCCTTGAATTCCCGTTCGGTAAGTGATATTCTTCAAAAAGGCGGCACTATTTTACAATCCGCTCGATGTCCTGAGTTTAAAACTCCGGAAGGACAAGCTAAGGCCAGAGAACAACTGGAAAAGCTCGAACTAAATGGATTAGTAGTAATCGGTGGTGATGGTTCTTTTCAGGGGGCCCAGCTCCTCAATGAATTAGGATTTTTAACCGTAGGAATTCCAGGTACCATCGATAATGATATCGGTTGTACTGATTATTCCATCGGATTTGATACTGCGGTAAACACAGTCTTGGATTCCTTGAATAAGATTAGAGACACCGCATCTTCTCATAATCGGGTTTATGTAGTGGAAGTTATGGGTAAAAACGCTGGTTTTATTGCGGTTGGGGCAGGATTGACCGGCGGCGCCGAGGCAATTCTGATCCCTGAAAACCCGGTGGATCTAGACGAAGTATGTCGAAAAATAACTGAAAGCTCTAAATTAGGTAAGTCTCATTGCATTGTATTAGTTGCTGAAGGCTATTATGAAGATCCGATTTCCGCCGATCAATCAAGCGGCTTCCGGGTCGGTAAATACCTTGCTGATAAAACCGACTGTGATACCAGGATTACGGTTTTAGGCCATATCCAAAGGGGAGGAACTCCGACCTTTTTCGACCGTAAACTCGCGACCTTAATGGGTAATAAGGCTGTCGAGATGCTTCTCAACGGAGAAACTGGACAAATGATCGGAATGGTTAACAATCGAATTCAAACTTTCCCTTTGGAGCAAGCTATTAATACCAAAAAACAAGTTGAACCGTGGGAATTGGAATTGACAGGAATTATGTCCAGTATTTAATATTACTCCGAAGACAGGCCCGTAAATTAAAAAAGGAGGGGTGCACAACCTCTCCTTTTTAATTCAATTCTTCACTATTATACTCTATTTCATTTCAAAGCAATTTCTATTTTTCATGTTCCAATAACATTTTATAAAAAAGTTGATTCTTAATCTTAATATAGGTCCCTTTAATCCCCAGAGAACGGGACTCGACTACCCCTGCACTTTCCAGTTTACGCATGGCGTTTACGATTACCGAACGTGAAATCCCAATTCGATCGGCTATTTTACTGGCGACCAAAAATCCTTCCTGGGCATTTAAATCCGACAGCACATTTTTTACCGCTTTCAGTTCGGAAAAGGATAAGGAATCCAAGACCATTCTAGCCGTGTCTTCCTGGTTTTTTTCGGCTTCTTTGAACACGACGCTATTTTCGTACATGTAAATACTAATCACCAAAGCGGCAATTTCGGCCAAAATTAACTGTTCTTCAGTAAATTGTTCTTCCGGTTTGGTTAACAACAAATGAGTTGAGGTAGATCGGTTAGCCCTTACCGGGGTTATTGTCATATACAAATTAGGACGGATACAAAGATCTTCTTCAAAAAAACAATTTTCCATCGGAATATTGGCTGAAGTTTGAAAAATAAAACTGATTCTTTGTTGAAATTCAGGCTTTAAACTACTAGCTTTTTGATTGGGCTTAGTGCAATCCGCACCCTTAGGCAAAGCTTTTGCCAATATTTCACCTTGGTTTCCGACCAAGTATCCATTACATTCAATCAAGTTTGTGATTAATGCGATTACTTCATTTAACTCCTTATTCTCTCGCTTTAATACATTTTCTAGTTCGTGAATTTTTGTGAGCAACGACATTCAATTTCTCCTTATATAATTAGTATTAAATTAAAATTCAATCTTATGCCCGTGGATGACTTTTTAAATAGACGGAACGGATCCTTTCTTTGGTAACATGAGTATAAATCTGAGTAGTGGATAGATCCACATGTCCCAGAAGTTCTTGGACTACCCTTAAATCAGCCCCGTTCTCCAAAAGGTGGGTGGCAAAAGTATGCCGAAAAGTATGAGGTGTTATCTTCCGTTTTAATAAAACTAATTTCTTTAAATACTTTAACACCATTCTTTGAATGCTTCGTCCGCTGAGTCTCGTCCCTCGATAGTTTAGAAAAACGTTATTCTGAGTTTCCGCCAGAGGAGGTAATTTAGCTACTAAACAAGGCCTCACTTCTTTCAAATAACGTTGTAACGTCCGGTTAGCGACTCCGCCCAAAGGCGCCAGCCTTTCTTTTGCACCTTTGCCAAAAACCCTTAGATAACCTCGGGATAGATCCAAATCTTCTATTTTCAAATTAACTACTTCTTGCAAACGCAAACCGCTAGAATAAAGAATCTCCAAAATCGCTTGATCTCTGATGCCTAACTTTTCGGACTGATCGGGCATAGTTAGCAAAGCCGATACTTCATCAGGATACATAAACTCAGGTAAACGTTTTTCGCGACGAGGTGAAGCAACCTCTTGAGCAGGATTATCTTGAAGATAACCTTGCTTACATAGAAATTTAAAAAAAGAACGCAAACAGGCCATTTTTCTAGCAATCGATGTTTTGGCCAATTGGGTCTGTTTTAAGATTGCCAGATATTTTCGGAGTAATAAATGGTCTACGGCTTCTGGCCCAGTTACTCTTTCCTCCTCCAGAAACTGAAGAAACTGCCGTAAATCCAAGCCATAACTTTCAAGAGTGTGCTTTGAGTAATGGTTACTAACCTTTAAATAAGTCAGGAACTCATCAACCAAATTCACAAACATCGGCTACCTTCCTTTATAATAACATAAATTCAGAATTACAACAATTTATTAAAGTTCGGCAAAATAGGAACAATTATTTCACATCTAATTCCGTTAAAATTTGCAGTGATCGTTCCGCTATTTTCAAGTGTCTTAACTGTTTTCCTCGACATTCTTCGGTTAGCTCCGGAAATAGCCCAAAGTTTATATTCATAGGTTGAAAGTATTTAGGATCGGCATGAGTAATATAGTTAGTCAAAGCTCCTAACGCAGTTTCCGGCGGGAAAACCAGCGCCGCTTCGCCGGACAACATCCGGGCGCAATTTATACCGGCGACTAAACCGGTTCCGGCCGATTCTACATACCCCTCTACCCCGGTAATTTGCCCGGCAAAAAAAAGGTCGCCCCGTTTTTTAGTCTGCAAGGTCTCTTTTAAAAGCACCGGAGCGTTAATATATGTGTTCCGGTGCATCACGCCAAAGCGGACAAATTCCCCATTCTCAAGTCCCGGTATCATTCGAAAAACGCGTTTTTGTTCACCCCACTTAAGGTGGGTCTGAAAACCGACCATATTATATAAGCGGCCTTCCCGATCTTCCGGGCGCAATTGTACTACTGCATAAGGACGTTTTCCAGTACCGGGATGGGTAATGCCCACCGGTTTCATCGTCCCATAACGCAAAGTATCGATTCCTCTTTTAGCCAATACCTCAACCGGCATGCAACCTTCAAAAAAGATTACCCGTTCTTCAGAGAGATGGCTTTCGGCGGTTTCAGCGGCAACAAGTTCTTTCCAAAAAAGTTCATATTCTTCTTTAGTAAAGGGGCAGTTAAGATATTCTCCATTTCCCTTATCGTAACGTGAAGCTTTAAAAACCTTTTCTTGGTCCAAGGACTCATTGGTAATTATCGGTGCGGCAGCATCGTAAAAATATAAATACCCCTCCCCCATCATTCGTTGTAAAAACTCTCCTAAATCCGGAGAAGTCAATGGTCCGGTAGCAATTATCACCGGTCCTTCCGGAGGAGAGCTAATTTCTTCCCTAATAACTTCAACCAACGGATGTTCCGTAAGAGTATCCGTTAACGCTTTTGAAAACTGGTTGCGATCAACTGCTAAAGCTCCTCCAGCGGGGACTGTAGTCAAGTCGGCGGTTTTAATTATTAAAGAGTCCAACCGCCGCATCTCCTCTTTCAAAAGCCCAACCGCATTTTCTATCGCCGCTCCTCTTAGAGAGTTGCTACAAACCAACTCTCCAAAATTCCCGGTATGATGGGCCGGTGTCATTTTACCAGGCCGCATTTCATATAAACGGACCGGAATATTCCTCTTAATCAGCTGCCAAGTAGCCTCAGTTCCGGCTAAACCAGCACCCACTACTGTTACTTTCACTAATTTCACCTGTAATATTAATTAAAATTTAATCCTTCTCAAGCTTTTCGGTATGACCACAACCTGTTTTCAGACAAGTCAATGTTTTGTCAAGTTTTCCACCTTTGACTACCCTCATCGAACCACATTGAGGACAAGCCGTCTGATACGGACGCTCCCAGCTAAGAAAATCACACTCCGGATAGCGGTTACAACCGAAAAACACCCGGCCTTTCTTTGATTTCCGCTCTATTATTTCCCCTTCACCGCATTTTGGACATTTAACATTCCAGATTTTACGAATCGCTTTAGTATTTTTACATTCCGGGTAACCCGGACATGCTAAAAATCTTCCAAAACGCCCATACTTATAAACCATCATTAAGCCGCATTTGTCGCAAGGGATATCGCTCTCTTCCAAAGGAACTTCGACTTTTTCCAAACTTTCCTTGGCTTCTTCAAGTTCCTGATTAAAGGTCTGATAGAATTGTTCTAATACTTTGACCCATTCAGTTTCACCCTCTTGGACCTTATCTAATAATTCTTCCAATTCTGCTGTAAATTCATAGTCAACTATTTTGGAAAATTTATCTTTCAACAAATCAACGACTATTTGTCCTAGGTCGGTTGGTTTTAGTTTCTTTTCTTCTAATAGAACATAGTTCCGTTTAGTAATTGTATCAATAGTCGGAGCGTAAGTGCTAGGACGCCCAATCCCCTTTTCCTCAAGGATTTTAATTAACGACGCTTCGGTATAACGGGGCGGGGGTTGAGTGAAATGTTGCTTAAGATCAAATTTGATCAGATCTAAAACATCACCAGCCGCCAACTCCGGCAACCTTTCCTCCTTTTCTTGACTGTCATCGTCTCTGCCTTCCTGATAAACTTCAAGAAAACCCGAGAACTTCAAGGTATTACCATTAGCGCGTAATAAATTGGCTCCACCTTTAATATCCGCCACCACTGTATCAAATACCGCAGGACGCATTTGGCTGGCGATAAAACGAGACCATATCAGCTGATATAATCGGAATTGGTCCCGGGTCAAAAATGCTTTAATACTATCAGGATGACGTGCAATCGAAGTAGGACGGATCGCTTCATGGGCTTCTTGAGCTGAAGTGTTCTTGGTTTTATATATCGGAGGGGACTCCGGAAGGAATTTACCACCATAACGTTCCTCAATAACCAGTCTCGCCTCGGTCTGCGCTTCTCCCGCCACCCGCACAGAATCCGTACGAATATAAGTGATTACACCTTCTATTCCTGACGCGCCTAATTCGATACCTTCGTATAATTGTTGGGCGATCATCATGGTTTTACGAGCGCCAAAACCAAGTTTACGACCGGCTTCTTGCTGTAGACTACTGGTATTAAAGGGCGGCGCTGGAGCGCGTAACCGTTCTTTTTTCTTAACTCCTGAAACTTGATATTTTTCTTGTTTAAGATTACCCTCGATCTCTTTAGCTTGGGCTTCATTAGTAATCTGAATTTTTTCTCCGCCGATCGAAAGCAATTTGGCTTGAAATTGTTGTTTGAAAGCGGTTTTAAAGTTTCCGTTGATGCTCCAGTACTCCTCGATCACGAAATCTTTAATCTCTTGTTCCCGCTCACAGATTAAACGCAAAGCAACCGATTGGACCCTTCCGGCGCTAAGGCCGCGCCGGACTTTCTTCCATAGTAATGGGCTTAATTCGTAGCCAACGATTCGATCCAAAATTCTTCTAGCCTGTTGGGCATTGACCAAGTTCATGTCAATATCACGAGGATGATTTAAAGAATCTTCAACCGCCCGTTTCGTAATTTCATGGAATTCGATTCGCTTAATATATTTTGTCCCGCAATCCAAAACATTGGCAAGATGCCAAGAGATAGCTTCACCCTCACGATCAGGGTCAGTCGCTAAATAAACAGCATCCGCCTTATTGGCCGATTCCTTCAGTTCGTTAATTAGCTTTGCTTTACCTCTGATTTTGATGTATTTAGGTTTAAAACCATTTTTAACGTCTACGCCATATTGGCTTTTTGGCAAGTCGACAACATGCCCCATTGAGGCCTTAACCGTAAATTTTTTCCCTAAATACTTTTCAATGGTTTTTGCTTTTGCTGGTGACTCTACGATCACCAAGGATTTTGCCACACTGATACCCCCCGATGCTTAAAACGGTCCTAGTATTGGTTACTATTCAAGTTTATCAAATATAGAATGTAGAATCTAACAACATTTTTAAAAAATAAGGGTTAATAATTAACCCCTCTTTTTTGGAAACAGCTTTAATTTAATAATAATAAAGGTCCGTTACCCGAAGGATAATGGAAGATCATCAATAATCGTTCCTCATCGTTAATTACTTTATGCAAAATAGACTCCAGTTCTTTAAGGCCGACTTCGTTGGATTCAATTTGCAGTGCCTCGGATAATACTTTTTCCAACTCATCAGTAGTTAATAAAGAACTATTCATCAGACGTAAAATTTCGCCTTGAAAAGAAAAGGAAAACTTCTTTTTCTCTAAAGGACTAAACACTCGATATCCCTCTTGGATGTCAACAAAATTATTGACCTCTACTTTGGATTCAAAGTGATTGGGGATCAAACACAATACACTAATTGCCGTTTCTACCTCTTGCTGAGTATAACCCAAGCGAAATAATTCAGCAACAATAGTTTGGTCGGAACCAAACTCACCGACGGATTTGGTTAAGTACTGCCGAATAACGTAACTAACGATTTCAACCACACGTTCCATTTTTTCATCCCCTTAAATCATGGTTGATATTAACTTCTTCGGCAGGATGAATCATTCCCTTTATAAAAAAAGCTTTCCAATATTACCACCATTTAAATGGAGGTTTATCTTATTGTAATCATTTTAAAGGAGTATGTAAAGAGCAGTAGTCAGAAGCTTAGTAACTACTATAACTCTCGACAGACTATTTCACGCGTAAATATAGCTGTCCCGGATACCGTTTCACCAATCCTCTTAATTCCAACTGAGTCAAGGTCGAACTAACCTGAGCTGGTGCAAGAGCCGCCAATCTTAATATATGGTCGATATGTTGAGGTTCTCTACTCATAACCTCCATGACTTTTTGTTCCAATTCATTTAAAACCGCATTATCGATTGCTTGAATCTCCGTTGTTGTCAATTGAGGAATATTCAATTCAGCTAGGATATCTTGATAATTCTCCACCAATTTTGCGCCTTGGCGGATCAATTTATGAGGTCCTTTACTCCGGTCATTTTCAATATTACCGGGAACGGCAAACACATCCCGGCCCTGTTCCAAGGCAAATCCCGCTGTAATCAAAGAACCACTGTCCTGAGCCGCTTCGACCACTACTACACCTAAACTAAGGCCACTAATGATTCGGTTTCGTGCCGGAAAATTCTTGGCATATGGTTCGGTTCCTAGGGGAAACTCCGAAATAACCACTCCACGACTGGCGATTTTTTCCATTAGAGGTTCATTTTCAATCGGATAGGGCATGTCTAAGCCGCTACCTAATACCGCAACGGTTCTTCCTTTGGCCTCGATAGCCCCCCGGTGCGCTTCGGAATCGATTCCCCGAGCCATTCCGCTAATAATCGTCAATCCCTGATACGATAATTGTAAAGCCAAGTCTTTGGAGGTCACAGCTCCTATCGGAGTTGGATTCCGAGTCCCCACAATCGCAACAGCGATATCATCACCATATTCAAAGCTTCCCCAGGCATATAACACTGGGGGCGGATCGGAGATCTGCTTCAAATTGGCTGGATAATCCGGATCATTAAAACAATAAATCCTAAAACCCAAATGAGCCACTTTTTTCAACTCCAGATCCGGATCCCATTCGGTTAACGTAGTTTTGTATCCTGCTAAGGCTTTTGCGCCGATCAACGGCCTAAGCTCACTTTCCCTGGCTAACCAAGCGTCTTTCATGCTTCCAAATTTGTCTAGGAGTTTAAAAAACCGATTAGGCCCGATCCCCGGTGCCCTATTCCAACATAACCAGTATTTCAGCTCTTCGCTTTGCATTCCGACACCCCCGTTTTCATACAATTCATTCGGCGGCACAAAATGCCATTCCTGCTTTTTATAGTAAAGAACTGAAACTTTTTAGTATTATCTTTCAACTTGCCAGCATTATAAAGGTCTCATCTAGAGATAATAGATTTGACGTAAAAGCATAAATGAGGTGCTAAAAGTGGAACCAACCGATGTTAATCATATCTATCTTTGCCCCCACTGTGGCGTGGATACCCTTCATTACGTTAAAAACCGCAATCGCGATTTGGTTGGGATCATTTGTTCCAACTGTAATACACCTTCATTAGTTAAGAAAGAAATCCTAACATACCATCAATTAAAATGGGAAGATGAATTACGCCAAATCCTAAATAATCTGGAAAATCCCTTTGATGAAAACTAATTTTACACTTCCATGATGATCGGCAAAATCATAGGACGTCTTTTCATTCGCTCGTAAAGATGTTTTCCAAGGATTTCGCGGATTTGATTTTTAGTGGTGGTCCAATCCGAATAAAATGTCTTACCCAACTCTTTTTCCGAAGGAGTGTAACCAGTTTTCTCAACATTGGTACTATCGGACAAAATGGCTAGCACTTCTTTATCCCCAAGTTCAGCTAATTTCCGAAAATCGGTAGCCTTACCGTCAACCGGTGTATAATCAAACTTAAAATCGGCGGTATGAAAAATAATTCCGGCCGGGGTATGTATTGCTAACGCAACTACATCAGCGATACTGTGATTGACATGAACAAATTCCACCAAAAAGCTTCCGATTCTATCTTAAAGCCCCTGCCCTTTACCTGCATCCGAAGCAAAAAAAAAACCTTTAACGTCCGGTTTTATTTCAAAACGGTTATTCCTATTATAATGACATCTCAAACAACCTACAATTGGTCTCAATCCCAATTTAAAAAGCGCTTAACAACGGACATGGTTAGGCTGTTTGGCGACGACTTCAGCCGCTTCGATGATCATCACCAAAGCATCGGCCCTAACTTGCCGATCCTCTCTAGATAATTTGGCGAAAATTTCTCCTTCGGGGCTCACCGCATATCTCCCTTTTAACTTGGATAATGCTAATACCAGTATATCGGCGCTACAACGTGGACAGTTACAGTATTGGGGATAACCTCTGTAAAATTCCCGGTAGACATCGACAACTACATCTTCCATGTAATTTTTAAAACTGTATTTCTCCACCATATTCACCACCAATTAAAATTCGGGATTAACCACATTACGGGCTGGAGAAGGTAGTACTAAAGCCTGACCTTCCTTGACTTTGGTTTGATCATCAATTCCATTCAAGTCCATCAGGACTTCAATGGTTGTCCCGTATCGTTTGGCTATTCTCCATAATGTCTCTTTCGATTTAACCATGTATATTCGTTCCACCGGTGTTGGAATGATTAGTTCCGTCCCAACCTTAATCAGATCAGCACTGCTAATCTTATTCTCGGAAAAAACCGCAGTAAGGTCCGTTCCAAACTTTTTAGCGATCCCGGTAGGAGTATCTCCCGGTTTAATCAGATATTTAACCTTATAGGTATTAGATGTCTTCCGGACCGGCCCTTCCGAATCTTTTGACACCTGCTGACCGGAATGGTTTTCCGGTATCACAACCGCGTCAAAGATTACCACCGGTTTTTCATCCTCCGGTTTGGTTAATCCCTCAATAATCGGTTCCCCTGTCTGTTCCGGGACCTGATCATCTTCAAGGAAAGGATCGGTTTCCCCAGCAGCATCCTGAAGATTCGCGCCGGGAGCAGTATCTGATCCTTCCTCAATAACCTTCGCTTCGCTTCCATCAGCCAGTTTGGGAGTAATCAACAGCACAATTCTGCTTGATTGAGCTTGGTCGGGAACGACGTTTTTGGCAAACATATTTTCTAAAATCGGGTACTGATAACCATTGCTTTTTTGTTTCAAATTAAAATATTCATGCCTTTGCAAAGCGCCGCAAAGCAAAACTGTTTGGTTAAGGTTCATCCCGATCAAGGAATGGATTCCACGGACAACGGTTTGTTGTTGACCGTTATTATTTTTAATTGTAGTATTAACTTTCAGAATTAATCTGGTACCGTTAACCACCGATGGAGTGATGATCAACCTTGTTCCGGTCTCCAGATCCTCGGTTGACTTTCTGTTAGCACCCGTGCTTTCTTGGGAAGAATTTACCGCATAATCTCCAATTAATACTCTGGCTTCTTGATTATTAAAGCAGGTAAGATCGGATCGGCCGAGCAATGATTGGTTAAAATTTACCCCTAATAATCTTTGTTGCTCGCTATTCAATACTACCGCACCCAGCTCCATAGGTCCCAAGTCGGTTTCCAGGCTTAACTCTCTCCAAAATGAATCAGTTAATTCTTCAACCCGGATCTCCAGATTAATGGAGGAGTTTGAATTATCAAGCCGGTTTACCAAATCCGAAATATTTTGATGTTCGGCAATATCAGCCGTCACCGTCAATTCTTTTTTGGGATGATCGATTTTAATCCGTTCCCGGGAAATTATAGTTTGTAACTTTTCAGCAACCAACACCGGATCGGCGTGTTTTAAAGAATGAATCCTGGTAGAACGGGCCGCGAAATTGCCATTAATATAGGCAGAAGTACCAATCATCAAAGCAGAGGCATTAAGCCAACGGCTGCTATACCCGTAACCTTTGGCCACTGCCCCAATAGCATCCTTGGCGGTAACTCCCCGCATTAAAGTCAATGATACTTCTCCCAGGACCTGTCGGTCCAATATGACCCGAAAACCGCCGATTTCCGCCAAATCTCTGATTACATCTTGCAAATCGGTATTAAGATATTCCAAATCATAATTTAGGACAACATCGCCATTCGCTTGAATGACCGGAGCAATGGCTATGATCATTACCGCAACCATTACATATTGTAAAAACGATTTCAAAACTTGAACCTCCGTTAATTTTTAAACTCCAGATTTTATGACCAATTTAAAACATCGAAAAATTAGTCATTTAAAAACAGTCAAAGCTTCTCTCATAACGTTTATCGGCGGTTCCATATCAAACCATAACCGAAAACTTTCGGCTCCCTGATATAATAAGAGAGCAAGACCGGATAAGGTATGACAACCGGCATTAATCGCCTCTTTGATAAGGGTGGTAGCGCCTCCGCTATGGTAAACCAGATCATAAACAAACAATCCGGAATGTAATAATTGCGGTGGTATCAATGAATACTGGTTTTTCAACCCCACCGAAGTAGCGTTAATCACTAAATCCAAGGAGTCCCATGCCAAAGAACTCAATTGGTTATAATCACCGATTTTCAAGGGGAAACCAATGGTAGCCAGCAAATTTTCCCTTAGTTCGACGGCTGTTTCGATGGTCCGGTTTAGTAAAGTGATTGACTCGACTCCTTCGGCGATTAACCGGTAAATCACCGCCCTGGCCGAGCCACCGGCCCCCAGGATTAATACTCTTTTCCCAGCGACTTCAAATCCTGCCTCTTCACGCAGGGAAGTTATCAGACCAATTCCATCGGTGCTGGTTCCGAGAAGCATCCCGTTTCGGTTAATAACAGTATTGACCGAACCACTTAACAGACTGTCACCGAAAATCTCATCAAGTTCGCCTGTTATTCCTTGTTTATGAGGGATAGTTATATTAACACCTTTAAAATTGAAAGCTTTGATCCCTAATACAGCATCCTTTAGGCATTCACTGCTAACACGGCAGGGAATGTAAACACAATTTAAGCCTAAGGCTCGAAAGGCAGCATTATGCATTATCGGTGAAAGACTATGACTAACCGGATCACCGAATACCGCTAAAACTTCAGTGTCACCTTTAATAATTAAAGAACTCATTATATTATAAATTCGTCTTTACCTGAGAAACTCCTTTTTGTACTCCTGAGATTCTTTTTTACCAACTAACGCCGGTCTTATTTCCCAACGGATTCCCTCCGGGTGCCAAATTTTTAATTCCGTCGCCGCACCTCTGATCGAAAACCAACCAAGACCAGCGACTGCCAAATCCGTTTGGGGGTCGACCTTAAGCACAGTTTCTTGCCATTTTAATTTTGAAGCGCACTTCTTACAAGCCTTTCCCAGCCATGAAGGGGCGGTAGTTAATAATTCACCGATCTTAGCGCTATCAGTTCGATGAATCTTTAATTCCGGAGAAGCAAAGCTAAGCAAAACCGTTTCCCTTTCGCCTAGTTGGGCTAGGCCGAATAAATTACCCCAGATTATGCCTTTTCCCGGTTTTAAGCTCCATAGTTTATGGCTTAATTTAGTAGTTGAAACCAATTGAGTGGCGCATTCAGGACATAGTAGATCTCCGTACCGATCTCCCGGAGTCAATCCCGGGGTATCGATCAAAGTGTTCCGTCCTTTTAAAATACTCCAATTGCTCAATCCAAGGGTTGTCCCGGGAAATTTTGAAACGGTAGGAAGTTGGTTTGATTTTTCAGTGGCCAGCATTCGTTTTACTAAAGACGACTTACCCACATTGGTCATACCCAGTAAACTGATGCGGGTCCCAGGAAGGGTCGCTTTTTTGATTTCCTCTAAAAGTATACCTACGCCGGTTCCCTTCAGCCCGCTGGTTAATATAAGCGTTCTTGGTTTTTGAGCAAACCGATCCCGTAGATAATTTTCAAGATATTCGATAATCTCCGGGTATCTGGTCCGCTCCGGCGCCAAATCGAGTTTATTAAGGACAATTAAATATGGCTTATCAGAGATCCATGAGGACCAAGCCGGTAAAGTTCCGGTTAGATCTGAAAAATCAGCCGTAATAACTGATAATTCACTTAATTGGATTGCCTTTTTAATGTTATTTTCGATTTGTTCCGGGTCCAGCCGCACCTTCCCGGTTTTCCCGTAATGCGTCATTTGATAACAACGTTGGCAAACCTGACTCTTTTTAAGAACGTTCTCCGGGACAAATCCTGGCTGATCCGGTTTGGCGCTTTGCATTACACAACCACAACCACGGCAGTATTTAAGAGTCATTTTAAAAATCCTTTCTTCCGAAACCGCTTAATTACCAATCTTTCAATTTGACGAACCGCTTTAGTGCTTACAAACTCCGTATCACTAAGGGGAGGGGTCCAAATAGTATAAAGCTCCATCCGGTTGCCTCCCAAAATGTCGGTAAATAATTGATCGCCGACCACCGCGGTTTCTTCGGGATTAGTGCCCATTATCTCCAAAGCCTTTCGAAAAGGCGTCTTCCTTGGTTTTACAGCTCGTGATACATAAGGTATATTCAAGGCCTGAGCCACATTTTCCACACGGCGCTCCAAAGCATTGGAGAGGATACACAACTTAAAGCCTTTATCTTTAAATCCGGTAATCAGCTCGATCACTTCTGAGGATAAAGTGTCTTTCTTCCATTCAACCAAAGTATTATCCAAGTCAAAAATAATCCCCTTAATCCCGGCTTTTTCCAGTTCCTCAAAATCAAGTTCTAAAATGGATTGTGCTTGATATTTGGGGCATAATTTTTTAAGCATCCCTACCTCCTTAACTGCGGGTTTTGAATTCGTTACGCGTTTCGCGTTCAACCTTTCACGGATAACCATCTAAAAATCACTTCGGTCTTACATATTACACTTATTATATTAGCTCCGATTGATCATAATGATACAATTGATTGCAAAAATGACAACGCACTTCAATTTTTCCTTGTTCTTTGATTATGCCTTTCAATTCTTGATGCCCTAGACTTAACAAAGGTCCTAAAAAGCGTTCTCGAGAGCAATCACAATGATACCTGATGTCGATCTTTTCCAAAATTTTGACCCCGGTTTCGCCGGCCACTTCATTGATTAATTCCGAAGGCGATCCTCCCGAACCCAAGATAGTGGTGACCGGTGGTAGTTGACTTAATTTACCCTCCAGAAACTCAATTTGCTCTTCAGAAGCGCCGGGCATCAATTGAATAATCAAGCCGCCGGATACCTTAACCGTGCCATCCGGATTGACCAATACCCCTAAAGAGACCGCCGTCGGAGTCTGTTCCGATTTAGCAAAGTAATATGAAAAATCAGCTGCTACTTCCCCATTTTGAAGAGGTGCTACCCCTTGATAGGGGTTTTTCA
>Ga0123334_1000768_pt1 | contig 43445 bp, 31 predicted proteins | sample BiotimSIPDNA_FD_89706 | JGI IMG/M metagenome (GOLD analysis project Ga0123334, IMG submission 89706) | Anaerobic biogas reactor microbial communites from Washington, USA - Biogas_R1 time_0 SIP DNA | ecosystem: Engineered > Bioreactor > Anaerobic > Unclassified | place: Washington, USA...
CTCGCACTTCAGAAGGCACTTTATTATATCCAGGGATTTTGTTATGCTTTATATAAAACGTTTCTTTTTACTGAAGACTGCGAGGCTTGGGTTCACGGGCCTGCTTGAAAAGTTTACGCATTCACAGACACCTTGGCTATCCACCAGAGGAGATCTTTCAGCGGATACAGTATCAAACCGAGTTATTGCGAAAGAACTAATTGGAGCTTACTTTACTGCTGTTAAAGAGAAATACAATATGAAGTTTGGAATGAGGTATGGAATAAAAGTACTTATGAGATTTTCTTATTTATTATATAGCCTGCAGAAGAATACCGCAGCTCAGTGCCCTCTGTCACAATTTGCATTTTCACATAGGGGGAAGTCATTAATTATTACATTTGCTTTTTGAAAGTTATTCAATTCTATTGACTTAGCCATGTTGTAAAATTATGATGAGAATAATAAACCGGCAGGAGCACTAATGGATAGGAGCAATAATGCATGAAGAAGCTTGAAATGATAAAAACATATTATGAGTGCAATATGGCAAAGGATTTGCCTGAGTATGGCATTCTTGGCTGGGAAAGCGAAGAGGCGCAACGGCTCAGGTTTGATGTATTACTGGACAAAGTGAAGCTGGATGGCAAAAAACTTCTGGACGTGGGATGTGGCACCGGTAACCTTATAGAGCACATCAACAGTAGAGGTCTAAGCGTTGAATACACCGGTGTTGATATTTTGGAGCAGATGATTGAAAAGGCCAATAAAAAGAACCTTGACGCGGTCTTTATACATACCGATATTTTCAAGGAAAACATTTTCAGTCCCGACTCATTTGATGTTGTCTATACCTCAGGCATATTTAACCTGAATCTGGGTAACAACAGAGAATTTCTCAAAGATGCACTGGCACTCTTTTTCAGCCTATCCCGTGAGGCTGTGGTTTTCAATTTGCTTCATGTCGATTCACCGGACAGAGAGGAAAAGTATTTCTATTTTCATCCGGACGAAGTAAGCGGTATTCTCACTGAATTTTCCGCTGTAATTAAGCAAGTTGAAATCATCGAGGCATATCTGAAGAATGATTTTACACTCATATGCGAAAAAAATAAGTAAATTTCAATATTGTGTGTCATGGCACTAGTGAATTGTGGTATGATGTGAGCATAATATAATGAACGAGGTGGAGGCAGGTGCGCTCAAAAAGTCTATATAGGGTCAGGCACATCCGTGATTTTAGAGATCTATTGGAGCAGAGTGAAGAGCTTTTTTCACAGAAGGCTGCTTTTTGGGTAAGAGTAAAGGATGGAAAATTTAGAAGTATAACCTATAGTCATTTCAAGGATGATGTAGATGCTCTTGGCGCCGCACTGGCTTCGCTTGGGCTCAGAGACGGCATTACGGCTGTTTTGGGTGAGAATCGCTACGAGTGGTGTGTATCTTATCTGGCAGTAACTAATCACAACGGTATAGTCGTACCTCTCGACAAAGAGCTACCGACAGATGAAAAGGATAATCTGCTTCGCAGAAGCGGTTCAAAGGCTATTATTTTTTCCGGGCGTTACGAGAGTGATATGCTAAAGCTCAAGCAGGAAGGCAGCCCTGTAGATTTCTTTATTCATATGGATATTGAAGAGGATACACAGGACTTTCTTTCCTTTAGTAAGCTTGTTGAAAAAGGCAGACAGCTGCTGGAGCAAAAGAGCATTGATCTGAGCGAACACAAGATAGACGATACTGCATTGAGTGTATTGCTTTTTACTTCAGGGACAACTGATTTGGCAAAAGGCGTCATGCTCTCCCAAAAGAATATTTGTGCCAATATTATGGGGATCTTGAAAACAGTACATGTCGACAGCAATGACATCTCTCTTTCAATATTACCAATCCATCACACCTATGAGTGCACAATCGGCTTTTTATCTATTATCTATAGCGGTGGAACGATTGCCTTTAACGAAGGGCTGAGGCACATACAAAAGAACTTCCTCGAGGTAAAGCCAACAATACTGGTTACTGTACCCTTGCTTCTGGAAAACATGTATAAAAAAATATGGGATCAAATAAGGAAAAAGCGCGGAATGAGCATCCTGGTCAAGATAATGATGCTTGCAGGATCGGTATTGAAGCTTATAGGCATTGACATACGGCGCACAATGTTTGCCAGTGTTCACAAAAACTTTGGAGGAAGTCTGAGGCTAATTGTCACCGGCGCTGCCGCAATAGACAAAGAGGTTTCAAACGGATTGAACCGTATGGGCTTCAAGGTGCTTCAGGGTTATGGTCTAACCGAGTGCTCGCCCCTGGTTATTGGTGAGAGGGACAACCTATATGGCAATGCATCGGTTGGTATTCCCTTGCCGGGGGTCGAGGTACGAATCGACAAGCCGGATGAAAACGGAATCGGTGAGATCCTTACAAAGGGCGATAATGTGATGCTTGGCTATTATAAGGACGAGGAAGCCACAAACAGAAGCCTCAGGGACGGGTGGTTTCACACAGGAGACCTGGGTAAGGTTGGCAAGTCCGGTGCTTACTATATTACAGGGCGGCTGAAGAACGTAATTGTGACGAAAAATGGCAAGAACATTTTCCCGGAAGAGGTGGAGTCTTACATTAACAGAAGTCCATATGTGCTTGAATCCATGGTTACTGGCTACCAAGACGATAAATCCGGTGATATGCTAGTGGGAGCTCACATTTTGCCTAACATGGAAACAATTAGGGAAAAAATCAAAAATTCGGCACCCTCTATTGAGGACATAAAAAAGTTCATTTCTGAGGCTGTAAAGAATGCCAACAAGGATATGCCTTTATACAAAAGAATTAGCTCATTTACCATCAGGGATAGCGAGTTTATTAAGACCACAACGCTGAAGATTAAGCGTTATGCTGAAAATGCGTCGATGAAGCTGAAGAAAAACTCATAGGCTTAAGAAAGAATCATAGACCTAAGAAAAACGCGTAGATCTGAGAAAAACTCATAAGCCAGGAAAAATTGATAAGCAAAAAATTATTGAGAAGCGCAAAAGCACCCGAAAAGCTGAAAAGCAATTGATCCAGGGCAGATCTGAAAGTATATACATGTAGCTAATAAAGGGGTCTGCTGTGTAATCCAGTTAATAAAGGGGTCTGTTGTGTTACCCCAAATAAATGTGAGGTGCTATATGAATCAGGAGAGTTTTACATTCAAGGGATCAAATGGTCGGGAGATTTTTTGCTGGTGCTGGGAGGCAACAGCTCAAGCCCAGGGTGTACTTCAGATTTTCCATGGCATGGCTGAGCACGCCCAAAGGTATGCTGATTTTGCACAACACTTAAATAAGCAGGGCTATACTGTTTATGCCTGCGATATGAGAGGGCATGGAAGGACAGGGGAGCTTAACGCTGATTCCTGCCACATGGACAAGGGCGGCTTCAATGGGTCCGTTGAGGATCAGGCATTGCTAATGAAGCTGATAAAGGAAAAGCGCCCTGGTGTTCCACTGATAATCCTTGGGCATAGCTTCGGTTCGTTTTTAGCTCAGGAGTTTATAAAGCATTACGGCGAGGATATATCGGGCTTGATACTGTCAGGGTCTTCTTTAATGAAGGGGGCAGACATAAACGCCGCATATATACTGGCAAAGCTTTCATTGATTTTTGGAAGCAGGAAACCCAATAAGCTCTTGGACAAATTAAGCTTTGGCAGCTATAACAAAAGGATACAAAACCCCACAAGCAAGTTTTCCTGGCTAAGCCGTGACGAGGAGCAGGTCGGGAGATATGAGCAGAGCCATTTTTGTGGTAGTGTAATGACTAGCGGCTTTTTTGAATGTTTCTTTACAGGCCTGGTGAATCTATATAAGGGTATGGGGAGAATACCTCTGAACCTGCCCGTATACATCCTGTCTGGAGACGAGGATCCTGTCGGCAAATATGGCGTGGGTACAAACAAGCTTTATGAGGAATACAAAAGGTTGGGGATAAAAGATCTCAGGATAAAGCTTTATGAAGGTTCCCGCCATGAGATACTAAACGAAATAAACCGTGAAATGGTTTATCAGGATATTTCGGACTGGCTCAAGGAGCATACAGTATCACAATAAGCCCGGCACGATGCGAGCAATAAGCCCGGCACGATGCGAACAATAGGCCCGGCACGATGCGAGCAATAAGCCCGGCATGATGCTCACAATAAGCCCGAGAAGCTGACATTTTATCAAATATTCACGGCGAGACACACACAAAACGCGCAAGTAAGGCGCTAAAGCGCCGATGCAAATTGTTTTATACCACAGCACCCAGCAGCAGTATACCTTCGTTTTCACGGTAGATTCCCGGCAGCTGCCCAAAAGGAATAGGATTAACCCCTAATCCCACCTCTATAGTGAAGCCTGGCCTGCGATACTCCTGCAGGAACCAGTCCTTATAGCCGGCATAAGCTGCTTCGGGCGTACCGGCTTCAACTTCATAGCCGCTGATAGCGCCAAATTGATTTGCTATGGTCAAAGAACGGGGTGGCGCATAGTCCTCAAATTGCCAGTAGATGACTTGGCCCTGTGTATGATAAGCTATGACAATTCTGAAATTGTGAGCCTGTGTGAAATCCACCATTGCCCTTGATTCAGGCTCTGATAAGGGAGCGTCGCCGCCGAAATCTCTCGGGGCGGGGCTCGTGATGCCTTCATCAATTTGCTCCTGCTTTGACCTTTCCCACTCGGCGGGATAATTCAGGTTTAGATCCACGCCTCTTATATTTGCCTTCCAAACACTGGGCAATGGCAGTCCGGTCCTGTTTAGCCTTGCGGCTGTTATGAATTCCGGATTGTCATAATTGGGCCAGTATGCTACAAGGTCTACGCCATCCGGGTTCACAAGAGGAACTATGTATATGCTTGTAAGATTATATAAATCCCTTATGTTATAGCCCAATATGCTTGCACCGGTGGAATAGGCCTTGGAGTAGTTTTCGATGAACTTCATCAGCACCGGTGTTGTAATTGACTCGTTTGCGTGGTGAGAGGCATTATAGGAAACCTCTCGAGTGCCTCTTCCCAGCCTTACATAGTACAGCTCCCTGCCCATGACACTACTGCCGATTGAACCAATTTCCAGGAAGGGAAATCTAGCCTTTAGTCCTTCAAGCTGGCGCTGAACAATTTCAAAGGTCGGAGCTACATCAAGGGGAACCACATCAATACCGTAGGGCACGATGAGCATTTGACCGATTCTGAGCATATCCGGATTAATCCCCGGATTAGCAGTAACGATTGCATTCACCGTCGTGTTATAGGCCTGCGCAATTCCGTAAAGCGTATTTCCCGGCATTACCGTATAGGTATCATAGCCTCTGAGCAGCCTGTCAATGACAGCCCAGGTTGCGGGTCCTACAATACCATCAGGGGACAATCTATTGCTTTGCTGAAATGCTATAACTGCTTGCTGGGTCCGGCTACCAAACACTCCATCAACCCGGCCGGCATTATAGCCTATCGTGTTTAGCAGACTCTGAACAAGTCTTACATCCGGCCCTCTCGAGCCTATTGACAGCGTTTGCATGAGAAAATCCTCCACGAAATGTTTTGTACACTAAAAAGCTCACTACTTTTATTATATTAATTACTGGACGCAAATGTGTTTCCGAATTCCAAATCCTTTTCTTGAGATTAGTGTAAACGTAGCTTGGTGGCTGAAATTTCAAGTAATGGGCGCATGTTTGCTGATACTTACCGTTTTTATAGCACATATCATCACATTTAATGAATAATTGGCAGGATTATAGTTAACCATATTGATAATAATCATAAAAAACTGCCCATTAATTGAAAAAACCACCAGCAGTCCGTCATTATTTTGCTGAAAGGCTGGTCTGCTGATGTTATTACTTCTTGGCAGCTGCAGGGCAATGAGGGTGGGCATGGCTCAAATCAAAGCATCATGCGAAGGAATGGCTGCAGGCTGTTTGATTTGACGATGTCCGAATGCAGAACCATGAACCATAACAGCACCAGGGATTGTGCTGGCGCGCGATGGGAGACATGGACGTCGACTCATCCGCGCCCGCATGAGGACAAGTAAAGGCATTACTGCCTACCCATGACGTAGCCTGATGCAGGATTTGAGCCATGTCAGCCTGACTGCTCACCTACTCAAGGCAATCAAATCAAAATATTTTTCACAGGTGTTTAAGGAAAAACATATCCTTCTCTTAAGGGATGTGTTCAATTATGAGAATCGTAGGTTTTCTTATAGCAACTCTTCAGATATAATGCCTTTGCTCTTGTCCTTGATATTTTATGCGGTTTGATATACAATTTAAGGAATACAATGACTAATTTTTAACAAAGCCTTTGTGCATTTTCATATTTGCGCAAATGCTTAATAGAGGTAGATGTGTAGAGCATAAGGGGCGTGGGGAACATGGAAAGCATAGGAAACACAGAAAACACGGGAAATATGGGCAACAAAGAGGCTCTAAGACAAAATTCAAAGCTTCTGACTACATTACTCGAGGTGTCCAACCTTGTTTCTTCCACGAAGGAACTAAAACCCCTGCTTGAAGAAATCCTGGATAAGCTCAGAAAAATAATTGAGTATGAAAATGCTAAGATATATATCATTAACAACAAAAAGCCTGTGGTCATAGCCCACAGGTCAGTTTTACCGCCCGGGGAAGAGGATACCTTTCCATTTCCCACAGACATAGAGCTTTTTCAGGACAAAGCTCCTCTGGTCATTGATGATATCTTTTCAGATGATGATATAGCTCTTGCCTTTAGGAAAAACATGAGTAGCTATTTGGATACTGTATTTAAAGGTGTCCACTCCTGGATGGGCCTGCCCCTGGTATACAAGAATACCGTAATAGGCGTCCTTACGCTTGATAATCATGAGCCCGGTTACTATCAGCGGGATCACGTTGAGCTGGGAACTGCTTTTGCAAATCAGGCAGCCATTGAATATGAGAATGCAAAGCTTTACAATGAGACCGTCAAAAGAGCAGATGAAACAAAGACCCTTTTCAGTATTCAACAAGCCATAACCAGCCGTCTGGAATTGAACTCTGTCCTTAAGCTCATTGCGGGAGAGGCAAGAAGGCTTTCAAATGCCAACTCAACTGCTGTTTTTTTGGTAGATGAGGATGATTTAGTGCTCTCCATTTTGTCGGGAGTCAATGATAAGAATCTAATTGGCCTTCGAATACCAATCAGTGGATCGGCTGTCGGCCGGAGCCTGCTGCAGCATGATACAGTAATACTGGATAGGCCTTCTTTTGATGATTCGCCTGAGCTTGAGCTTATTGAGCTAACACAGATGCGCACATGTATTTGTGTACCTCTCATAGCCAGATCCAGGCCTGTCGGTGTTATAATAGCATTCAGCAGAATCTTCGATGAGTTTGATTCTGAAGATGAGAGAGTATTCAGCATGTTTGCCCCGAGTGCGGTAATCGGTATAGAAAATGCAAGGCTGTATGAGGAAGAAAAAAGAAGGCTTCAGGAAAATGAACAAAGAAGGTACGTAGCTGAAAGCTTAAGAGACATACTGGAGGTACTGAACTCCAATCAACCCCTTGAGCAGGTGTTGAATTTTATTGTACGTGAAGCCGCTAGACTTTTGCATGCTGATTTCGCAGCACTTTTCAGACTCAACAACGATAAAGAGACGCTTTCTCTTCAGGCAGGCTTTGGTTTGCAGGATCACATGAATACGAATGTAATTGTTAGCGCAACCGAGGGCATATTAGGCAAATCCTTCATGGGGCGCAGACCGATTGTGAAATCTGACATTTCCCATGATGCTGACAGTGCTCATTTGGGTGCTGTGACAAACCATCAGATGGATTGGCTTTATGCTAATTGCTGTGGATTAATGGCGGTGCCTTTAGTTTGCAAGGATGAGGTCTACGGTGGCATAGCACTCTATTTCAAGAAGGATGGCAAACAGCTGGAGCAAAGCATTTCTAAGGAAGAAATCGGTTTGGCTATGACATTTGCCGATCAGGCTGCTCTGGCAATTGACAATACACAGCTTCGTAAGCAAGCTTCGGATATGGCTGTCACAGCTGAAAGGAACAGGCTTGCCAGGGATCTTCATGACTCTGTAACACAGACTCTGTTTTCTGCGAGCCTTATTGCTGAAGTGATTCCGAAAATATGGGATAAAAACGAGCAGGAAGGCAGAAAAAGGCTTGAAGAGCTTAGACAGCTGACCCGCGGGGCATTGGCGGAAATGCGTACGCTTTTATTTGAATTACGACCTGCAGCACTTGTGGAAGCTCCGCTTGAGGACTTACTGAGGCAACTGTCGGAAGCGGTTACAGGGCGTGCAAGGATACCTGTTACTTTGGAGGTTAAGGGTAAGGCCGTATTACCTCTGGAGGTAAAAACAGCCTTTTACCGCATTGCACAGGAAGCCTTGAACAATATAGCCAAGCACTCCCGGGCGAAGAAGGCCAGGATTGAGTTAAGGTCAAATGAAGAAGAGCAGGTAGGGATTGTCGTTGCCGGGATGAGCATCTCTGATGATGGAAGAGGCTTCGATCCGGATGCTGTCACCTCCCAGCATTTAGGGGTTGGTATCATGAAGGAAAGAGCAGAATCAGCCGGCGCGAATTTGAACATTACATCCAGTGATGGTGAAGGCACCACTGTTGAAGTAGAATGGGTGGGCGGCATGCGTACGCAGCTAAGATGATGTGTGGAAATGAGGGGTTTAGATGGCCAATGGAAAAATAAAAATTATGATTGCAGATGATCATAACGTTGTAAGGAGCGGACTGGGGGCCTTCTTGCAGGTCTTTGATGATTTCGAACTGGTGGGAGAGGCCTCAAATGGAAGAGAAGCGGTTAATGTATGCGCAGCCGTTCAACCGGATGTTGTTTTGATGGATCTTGTGATGCCGGAAATGGATGGTGCCCAGGCAACAAAGCAGATAAGGGAGCAATTCCCTGGTACGCAGGTCATAGTACTGACCAGCTTCAAGGAGGATAATTTGGTCGAAAGCGCAATTGAGGCCGGTGCAATTGGGTATTTACTGAAGAATGCAACTGCTGATGAGCTTGCAGATGCAATTCGAGCAGCGAATATTGGACGTCCCACACTGGCTCCCGAGGCTACTCAGGTGTTGATCAAAGCAACCGGGAGAAAGAACTCCCATGATTTTGAGCTTACATCAAGAGAAAAGGAAGTTCTTAAAATGCTGACAGAGGGACGCAGCAACCCTGAAATTGCAAAATTGCTTTTTCTGAGCAAATCAACTGTTAAATTCCATGTGAGCAGCATACTATCTAAACTGGGAGCGTCCAGTAGAACTGAAGCAGTGGCAGTTGCCATGCAAAAGAAGCTGGTATAGAGGGCGCGGATGCCCTGATGATATTGATCGATTGCATGTGATAAACAAAAAATCCCCCATGTGAAAAACATGGGGGGTTTTTGGCTCTACGTCAATTGTTGGGGTAGGGCTCAAGTAAAATGAAGAGTTGATTTGTTACCAGTGGATAACCGTAAAAAGTTACTCACTGGTTTTGTTTTATGCTAACAGGCGTGGGGATGCAGATGTATGTAGTTACTCCTCACAGGCTTGCAGTAATCTGCAACCCCAAGCCTGTTAAGCATATTCCCCAAGCCTGTTAAGCATATTCCCCGATGTTGTTAACCACATCCCTTAACCTGGCCAACTGGTCAGGTAAAAAAACTAGACCTGTGACCTGCTTGAAATCTGTTCGTCTGGAGGATGTATCAAGCCATGTTCAATTCTATAATTATATTGTAATAAGAAATCCGTCCTCCCAGATAGGGCAAAAGCCTTAGATAATAGTTCGGGATGCTCCGGAAATAGCATGGAGGTTGTCAAGATGATTAAAAAAACAGATAACGAACTGGTAACTGAATGCCTTAATGGCAACAATGATGCCTTTACTGAATTAATATCCAGGTATAAAAGGTTGATTTACTCTGTGGCCTATAAGTTCAGTTCAAACACTGAGGATGTGAATGACATGGCTCAGGACGCATTCATAAAGATTTACAAATCCCTGTCAAGATATGATAGCCAATATAAGTTTTCCACATGGAGTGTAAAGGTTACAACCAACATCTGTCTTGACCATGTAAGACGCAAAAAGCTCAACTCGGTATCTCTTGATGAAATAGAGAACTTCACGGGATGTAACGATTCGCCGGAGGACTACTATCTGCGTAAAGAGCATTCCCAAATGCTGATGAGTGCAATAGACGAGCTTCCTGAGATATACAAAGAGCCAATCCTAATGTATCACCAGCAGGGAATGTCTTATAAGGAGATATCGGAATTTCTGGGGAAGCCAATGTCCATAATAAAGAACAGGCTTTTCAGAGGCAGACATGCATTGCGAGGCCTTTGCGATGCAACCTTAGTATAGTCTGGTTGCACAATATATAGTGACTTACTTTTTATATACCTGCGATATATTGTGCTGCGGATATCAAATTAAGCTGCATCGCAAAATGCCCATTGTGAGAGAGCCCGACCTAGTAAACGTATACCATACGACCTATTCTCGCTTTCAGCGGCTTAGACCAGAGCCATTTGTTTGTGGCGCTGTCATCAAAGTAGTAGAGTGCACCGTTGCTTGGATCGCTGCCATTAAGGGCTTCAAGTGCCGCCTTTCTGTCACTGTCAGTTGCGGGCTTGCTGATCCAACCATTCTCAACTGGAGTGAATTGATAGTAGCCATTGCTGCTTACCTCATAAATTACGGCTGAAATGGTATTTGGGAACAAGTCGCTCTTGACTCTGTTGACAACAACAGCAGCTACACCCACCTTTGCCTCGTATGGCTGGTCCTCGGCTTCAGCCCGCACGAGTCGAGCCAGCAAATCAAGCTCGGCTGGGCTATAGGAAACAACCGCTTTACCCGTATTTTCCGGAGCAGAAGCAACATTACTACCGGAGGTTGCGGGTATGTTCAATTCCTGACCCGGATAAATCACATTACCCCATTCGTTATTGGCCTTTCTAAGGGAAGCGAGTGTAACGCCGTGCTTTCGAGCAATTAGATAAAGCGTATCACCGCTCTTGACCTTATAGGTACTGGCGCGCACATATAGCTTCTGGCCGGGATAAATTGTTGTTCCGGAGAGTCCATTATCAGCTTTGACTGTGTTAGCCGAGCTGTTGAACATAGCGCCGATTATATACAGAGAATCATTTTTCTGTACGGTATAGACGGCGCCGAATGCGGAATTTGCAGATAGTATGAACGTTAATACAAAAACTGCAATTAGCGCAACTTTTCTAATAAACTTCATTTTTTTCCCTCCTTTGCCTCCGGGGTTAGTTATCGGATTTGGATAGAGGAACCCAGCTCACAATGAGCTTCACCCTTAGAAATCGGCTGATGATACTTCGCCGAGATCGGTTATTGCATCCCCCGTACTCCTTTTGGAGATTCGGCATTTGATTTATCGAGTATTCTAACAAATGCCCGTCCGCATTTCCATACTATATTTATGGTAGCGTAGGAATATGCTACAATAGGAGAACAAGGGAGCAGACAGTAAGGACACCCCTATAATTTATTGAGTAAGGCTTTTGCGATTGTACTACGCAACTCAAAGCATGTAACAACAGCAAAATGTCTATGGAGGTGAAGGGATGTACGGATTGGTTCTTGAAGGCGGAGGGGGAAGAGGCGCTTATCAAATGGGCGCATGCAAGGCAATAAAGGAAATGGGCTTGGAGATATCCATGGTTGCCGGTACATCTGTAGGAGCATTGAATGGTGCCATGATAGTCCAAGGTGAAATCGATAAGGCATATGATATCTGGTACGATCTTGAACCGAGCAGCGTAATTATGTTCGCAGGCAACGAGCTGGAGCAATACAAGGGAAATAGCTTCAAGCCAGAGGCATTAAAGGCATTTACCAAGAATCTCAGGACGGTTATTGCCGAGGGCGGTTTGAATGTAGAGCCCCTTGAAAAAATGGTGAAGGGCTTGCTTGATGAGGATAAAATACGAAAATCACCAATAGGCTTTGCTGTAGTCACAGTTGATTTGACCGAAAGAAAAGCTGTGGAAATCTACAAGGAGGACATTCCCAGGGGGCAACTAGCTGATTATGTTATTGCAAGCGCCAGCTTTCCGGCTTTCAAAAGAACAATTATTGATGGAAGATCATTTATTGATGGAGCATTATATAATGTGTTGCCAATAAACCTTGTAAGCAAAAAAGGATATAAGCAAATTATCGTTTTGAGGACCTACTCATTAGGAATAAAAAGGCATGTTAACCAGAAGGACCTAAATATCATCAGCATATCACCAGCGGAAAGACTTAGCTCTACAATGGATTTTAGTAAAAAGTCGGCCAGAAAAAATCTTAAAATGGGCTATGAGGATGCCGTTAATGTGCTTGAGAGGCTTTTGTAAAAAATAAAGGGATTATTTGGAGCTTATTATGAATATCACCGTTTCAGGGCATGATATAAGAACCTGAAAAAAAAGCATGGAATGGTGATATTTTTTAATGGACTTTTTTATTGTGGCAACATACTTAATTTTGCTTGGTTTTATCATATATCTGCTAATATTGCTCTCAATCCACAAGGTGGAGCGGTACGGGCAAATGAGAGACATGATACTATCGGCAGAAGAATTGCAGAAGCATGCAATGGAGATTGCCAGAAACCATCCGGTGGGGAAGGCTTCGAAAAGTCTCCACTGGCTGGTACGCAGGCTGAATGAGAACTATGCCTTTATAATAAATGTTTATAAGGCACTAAATATTGATGTCAAGCGTTCTTTTCCTACAGCCCCTGCAGCGGAATGGCTTCTGGACAATTTCTACATTATTGAAGAGCAGGTAAAGCTCATAAGGAGAAACTTGTCTAAAGGCGGTTATTCCAGACTGCCCATATTGACAGAAGGCTATTTAAAGGGCCATCCGAGGGTTTATGCTATTGCGTTGGAAATGGTAGCTCACACCAATGGCAGCATTGATGAAAAGACAATTACTACATTTATTCAGGCATATCAATCCCAGACGCTGCTGTCTATGGGCGAGCTTTGGGCTCTCCCGCTTATGCTGCGAATATCCCTTGTGGAAAGTATTCGTAATGAATGCGAAAAGGTTCGAAACTCTCGCATTGAGTGGCATAGGGCAGAAGAATTCATGTCCCGGATAATCTCGTTAGGCGGGGATGAGCAGCAGATTGATGCAATACTGGGCAGGTACTTTGATGAAAGAAATGAGCTTACGCCCTCGTTTGCAGAACACCTTATACAAGGGCTAAGAAAGCAGGGTAAGGGACATTCGGCAGTAACTGCGTTGCTCGACAAGCGCCTTGAAAATGGATATTACTCCATAAAGAAGCTAACGGAAGCAGAACACCTTATGCAGGCAGAAATGCAGGTGGCGATAAGCAACTCGATTACGGGCCTCCGGCTTATTTCTGATTTGGATTGGTCTGAGATTTTCGAGCTTCTTAGCAATACAGAGCAAATATTGAGGCAGGATCCTAATGGAATATATGGATTAATGGATTTTGAGTCTCGCGATTTTTACAGGCATGAGGTGGAGAGGCTGGCGAGGGCTTATAGGATACCGGAAATCCATGTAGCCCGTGTGGCGGTAGAATGCGCAAGCGAATGTGAAGCTACTGCGCCACAGGATCATGTTGGTTATTATTTGGTTGGAAAAGGACGCAAAACGTTGATAGGCGTTCTTGAAAAAGCTACCGGAAGGTATTTGGGCTTTTCTCTTGCCCCATTTAAAAGGCCTAAGAGATTATACACAATTATGGTGTTTTTGCTAACGGTATTTCTGGTATCCTATTTTACCTACTATGCATTAAGTCATGATAATGCCGCCAGTCCTGCATTGTCAATACTTGCGGCTTTACTTGTAATTATTCCATGCAGCGAATTTGCTCTTACTCTTACTAATACAATTGTTAATCATATTTTCACGCCGACCATGCTGCCTAAGCTGGAGCTAAAAACCGGCATACCGGAGGAGCTGGCTACATTTGTTATAGTCCCAACGCTCCTTACAAGTACGGCCGGGGCTGTGGATTTAATTAGCCAGCTTGAGGTATATTATCTTGCAAATCGTGAGAAAAATTTGTTTTTTGCATTAGTGGGCGATTTCAAAGACGCACCATCGCAGGAACAGAAGAAGGACGAAGCGATAATAAAGACAGCTCTGGAGGAAATAGCAGAGCTGAACCGTAAATACTCCGGAAATGGCCCGGGCATTTTCTACTATATGCACCGCAAGAGAGTGTTTAATGCTGCTGAAAACAGGTGGATGGGCTGGGAGAGAAAAAGAGGGGCTATTGCTGAATTCAATAGATTACTTAGAGGGGATCCCGATACAGGATTTACCATATGTAGTGGTGATGTTTCCTTGCTTCCGGCAATAGGGTATGTTATTACGCTGGATGCAGATACCAACCTTCCAATGGGGGCCGCCAGAAGATTGATTGGAACAATTGCCCATCCTTTGAACAGGGCTTCCATTGACAAAGAAAGAGGGCTGGTCAGGGAAGGATACGGGCTGATACAGCCAAGAATTTGTGTAAGCATAACTGCTTCAAATTGCTCCTATTTCACTAAAATATTCGCAGGCCAGGGTGGTCTTGACCCATATACCACAGCAGTTTCCGATATTTATCAGGATATATTTGACGAGGGCATATTTACCGGGAAAGGTATTTATGAAATTGATGCTTTTACAAATGTGTTGGAGAAGAAAATTCCGGACAATACCGTGCTAAGTCACGACTTGATTGAAGGCTGCTATTTAAGAGCAGGTTTAGCCAGCGATATTGAGCTTGTGGATGGCTATCCTGCCAGCTACAGCAGCTATTCAGCCAGGCAGCATAGATGGACAAGAGGCGATTGGCAGCTCTTGCCATGGTTAGGTCGGGAGGTGAGAAACAGGGAGGGCGAAAAGGTCAGGAACAGCCTTTCCGGCTTATGTAAATGGAAAATACTGGACAATCTACGAAGAAGCCTTCTGTCACCATCTCTTCTTGTGCTTCTATTTGCAGGGATTACGCTCTTACCAGGAAGCGACATGGTTTGGCTGGGCTTTGCTCTGCTGGTAACATTTTCACCCTTGACTACAGGCATTCTTAATGCATTGTTAACGGGGAATATTAGATTTTTAAGAAACAGAACTAATTCAACGATCATTACAGGCATTAAGGCAGCGATATACCAATCGCTACTACTTTTTATGCTAATGCCTCATCAAGCAAAGATAATGCTCGATGCCGTAGTTCGTACAATATATAGGGTGTGCTATTCCCATAAAAACATGCTAGAGTGGATTACTGCGGCAGATGTCGAGGCAAATGCAAAAAACACCGTGAGCAGCTATTTCAGGAAGATGTGGGTTGTCGTTCCGGCATCTTCTATTGTGATTATTGGAGCCATTTGGGCCAAAAGCAGTATTCTTCTGGCTTTTATTGCCGCTGTGCTATGGCTTTTATCGCCCTGGGTGGCTCATAGTATAAGCAGGCCAGTGCCCAAAAAGCGATATAGGCTGACTCACAGTGATATCAATGTGCTTAGAAGAGTATCAAGAAAGACCTGGAGGTATTTCGAGGATTTTGCAGGAGAAGAGGATAATTATCTTCCTCCAGACAATTATCAGGAGAATCCGCCAAAGGGGGCAGCGCACAGAACATCGCCCACAAACATTGGCCTGATGCTTCTGTCTGCGCTTTCTGCCGGCGATATGGGATATGTGGGGTTTAAGGGCCTGGCTGACATCCTGGGCTCTACCATTAGTACTGTGGAAAGAATGGAGAAGTGGAGGGGGCACCTTTTTAACTGGTACGATACCAAAACGCTGGAAGTGCTGAGGCCTATGTATGTGTCGACAGTGGACAGCGGGAATTTAGTTGGCTACATGATAGTAGTAAGGGAGGGCTTGAAAGAATACCTGAAGAAGAAAGTGCCAATGCCTTCGCTGGCGATGGGTATTAAGGATACGCTTGAGCTTGTGTGTGAAGAGGAGGGAAAGGAAATTGATCAAAGTCTTCGGCAGACATTGGTTGAATTGTCAAAAAAGGAGCAGATGGATCCGCTTAGCTGGGCAAGCGTATTAGAAGGAATAGCTGCGTGGCTGAAAAATGAAATTCTTGATCAGGCAATAAGTGACAGTCAAAAAAATGAAAGCAGCCACATGAAAAAAAGCAAGCGATTTGCTAATGGCCTACAATTAGCCAATGACTACAGGTGGAGCTCAAAGCTTAATGATATGGTTCAAAGCTTTATGGATGAATTGCTTCTGTTTTATCCCTTTTTAAATCAGCCTGACGCTCTGAGCATATTGGATGAAGAGAAAAATGAGTTTTCGAAGCAGCTGAGGCAACAGGGAACACCCATGGAGCTGCTTCAAGGTTACCGGAAGGCCGCAAGCCTTTTGGGGAAAAAGCAAAACACGGGAAAGGCCTCAGAATTGTTAAGCCTGCTCAAACAGACACAAGGAAATATTGAGTTTGAGATAGATAGATACAATAGCCTGATTGAAAGGATTTCAAAGCTTATTGATGAAACAAAATTCTCACCTCTGTTCGACCATAAGCGCTTGCTATTTTCAATAGGATATAATACCGAGGATGAACACCTAAGCAAGTCATGCTATGACCTGCTTGCATCTGAGGCGAGACAGGCCAGCTATATTGCCATAGCCACAGGAGAGGTGGACCGCAGGCATTGGCTGCGCATGAGCAGAAAGCTGACTGCCGCGGAGGGAGGAAAAGGGCTGGTATCGTGGACAGGAACAATGTTTGAATACCTGATGCCTCTTCTTATCATGCGAAATTATGAAAACACCTTATTTGATGAAACATATTCCTTTGTGGTTAAGGTGCAAAAAAAGTATGGAAAACAGCGTCGTATGCCATGGGGCATATCGGAATCCGGCTACAGTGCCCTGGATTTCAACCTGAATTACCAGTACAAGGCATTCGGCGTGCCGGAGCTTGGCCTGAAGCGAGGGCTTGCAAACGACATGGTGGCTGCGCCATATGCATCAATACTGGCTTTGGGGGTAGATGCCATGTCTGCAGTTGAAAATCTTAAGGAGCTGTCCGCCTTAGGGCTGGAAGGGAAGTGGGGATACTATGAGGCAATTGACTTTACGCCTTCCAGACTCATGAAGGGAAATCAGCATCATATAGTGAAAAGCTTCATGGCTCATCATCAGGGGATGTGCATGGCAGCGCTGAACAATTTTTTCAATGAAAATGTCTTGCGGGAGCGCTTTCACGCTAATCCTTTTATTCGCTCTGCAGAGCTCCTGCTGCAGGAGAAGATTCCTGAAAAGGTTCTTTACACAAAAGAATTCAAGGATGACAGGCCGATCCACAGTAAAAAAGCAGATCAGCCGGATGGCATGACTGTTAGAACCTTTGGCTTGCCAAGTGTTATTCCTCCTAGTGTGCACATCCTATCGAATGGACTTTATTCCGTAATGATTACAGACGGCGGCTCAGGCTACAGCATGAATGGCGACATGGCGGTAACGCGCTGGAGCGCAGATAGCTTCGAGAAGAGCGGATTCTATATTTTCATTCAAAACATAAACTCAAATACCGGTTGGCCGGCAACCTATGACCCTACGAGAGTAGAACCGGATAAATACAAGGTAACATTCTCACCCTATAAAGCAGAATTCGTGAGGAAAGACAGCAACCTGGAGTCGCATCTGGAGGTCGCCGTATCACCTGAAGATAATGCGGAAATTAGAAAGGTTTCTATAACAAACCACAGTGAGAATGTTAGGATTGTGGAGATTACCAGCTATTTCGAACCGGTACTTGCAGCAAGGCACGAGGATGCCTCCCATCCTGCTTTCAGCAAGCTATTCGTTGAGGTTGAATATAATGAGGAGCAAATGTGCCTGATTGCTTCACGCAGATGCAGAAGCCAGGAGCAAATACTCCAGTGGCTGGTGCATACAATGGCTTTGGAATCAGGCTTGCAGGATAATGGTTTAATTCTGGGAGACCTGCAATACGAGATTGGACGATTGAAATTCATCGGCAGGAATCGTGATATTTCAAACCCTGAGGCTCTGGAGCCGGATCAGCCCCTGAGCAACGGCGCCGGTGGTTCTGCTCCGGACCCTATCGCAAGTCTTCGAAGACGCATAAAGATAGAGCCGGGACAGACGATTAGGGTTGTGTATAGCATTGGGGTGGCTCCAACAAGAGAGCTAGCTCTCAAGCTTGCTGAAAAATACAACGACTACAGAATCTCCGAGAGAGTTTTCGAGCTTGCGTGGACAAGAAGTCAGGTGGAAAACAGATATTTCGGCCTGGAAAGCGAGGACATTGAGTTTTATCTTGAGCTTATGCCACTAATACTTTACAAGAGCCATTTCAAAAGGGAATATGCTGCATTTATATGTGATAACATTCATGCCCAGCAAGACCTTTGGACCTTTGGCATATCAGGTGATTTGCCTATTATACTTGTTGAGGTCAACGATCTTGAAGATATTGATATGGTGCAATGGGCTATAAAGGGGCATGAGTATTGGCAGCTTAAGGGATTAAGGACAGATCTGGTAATACTGCTTAATAAAAAAGAGGGTTATTCCCAGCCGCTGAATGACCGTCTCAGGAATGCTGTTTCCGCAAGCCATGCAAGGGAGCTTTTGAATAAATATGGTGGAGTCTTTATCCTAAACTCTACAGATATGGATTCGGGCCAGATAGCACTGTTTTATACAGCGGCAAGAATTGTTGTGAAGGACAGCCTTGATGCATTGAAAAATATTGTTAGACAGTTAAGGACACCTATGAAATCGACCGTTGAAGTGGCCAGATACAGTAGACAGCAGGAAGAGCATTCAATTGAAGTGCACCAGAGGGCAAGTGAGGAAAAGCTATTGTTCTTTAATGGCATAGGCGGCTTTTCAGCTGATGGAAGGGAGTATGTGATTCGTAGTCATAACGGCCGTCATACGCCGACGCCATGGTCAAATATTATTGCTAATAAGAGCTTTGGATTTCTTGTTACTCAAAGTGGCGGAGGCTACACATGGTCGGAAAACAGCCGCGAATTCAAGTTGACGCCCTGGGCAAATGATCCCGTAACAGATCGCCAGGGAGAAGTCCTGTATGTGACTGATACACACAAGCAATGCAGCTGGAGCATGACACCAATGCCGGCTGGCGACAATGAGCCCTATACCATCAGGCACGGGCGTGGCTATAGCGTTTTCGAGCACAGCTGCCTTGGACTGAAGCAGAGCTTGACCACATTTGTTGCGATGGAGCAGCCGGTAAAGATTTGCCTGATTTCTATTGTAAACAACACCGGAAGGAGGAGAAGGCTTGCCATAACTTACTATGTTAGGCCGGTTCTTGGAGTGAACGAGGAGAAGACCTCTCCTTACATTGTGACATGGCGCGATGAAAAGGGCGTCGTATTTGCTGAAAACAAATTTACTCAAGAGTTTAGAGGGAGAATAGCATTTTTAGCAACAAACTTAAAGGATTCTTCATTTTGCGGTGACACAATAGCATTTATTGGCCACAAGGGTGATCTATCGATGCCCTACGGCTTGATGGGAGATAGGCTGCCAAATGTAGAAGGTGCTGGTCTGGATCCCTGTATGGCCATTAGGGGTGAGGTTGATATAGGGCCTGAGGAAGAAGCAAAAATCATATTTTTGCTTGGCAGTGCGAAGAGCGTAGAGGATGCAGCGCAGCTTGCCGGCCAATTTACAAATGTACAAAGAGCGGTCAATGAGCTTGATAATGCTAAAGGCTTCTGGAGGAATAAGCTTGAGTCAATACAGATACATACCCCGGATGATTCATTTGACGTGATGATGAATGGCTGGTTTATGTATCAGACAGTGGCATGCAGAATGTGGGCAAGATCCGGCTATTATCAGGCAGGCGGCGCATACGGCTTCAGAGATCAGCTTCAGGATAGCATGTCGCTTTTGAACACCTGGCCGGAAATGACCAGGAAGCAGATTTTGCTACATGCGTCCCGTCAGTTTATAGAAGGCGACGTGCAACACTGGTGGCATGCAGAAAGTGGGAAGGGTATTCGAACAAGGTATTCGGATGATTTGCTCTGGCTTGCATTTGTGACAGGTGAATATATTGTCAAAACAGATGACTCATCTATTCTAAACGAGCAGGTACCCTTTATTAAAGGGAGCGTTTTGGAGGAGGGCGAGGATGAGAAATATGAGGAAACCCTACAGACCGATATATCAGCCAGCCTTTACGAGCACTGCACCCTAGCTATTGACAGATCACTTAAAACAGGTCCTCATGGTTTGCCTCTTATGGGAAGCGGCGACTGGAATGATGGGATGAATACTGTCGGCAATAAGGGTAGGGGCGAAAGCGTCTGGCTTGGGTGGTTTTTGATCTGCATACTCAAAAAATTCATTCCAATTTGCAACATAATGCAGGATGAAGAAAGAGCGGAGAAATATCGTGATGCGTTGGAGAAATTGGTGGGAAATATTGAGAAGGAGGCATGGGATGGCAGCTGGTACAGGAGGGCTTATTTCGATGATGGAAAACCCCTGGGTTCGTCTCTTAACTCGGAATGTATGATTGATTCAATTTCCCAGTCCTGGTCTGTTATTTCCGGCATGGCTGAGCCGCAACGTATGCAGGAAGCAATGGCCGCCGTACAAAAGTATCTGGTGGACAGTAATGAGGGCATTATTAAGCTTCTGGCGCCTCCCTTTGACAAAGGAGGCCTTCATCCGGGGTACATCAAAGGCTATGTTCCCGGCGTCAGGGAAAACGGCGGACAGTACACTCATGCTGCGACCTGGGTTGTATTGGCATTTGCCAAGCTCGGGATGGGAGATAAGGCAATTGAGCTATTCCATATGCTCAATCCAATCAACCATACCAGAACAGATATCGAGTATTCAAGGTACAAAACAGAGCCCTATGTCATAGCCGCAGATGTATATGCAGTACATCCGCATATGGGACGAGGCGGTTGGACCTGGTATACCGGTGCGGCAGGGTGGCTCTATAAGGTAGGACTTGAGCATCTTATGGGCTTTGTAAAAAAAGGAGACAGACTATATATAGACCCTTGTGTACCTAAGAGCTGGGATAAATTTCAGATAGAATATAATGCCGGAAAAGCAGTCTACCGTGTAGAAGTAAAAAACCCCGATGGGGTAAACTGCGGAGTCACAAATATATACATGGATGGTAAACCCTGCCAGGATGGTTATATAAGCCTTGGTGATCAGGGATTTCATAGAGTTGAGGTAGTAATGGGTGGACTATTAAACTAGTAATTGCAGTAATAGGAATAATATGTTGAAATATTGAAATATATGCTATATAATCATAGCATAAGTAGTATTTCTAGATTTCTTAAACGTTATTTGTTTCAAGCTTGTCCCGGAGATGTAAAGGTTTTAGCAACCCAGAATTCGACGTATTTTTATGGTGGTATTAAAGTCAGTAACTGCCTTTTAAGTTGCCGGAGGAGGTGGAGAGCCTTGGAGAGCGAGATTATGCGTAGATGCTGTAAGGATGACATCAATAAATTGCGTAATGAGCTGCATAAGCTGATTGAATCAGAAAGCTACACCAGTCAAACAGTTCAAATGAGAAGCCGTGAGCTTGACACGCTTATTATTCTTTATTATCGCCAAATGAAAGAGGAAGAGCTTTTATGAAGCACATAGCTGAATAAGCAAACCCGCTTAATCAACTCCAAAGAAGTAGTCTGAGCAATGATTGATTTTACTGGTGTGTAGCGAGTCCACAGGGCTGACTTTGTGTTTGTCATGTTACCTAATCCTGGCTGAGGGCATATTGCGATGCATCATTTTTCAAGCTCTGCAGCATAATATATTGCGGGCACACATCGCACAGGTATCGGCTGTGAATTTTTGCTAGTATTATATAAAAATATGTGGTAGCATAGAAAGGTCGGTATTCTTTGGAAACCGTACGTAAAAGTAACTATTTATTACGACTTATATCCTTCGGGAATAAGAGCGGGAGGTTGATTGTATTGGAGAAAATCATTGGTAAGAAGAAGTTTGGAGCAAGGCAAATTGCAGTCATAGGCATGTTGTCTGCAATAACAATCGTGCTTGGGTCCACTGGGTTAGGGTTCATACCGCTTCCCATGGCGAAAGCGACTATTATGCACATGCCGGTTATCATCGGTGCCATATTGGAAGGACCTATCGTGGGTGCCGCTATCGGGCTAATTTTCGGAATATTCAGTATCATACAAAGCTTTACAAGCCCTGCGCTACTATCGTTTGCATTTATTAATCCTCTGGTATCCGTTCTTCCAAGGATATTGATTGGAATCACTGCATATTACAGCTATCGTGCGCCTTTTGTGAAGAATGAAATAGCTAAAACCGGTATTGGTGCGGCTGTAGGCTCACTTACGAATACAGTTGGTGTTTTAGGTATGATTTATCTGCTCTATGCCGGACAGTATGCCGAGAAAATGGGTATTGAGCGTGGTGCTGCGGCAGGTGCTATCTTCGGAGTTGCCATTACAAACGGCATTTTGGAAGCCATTGTTGCGGTTGTTATCACAGTACCAATCGTTATGACCATAAGGAAGATAGTTAAGAAAGCATGATATAATCGTGATGTGAGTATAAAAACGAATATAAAGACTGTGAATGGAAATGAATATAGAAACGGGGTGTATAAGAACATACACCCCGTTTAGTATATTAATTGCTGCTTATCAGGATGACTGTTAATCCGCCTGTCTCTCATTCTGTCCGCACCCCCGGATTTTGTCCGCACCCCCATGTTAACTGATTTGATGGGTTTTAGCCGAAATTCAGTCCCCTAGTCCAAAATTTACACAAAAAGATAGGCCACTTATATCGCCACATCTTTTCTCCGGTTTCTGTTTTTTTTTTAACATATTCATGGTATAATAACCTCACGTTGCCAATATGTGAGGCTATTATACGCCTCCGGCGGAATTTAGGTGCGTGCAAGTTTTTCGCTGGTGCGAAAATGCACATGCACAATTATACCATAATGATTTATGGTATAATAACCTCACTATTCCATCGCACGAAAGGGATGTACAAATAGGGCAAGTAATCTTGAGTGAAGGAGCTATTTAATGGGACTTTATGCACAATGGACAGAACTTACACAGGCTGATAACGGCCAGTTGGGAAGCAACGAATTTTGGAGCGGGTATTTCGAGAAGGAGAAGCTTGCTTACGAACACATACTGGAAAACCGTTTGGACAAATTTGAGGGCAGGCTGGCGGAGCTTGCTGCAGAGTTTTCAATGGAACCTTCGATTTTTGTTGGCTTCCTCGACGGAATAAACACCAGCCTTACTCAGCAGCTGGATCTTGAATCTTTGACTGAGGATACGGCTTTGTCCTCTAAAATCGATTTTGAGAAGCTATACTGGAATATGCATGAAGCAAAGGCGGACTGGCTTTATAGCCTTGAACAGTGGGACGGAATTCTCTCAAGGGAAAAAAGAGACGAGATTACCAGAGAGTTCAGGCTTTCGAAGATGGCGGTCAGCGCCAAGGTCGGCAGGAATGATCCATGCCCCTGCGGGAGTGGTAAAAAGTACAAGAAGTGCTGCGGAAAGTAATTTCAGTAGCTATAGGTATATAGAATATGAGTAGGGACTGTTACCGAAATAAATGATTATGAAGGAGAGAACAAATGATTAAGAAAATCATAATGAATGTGCCTATCGTCGAGATGGATGGCGACGAGATGACTAGGATTATTTGGAAGTTAATTAAGGATATATTGCTTGAACCCTATCTGGAGCTGAATACTGAGTATTACGACCTGGGGCTGAAGCACAGAGATGATACAGATGATCAGGTTACACTAGATGCGGCAGCTGCTACGAAGAAGCATGGTGTAGCCGTAAAATGTGCCACAATAACGCCGAATGCCCAGAGAGTTGAAGAATATGGACTAAAGCAAATGTGGAAGAGCCCAAATGCTACTATCAGGGCAATTTTAGACGGAACGGTCTTCAGGGCTCCTATTGTCATAAACAGTATTAAGCCCTCTGTGAGCACATGGAAGAAGCCTATTACGATAGCAAGGCATGCTTATGGCGATATTTACAAGAGTGTAGAGTACCGTGTAGAGGATGCAGGTAAGGCAGAGCTTGTTTTCACAGGTAAGGATGGGAAGCAGGTAAAACAAACGATATTTGAATTTGAAGGCCCCGGTGTCATAATGGGGATGCACAATACTGACGATTCTATAAAGAGCTTTGCCAGATCGTGTTTCAACTATGCCCTTGATGTGAAACAGGATTTGTGGTTTTCCACAAAGGACACAATTTCTAAGCAATACGACCATACCTTCAAGGACATTTTCCAGGAAATATACGATCAGGAGTACAAGGCAAAGTTTGAGCAGGCGGGAATCGAGTACTTCTATACACTTATTGATGATGCAGTTGCCAGGGTGATTCGCTCAGAGGGTGGCATGGTATGGGCTTGCAAGAACTATGATGGCGATGTGATGTCAGATATGATTGCTACGGCCTTTGGAAGTCTTGCTATGATGACCTCGGTTCTGGTATCCCCTGAGGGTTTTTATGAGTATGAGGCTGCCCATGGTACGGTCACAAGGCATTATTACAGGCATCTGAAGGGCGAAGAGACCTCAACCAATTCCATGGCAACGATTTTCGCATGGACAGGAGCGCTGGCAAAAAGAGGAGAGATGGACGGTAATGCCGAGCTTATCGATTTTGCCAATGCTCTGGAGAGAGCTTCCATTAGGACAATTGAAGAGGGAGTTATGACAAAGGACTTGGCTTCTCTTTCCGACACAAAGGATATTACAGTTGTTAACACTGAAGACTTTCTCAGGGAGGTTGGTAAGCGCCTGGATTCAATACTCAGTGAATGAGGGTAGGAGTTGATTATCCATGCTGCAGATGGCAGGTGCAATAGCGGCAGAAATGCTGGAAGCAATATTCGCTAACTTTTTTATCTTTTTTATATATATTCTGATAATTTTGTATATAAAGGCTCAATATCAGAAGTATTTTGAGCTGCAGATCGCCGTATACGGTAAGCCGGAAAGAAGCATCACAGAGGTAGCCGAGCACATTATTCTCTCTGGTCTGATAGCCGGCTTTGCGGCAAGCTTTTTGACCGTTGCGGCAGGGGTTACCATCGAAATTGATGCCCTGAAATATTTACTATATATTATGTGTCTGTTGATGATTATTGACCTTAGGCTTGTGTGCATCTCTTATGCCGCCGGTATTTTGGCGGCAATCAGCATTATTTTTGGTAGACCGCAGATTAACATACCATCTCTGCTTTGTCTTGTTGCTATTCTTCAGCTGACAGAGAGCTTTCTGATGCGTATAAATAAAAAGAGTGGCTATGTTCCGGTTTTTATTAAGCATAAGGATGAAATAGCAGGAGCTTTTTTAATAAGAAGATTCTGGATGGTTCCAATTGTCTTTTTTACATATTTGCTGCAGGCGAGCATTATTTCATTAGACTTTGTTGAGGGGCTGCCTATGTTTTTCGGGACACCCTCGATACAGGGTGGCGCAATGGCCCTGGGAATGGACTGCTTCATAGCCGTATTGTGCCATACTGATATTACCATAACAAAGCATCCTGAGAAAAAGTCAATCGAGACTTCGAGAATGCGGTTTGGATACAGTATTGTGCTGTTGATGATAGCCTTTGCCTCTATCGATATTAGATGGATGGAGTATATAGGTGTTGCATTCTGCCTGCTTGGACATGAGGGCATCTACTTTTATTCCCGCTATTCTGAGAGAACAGGAGCACCTATTTACAGTGCCGTTAGGAGAGGCCTGCGTATTATGGATGTGCTTCCCGGGAGCCATGCCCAGCAGATGGGACTGGAAAGGGGAGATATCATTATGAGTATTAACAAAAATGATATTCAGACAGACGAGGGCGTAAGAGAAGCCCTGCGGGATTTCCCCTGCTACACGTGGATACGCGTCCTGGGATGGGACGGGAAGGAAAGAACGGTTGAGTACAGGTGCTACCCGGCCGGATATAATTCGCTGGGCATTATTTCTGTTCCCAGGGAAAAGGAAGTAACTTATAAAACGGAATACTTTGAACGTATCAGCATACTTCAGAATATAGTTAATAGGTTCAGAGGGGTCGACAAAATGATATAATGACCTCTAAAACGGACCTCTAAAACGAGGTCATTATATGCCTCCGGCGGAATTTATGCGCCGCCGAGATTTTGCCCTTGAGTAATGTGGCAAACGGCGATGCGCAATTATATCATGAAAGAATTCATGATATAATGACCTCTAAAACGGACCTCTAAAACGAGGTCATTATATGCCTTCGGCGGAATTTATGCGCCGCCGAGATTTTGCCCTTGAGTAATGTGGCAAACGGCGATGCGCAATTATATCATGAAAGAATTCATGATATAATGACCTCTTAAACGAGGTCATTATATGCCTCCGGCGGAATCTATACGCCGCCGAGATTTTGCCCTTGAGTAATGTGGCAAACGGCGATGCACAATTATATCATGAACCTTTGGGTTCATGACATAATAAAAGAAAGAGGTGTTTATTATGGATCAATTTAATGGAGATTCGCTTTATGCAGCCGCCCGCAAGCTTGGGCAGAGGGAGTATTCCAAAAATATATCAAAAGGTCAAACGGGATACCTGCCCTTTTTGGATGGTATCCTAAAGAATATAGAGATTGTCTATGAAGTGGATCTTGGTATTATTGACCTGCCTCTCAAGAAGATAGTAGGGACTTATACCTATGGCAGAAGCAGGTCCTTTGCCAGCAACTATATGCCGCTTCTAACTCCCAAGAGCGAGTTTGCGCTGAAGTGGAAAAACCTTTGCAGGGCGCACATAAATGAAGGCATACGTGATCCGATAAAGGTCTATGAGTACCTGAACTGGTATTATGTGGTTGAGGGAAACAAGAGGGTCAGCGTACTCAAGTTTTATGATGCCTATTCCATTCCGGGCAGGGTATCCAGAATGGTTCCTAAGCGGGATGAGAGCGACATCACGATTTCAATATATTATGAATTTTTGGACTTCTACAAGAAAACCGGAATCAATGTGATTTGGTTTACAAAAAGAAACTCCTTTAATATTCTTTCCGGATATCTTGATAATTTTGTTCCGGATGACAACCTAATGGATACAAACAAATACAAATACTTTACAAACTCAGTATATCTGCCTTTCCGGAAGGTATATCTTGAACTTGGCGGACAAAAGCTGCCCATAACCACCGCAGATGCATTTCTTGAGTATATAACAGTTTACGGCATGCCGGATGGAATTGATGAGCAAGCACTAAAGTCCAGACTCAGTGGCTTCATTATTGAGCTTGAGCAAATGAGCAATAATGAAAGGACACAAATCCAAACCGTCCCCATCGATACCGGCGAGAACTTAATATCTACTCTAACCACCTTTGTAAGGCCCAGAAAGCCTATCAAGGTCGCATTTGTATATGCCAAGGATGTGAATACATCCAGCTGGACATATTCTCAGGAGATGGGTAGGGTTCACGTGAGCAAGGTTTTCGGTGAAACCATCAGCACATCCTTTGTGGATAATGTGCCGGAGACACCGGAGGCCTATGATACGCTGAAAAGGCTTGCGGAGGAAGGAAACGATGTTGTGTTCGTGACTACTCCAGCCTACATCAATCCGACGCTGAAGGCGGCTCTGGAGTTTCCTGGGACAAAGTTCCTCAATTGCTCCGAGACTCACTCCTTCAAGCATGTAGATACATATTATGGCAGAATCTATGAGCCGAGATTTTTGGCCGGCATAGCTGCCGGAGCTGTCAGTAAATCCAATGTACTCGGATATGTAGGCACTTACCCAATCCCGGGCGTAATTAATGGAATCAATTCCTTTGCCCTTGGAGCCAGAATGGTAAACCCTGATGCGAAGGTTAAAGTGGAGTGGCTTAACTGCTGGGACAATGTGCAGGAAGCAAAAAGGGCGTCGGAGTCACTGATGAAACAGGGCGCGGACATTATCTCACATCATGATACTTTATTAAACCGGGAGGTTTCGGGTGAATACGGGGTTTATACACTTAAGAGTGTCGATGATGAAAGGGGAGGCAGGGGTGAATATATTGCCGCACCTGTCTGGAATTGGGGAATATTCTATGAAAAAATCCTTCGGAACCTTATGAACGGTTCACGCAGGTCCTTTAGCCAAGGGCAGAAGATGATAAATTTCTGGTGGGGAATGGACTCCGGGATAGTAGATTTTTTCTATTCAAGAAGATTAGTTCCTCCGGAAACTCAGAAGCTCCTGGATTTTCTAAAAAACATGATTATTAATGGAACCTTTTCGCCCTTTACCGGGCCGATTTATTGTCAGGATGGCAGATTGATGGTGAAGAACGGCGAGTTTGCCACCCGGGACCAGATTATTGGCATGGATTGGTTTGTGAATGCTATCGATAGCCAATTGCCTAAAATAGATCAGAATTCGCAATCAATTATATGGTAGCCGTATGCGTTGACTATGGTTGTGTCTTTGTACTGCATGGTTCTTGGCTGAATCCTGTAAGTCATATGCTGATGGCCATGGAAAAAGTATTTGGGAGAATAGGTATCCAGCAAATCGACGAAGCTTTTGAAGCCACGATGTGCAATATCATCTCCGTCTCCAAGGCTAAATGCTGGCGCATGGGTGAGAAGAATGTCAAAGCCATTGTGCTTGCGTATATGGCGCTTGAGCTTGCTTATTCTCTTTTCCATCTGCCTTTCTGTATACTGATAGGGCTGGTTACTATAATTCATACTGCCGCCGAGACCGAGAATTCTGATGCCCTTATGGGTAATTATTGTATCATCTGCTGAAACACACCCTTCAGGCGGTTGTGTGATATACTTTTTGTTGTGATTGCCGGGCACATATAAAAGTGGGGTATGAATCATTGTCACCAGAAAGGAAAGATACTCCGCCTTTAAATCACCGCAGGACAAGACCAGGTCAACGCCCTTGAAGCGTTCACGGTCAAAATAATCCCAAATATATGGTTCTTCCTTATCGGCTACCAGCAATATTTTCATTTTCATAGTTACTTATTATACTCAATTTCGCTATATTAAACAACCGGGCGATGAGATTTACACGGCGAAATCATGAACCCAGTATCTTCCTACTCTCTCACATAAGAGATTCTTTAAAATGTCCTTTCGGACATGTTCTTTTTTATCAACCTATTGGCTGCCCGTCTGAAACAAGACGCCTACCTATATTAGTCAAACCGTGTTAGCCCAGCCTTTGTGCAAATTAACCCCGTCTCCATGAAGATATACTTTACCTTGTTCACGTCGATCCTCAACAATTTCGAAGCTTTCGAAGAATTTTCCTTCATACATGTTATCTAGTTCCTTTTATGTTATGTTTACTTAAATTATATATTTTTTACATCAATATACAAAACAAAAACTGGAATAAACCCGTATATTTAGGCTATTCCAGCTATTTTTTGAAACTTTATTTTTGATATGCTTTGGAGGCATGATGGGCGGGCATGGCTGCAAATAAATGCATCATGTGGAGAAATAGTTGCAGGCTGTTTGTCCTGTTGAAACTCGAATGCGGTATAAGGAACCATAACCTGCGGCACGATGCCGCAGGCGCTGGACTTAAGCCACGGACGGCAGTTGTCCTGCGCCCGCATTGGAGTGAAATAGGACACTACCAGCCTGCCTATATCGTAACCTGATGCATAATTTTGTAGCCATGACTGCCCAGGCCATAATATCAGATTTATTTATTGAATATTAGTTTGCCATATTTCCCTTTTTTTTGATTCATGATTTCACCGTGAAAAAACTCATACGGCGAAATCACGAACCCATATTCACTTGCATCCACAAATGAGCAAAAATTCGAGTTTTGGGCGGCCAGTTGTTCGATTATCAGCAGTTTTGCTCAATAATTCAGCTGAATCCCGAATTATGTAACGTATTCTTACAATAAATGTAATTTTTGCTTAAATTTTTGCCCATAGGCTGAAATTTTGCTCATTTTTAACTGTTTACAGCTTGTCCTTGCAGTCTGCCTATTTCCGTTTATCTCTGGTATTAAATATTTCTAATGCTGCCTGCACGTCCCTATTTACCTGCCTCTTGAGACATCGCAATTTGCTTTGACTAAGCACAGCGAAACCATGAACCCAGTATCTATTTCCCATTATCTTGATTCATGATTTCACCGTGATGCGATTTACCTTTACAGCTATCAAATTTCTATTATCTTTCAATTCAAAATGCGCAATTATATCATGAATACAAGTATTCATGATATAATAACCCCACAAGTGAGGTTATTATATGCCTCCGGTGGAATTTAAGCGCCGCCGAGATTTTGCCCTTGGTTATTGTGACAAAACGGCGATGCGCAATTATATCATGGATTCTTCGAATTCATGATATAATAACCCCACAAGAACCCCACAAGTGAGGTTATTATATGCCTCCGGCGGAATTTACGCGCCGCCGAGATTTTGCCCTTGATTATTGTGACAAAACGGCGATGCGCAATTATATCCTGAATACAAGTATTCATGATATAATAACCTTATAGATACTACTGGCTTTAGTAAAATGTTGTAATTTGAGGAGGAAGGGCGCGTGAAAGCTAGCATAAAGCAATTATACAGGCAGACAGACAAATATCTCGGAATGCAGATTGAGCTGGCAGGTTGGGTTAGAACGATTAGAGACTCTAAAACCTTTGGCTTTATTGAATTAAACGATGGTTCCTTTTTCAGGAATGTTCAAATCGTTTTTGAAGATGGAGCCATCGAGAATTTCAAGGAAATCACAAAACTGCCTCAGGGCTCCTCTATTAATATTCGGGGAGAGCTTGTGGAGACACCGGGGGCGAAACAGCCTTTTGAGCTGAAGGCATCTTCCATTGAAGTAGAGGGTTTGTGTGCGATGGATTACCCTCTGCAAAAAAAGCGTCATTCTTTTGAGTTTCTCCGTACCATTGCCCATCTGAGGCCGAGAACGAATACCTTTTCCGCAGTATTTAGACTAAGAAGTGCTTTATCCTTCGCAATTCACAGGTTTTTTCAGGAAAGGGGCTTCGTCTATGTGCAAACACCTATCATTACCGGAAGCGACTGTGAGGGCGCCGGGGAAATGTTCCATGTAACAACGCTTGACCTTAATAATCCACCGAGAGATGAAAAGGGATGCATTGATTACAGCGAAGATTTTTTTGGTAAAGAAACAAGTCTCACGGTAAGCGGACAGTTATCAGCAGAAGCCTATTGCATGGCATTTAATCAGGTCTATACATTCGGCCCTACCTTCCGTGCGGAAAACTCTAATACGGCAAGACATGCCGCCGAGTTCTGGATGATTGAGCCCGAAATAGCATTCGCAGGTCTGCAGGAGGATATGGCGCTTGCGGAGGAGATGGTGAAATACCTAATTCAATACTGCCTGGAAAATGTTCCTGAGGAGATGGAGTTTTTTGATAGGCATATTGATAACACGCTTCTGGAAAGACTAAATAACGTGTTGAATTCAAATTTTGCGCATGTAACCTATACACAGGCCGTTGAGCTTCTCGAAAAGGAGAGTTCCAGCTTCGAGTATCCGGTAAGATGGGGCGCTGACCTTCAAACGGAGCATGAAAGGTTCTTAACGGAAAGGATATTTAAAAAGCCTGTTTTTGTCACGGATTATCCAAAGGATATTAAAGCATTTTATATGAGGATGAATGATGATGAAAAGACCGTGGCGGCTATGGATCTTTTAGTGCCCGGGGTGGGTGAGATTATAGGAGGAAGCCAAAGAGAAGAGCGGCTGCAGATGCTGGAAAAACGCATTGAGGAATTGGGTCTTGCCAAGGAGGATTACCTTTGGTATATGGATCTGCGCAAATATGGAGGGACTAAGCATGCAGGTTTTGGCCTGGGCTTTGAAAGGGCTGTGATGTACTTAAGTGGTATGGCTAATATAAGGGATGTTATTCCATTTCCAAGAACGACAAAATCGGCTGATTTTTAATTATTCGTATTAAAAATAAACAAAAAGGATGGGAGGGCGTATAATATGAGTGAACAGTTGAAAGAACAAAACAGAGAGGATAAAATCAAGATTTCCGAGGAAGTCATCGCAACGATTGCCGGTATTGCAGCGTCGGAAAATGAAAACGTAGCATCAATGGGCGGCGGTTTTGTGGACGGCATTGCAGGAATGCTTGGAAGAAAGACACCTAGCAAGGGAATAAAGGTGGAGATGAAGGAGGACCAAGTCATTATCGACTTAGCTGTTGTTATGCAGTATGGTTGCAAAATTCATGAGGTTGCTCGTGATATGCAAAGAAGAGTGCGTGAGGCAGTAGAGGATATGACCGGACTTGAGGTTTTGACCATCAATGTAAGCGTATTGGGAGTCAGCATGGGTAAAGAAGCTGCCAAGGTGGAATTGTTGGAAGAACTATCTCCTCCGACAAACCAGGCACCCAAGGGATGATTGACTGGAATATGATTCAGACACAATATGAAAAACATACTGCTTAAGCTACTTATTGCACTGTCTTCGGCATTGCTGCTTATAATACTTCTATTCTATACTGATAGCTTTGATGATTTGTTGCACATAATCAGGAATGCCGAGGTCCATTGGCTTGCTGCCGGTTTTTTCTGCACGGTTGCTTATTGGATATTGGATGCAGCCATTTTGCAGGTCGTTACTGTCACGATGCATAAGAGCCAAAGGATGAAGGATACGGTTAGAGTTACCATGATCGGGCAGTTTTTTCATTCGATAACGCCCTTCGCGGGTGGCGGCGAGCCGGTACAGGCTTATATTATGACTAAGGATGGTGTTCCCCCCGGCTTTGCCGCATCTATTTTCGCAGTAAAGACCTTGCTTCATGAATTCATTATTGTCGCATATGCGATCGGTTCATTCATTTTTTATGGCGGGGTTTTCGGCGCTAAGATACCCCAGTTCAGCTATTTTTTTATATCAGGACTTATCATTAATACTGCTTTTCTTGCTTTTGTTATCTTGCTTCTAGTCAAGGCATCGTCCGCAAAAAAGGTCTTAATGTTTTTCTGCAGGATTTTGGCAAAGCTAAAGCTGGTGAAGAACATTGATGCGATGGAGATGAAGATTGATAATGAATTGGATAGCTTCAAAAAGGGTGCCTTGATTTTGAAGGCCGATCGCAAAACCCTTTATAAGCTTGCTGTTTTACAGATACTACAGTTTACCTTCATTTTTTCAGTCACTTATTTTATACAGCTGGCTGTCGAGCCCAGCAGGGTTTCCTTTACTGAAGTGATTGCATCACAATCCATTATTACGCTTCTTTCATTTTTAATTCCTACTCCGGGAGCTGCGGGTGGAGTCGAAGGACTCAGCTATTTGTTCTATGGCATGTTTTTCAGCAAGGGTTCTATTTTACCTGTGATTTTTATCTACAGGCTTTTGACATACTACTCCAACATAGTTTTTGGAGGTCTATTTGCCCTGTTTGCACCGGAAAGACCGCTAAGGCAGGTAACCTTACTGGAATAGATGTAATATTTCAATAATATTACTTTCGAAACTATTAGACATTTTTTCAAGGAATACGTATTATCTTGTGTAAACACAATTGTGATAAGATTTTGCAGACTAGAATAAAAGGAGTAAAGGATATGAAAAGATTGCATCGTTCAAAGACAAACAAAGTCATTTTTGGGGTGTGCGGCGGATTATCAGAGTACCTGCACCTTGATGTTACTATAGTTAGAATCATATGCATCGCGGCCTTCTTTATGGGCGCAGGCATTCCCTTGTATATTATAGCTGCGATTATTATGCCTGAGGACAAAGGGTACAGGCCGGATCCTGACCAGTGGAGTAATAATGCAGGCAGCTACAATGACCCATATGCAAATGATACATCGGGGGCGGCTGGAAGAGACCCAAACGCAGACTTTGAAGCTCAGTTCAAAAGGGATGCCGATGAATGGGATGATGATCCGCCGGCAAGCAGCAATCCGGTGAAAAACAGGCTCACAATCGGAATAATTCTGTTAGGGCTCGGGGTATTGATTCTGGGTAAGCAGTTTATGCCCGGACTGTTCGATACTAAAGTCATGGTGCCATTAGTGCTGATAGCGATTGGCGCAATTATCGTTTACCGTGGAAAGAAATAGCGGGTATATACGGGCAATGGGGGTGCCATGGAATCACATATGGATTTAAAGCAAGCAATATATTCGTTAAGGGGACAGTATTCCGAACTTTGGCAGAGTACTTCCCCGGACCTTTCAACACTTCAGGATAAATATACTGCCCAAATGCAAAGGTCAAAGGAGATGGCGATGGATCGTTTCGCGGACCAGACTATCCTTTTGATTAAGGGCTTCAATGGCAAGCATGATGATACTCTCTGGGGTTCAAGGCTTAAGAGCCTGGTATACAATTGCGGCGTCGATATTCTTGACCTGGAAGGCACCAGCATGAGCTTTTTGCTGGAAGAAGGCTTTTGTGATGTTACTTATGACTTTACTGCAGGTTCCAGAGAGTTCGATGCTTGCTTCAAAATAGATGATATTTTTCAGTCCCTGAGGAATGCCTGGATTATGTGCTGCATCCAGAGGCTGATGGGGCTGAAGGTGGAGATGACTCCTTCCGTTTTTGCCTATAGCATGCTTTATCCCTACACCGATAACTATCTGGATCATTCTTCGGCATCTGAGGCAGAGAAGAATCAGTTAAACCAAAGATTTCGCAGAAGACTGGCCGGAGAGAATCTGATAGCGGAGTCCCTGCTGGAAAACAGACTTTTCAGACTGGTAGGGATAATTGAGGAGCAATATCCACGAAGACAATTCCCCATGGTTTACGAAGGCCTGCTTGGCATACAGACTGCGCAGGAAAGAAGTGTACAGCAGCTTGACAAGAGGGGCGGTAGATCTTCAAAATTATCCGGTTCAGACATTCTGGACATTAGCATAGAGAAGGGCGGATGCTCTGTATTGGCAGATGGTTGCCTGGTCAAGGGCAAACTTTCTGAGGGAGAGGCCTCCTTCCTTTTTGGATTTGGAGTATTGCTACAACTTCTGGACGATTTGCAGGATGCAAAGGAGGACAAAAAGGATGGACATATGTCTATTTTTTCAAGCTCCGATGCGAATGTTACTTCGGAAGATAATACCAACAAACTGATTAGCTTTATAAGCAACATCCTTGATGGTGATAAATGCTTTGCTTCTCCTGAGTCGGAAGCAATAAAAAGATTAATGAAAAAGAGCGTCTTGTTTCTGATGATGGGAGCTGTTGCATGTAACGCTGATATGTACACTGCCAGCTATTTAAGACAACTTGAGGAGTATTCGCCGATGAGTTTCAAGTACCTGAGAGGCTTTTATAGAAAAATGGGAAGAGAATTCGACAAACTAAAAATTAAGTTTGCAATAAAGCCTCTTGAGGTTCCTATGGCAAAAGCCTTTGCCAATGGAATTCTTAAAATGATATAATGCAAAACTCATCTTTATCCGATAACATATTTAGTATTGAAATCGTCATTTGAAAAAAACAGCACGATGATGTATGGTCAGTGTTGTTATTTCTTGCAATAAGCAAAGGATGAAGTGATATGGATTTAGGTTCGATTATTGGTTTTTTAGCTGGTATAGCCTGTGTTATTATCTCAATCTTGATTGGAGGAGAATTAGGCTCCTATTGGGATTTGCCTGCAGTTTTCATTACGATTGGCGGGGGTATATGCTCCACTCTGATTAGCTTCAGACTCAAGGATGTGCTCGGCATTTTGAGAGTGACAAAGCACATTTTCACCGACAAAACCTCATCCGCACCAGAAACTATTGCCATGATGGTGAAGCTTTCCGAAAAAACAAGGAGGGAAGGCCTTCTTTCTATTGAGCCCGAGCTGGAAGAGATGGAGGATCCCTTCATCAAGCAATCGCTGCAGCTGGTTGTCGATGGAATTGAATCTGAGACAATACAGGATTTCATGGATACTGAAATAGAAAACATGCAGTCGCGGCACAAAAAGGGAATAGATATCTTTAATATGATGGGAGCTATATTTCCCGCATGGGGCATGATCGGTACGCTGATAGGTCTTATAAACCTGTTGCTGAAGCTGGAGGATCCGGCTCAGATCGGCCCTTCCATGTCAGTTGCATTGGTAACCACTTTTTATGGTAGTTTCGTTTCGAATTTTATCTGCTTACCAATTGCTGGAAAGCTAAAAATGAAGAGCGATGAGGAAGTAAATCAGAAGGAAATGATTGCAGAAGCAGTTATTTCAATACAGGCAGGAGAAAATCCGAAGATGCTTGAGCAAAAGCTCAGGATATTTCTTGGGCCGGAAGAAAGAGAAGTCAAAGAAAAGGCTGAGCCTGAAGAAGCAGAAAATACAATTTCCGGTTGATAGGAGTGGAATAAATGGGCAGGAGGAAGAGACGAGCTGTATCAGAAGACTCAGGGGGCGGCGGATCGTGGTTGACTACTTATAGTGATCTTGTGACCTTGCTACTCTGCTTTTTTATTCTGCTTTTTTCAATGGCTATTGTTGATAAACAAAAGTTTGAAGAGGTTGCGCAATCTATGCGTGCGGCTTTTTCAAACGATTTTAGCATAATGCCTGTTAAGGACGGGGATACCATGATCAGTATTACTCCTTATGAATCAGGTGATGAGCTTCTTGATCAATTGAACGAGATTATAGAAGGTCAGGATCCTGATGGCACTGAGGAGGATATTGATGATATCAAAATGGAAACTATAAAGGTTGCCAAGATTGATATACAGGAACTGATTGATGAAATGGGATTGAATGAAAACATAAAGGTCATAGAGGAAGAGACAAAGATTATTTTAAGAATGGACTCTATTATACTATTTGATTCAGGACGTGCCGAAATGAAGTCTTCAGCGGAACCGATAGTGGAAAAGCTGGGGCAGGTTTTAGAATCAATTGATGCCGAAATATTGGTTCAGGGACATGCAGATGACCGTCCGATTCATACAACAACATATCCATCCAACTGGGAACTGTCAACTAGAAGGGCGACTAACATGGTCAAATTTCTTGTTGATAGGTGTGGCCTTAAGAATGAACATCTAACAGCTGCCGGGAACGCTGAGTTTAAGCCGATTGTCCCAAATGATAGTGAGTACAACAGACAGAAAAACAGAAGGATTGATATAGTCATTTTGAAGTAAGAGCTCCGAAGTAGCCTCCGCAAAGGGCAAACCGCATAGCAATAAATCCTATTGTGTAAATAAGCTGGTTTTTTTGGGTATATTATTATATATATCCTTTTATTTTTGTGGTAGAATGGAAAGAGCTTATTAGCTTGATACAAAAAAGCATTGAGCCAAATAGACGCGTGAGTGAAATTAGCATATTGCTTTTGAAACTGTACTATGGGGTGAGTTGGACGGATGGATGAGATTATACTTGCTTCTTCTTCACCAAGGAGGAGGGAACTGCTGAGCCAGGCGGGGATACCCTTTACCGTGAGGCCGGCTGATGTGGATGAGGGAAAGGCAGATTTTTCCGGCTCACCAGAAAAGAATGCTGAGCAGCTTGCTTTTATGAAAGCTCTTGATGTTGCAAAAGGTGTGGCTAGTGGACTTGTGCTTGGAGCCGATACAATTGTTGTATGTGATGATGAGGTGTTTGGTAAGCCTATTGATGAGGATGACGCCCGCAGAATGCTTAATAGACTGAACGCAAGGGAGCATCTTGTTATTACCGGGATTGCTCTTTTAGATGCAGCAAAAGGCTCTGCCATGATTGGACATGAGACGACGAAGGTTCGCTTTGCCAGGCTGACAAGGTCTGAAATAGAAGGATATATCAGCTCAGGGGAGCCTTTTGATAAAGCAGGCTCCTATGCTGTTCAGGGAAAGGGAGCGCTCCTGGTGGATGGTATCGAGGGCTGCTATACGAATGTTGTAGGGCTGCCCTTAAGAAAGCTCTTTAACTTTCTCAAGGAGTATGGAATTGATGTAATGTAAAAGGCAAAGCGAAATAGCTAATAATTTACCTTAATATAGCAAATAATAGAAAATATGGTATAATGAAGGGAGTGATGTTTAACAAAATTTTAAGAATTGCGGGGGTTGACCAAAATGGGTTACAGACTTAGAATGAAGGATATACCAGCTAGCGAGAGGCCTTATGAAAAGCTGGAGAAGTTCGGAACGGAAGCATTGTCAAATGCTGAGCTGCTGGCAGTTATTATTAGAACAGGAAGCCGTGAAGAAACTTCGGTTGCATTAGCTCAGAGGGTACTATCACTTGGCCAGGATAATGGCGGAATAGCGTTTTTGCACAATCTATCTGTGCAGGAGCTGAGAAAAACAAAGGGGATAGGGAAGGTCAAGGCTTTGCAGATAAAAGCGGTCATGGAGCTGTCGAAAAGAGTATCGACCTCTCAGATTAATAAGGACCGCGTGGTTATAAGATCACCTGTAGAAATCAGCTCGCTTTTGATGGAAGAGATGCGACACCTGCAGAAGGAAGTTTTTAAGATTGTGATGCTGAATACTAAAAACCACATTATTAAGCATTTGAATATCTCGGTAGGGTGCCTGAATTCATCGATTGTACATCCCAGAGAGGTCTTCAGTGAGGCCGTTAAGGTTGGTTGCTCTGCATTATTGCTTGTTCATAACCATCCCAGTGGCGACCCCGGACCGAGCACAGAGGATATCGAGACAACACAAAGGCTTATAAATGCGGGAAGTATTTTGGGAATTAAGGTATTGGATCATATTGTAATAGGAGATGGAAGATACATAAGCTTTAGAGAGCAGGGACTCATGTAGTAAATGGCGAGACTTCTATAAAAACAGTCTTGAAGCTCTCTGGGAGATACTTCGGGAGGAAATCATATGGGATTATTTGCAAAAGACATAGGGATTGATTTAGGAACAGCAAATATATTGGTTCATGTAAAAGGTAAAGGAATAGTTATAAGAGAGCCCTCAGTAGTGGCTATAAATAAAAATACCAAGACAATTTTGGCCGTTGGAGACGATGCGAAGAGCATGATTGGAAGGACTCCCGGCGACATTGTAGCAATAAGACCGATGGAAGATGGTGTTATTGCCGATTTTGATATAACACAAAGTATGCTGAAGTACTTCATAAAGAGAGCTATGGCTGGCGGCGTTGTTTCAAAACCGCGAGTTGTTATATGCGTGCCATCAGGCGTAACAGAGGTTGAAAAGAGAGCTGTCGAGGAAGCTACGCTTGCAGCTGGAGCGAAAGAGGCATATTTGATTGAAGAGCCTATGGCTGCGGCTATCGGCGCAAATCTTCCTGTTGAAGAGCCTTCAGGTAGTATGATTGTTGACGTGGGTGGCGGCACAAGTGAGGTGGCCGTCATATCGCTTGGCGGGATTGTCACAAGCAAGTCGCTAAGAATAGCAGGCGACGAATTTGATGAGGCAATTGTGCATTTTGTGAAAAAAGAGTACAACCTGATGATTGGAGAAAGATCTGCAGAGCAAATTAAGCTTACAATCGGAAATGCTTATCCAAAGCCCCAGGAGGAGACCATGGAGGTAAGGGGAAGAGACCTTATAACAGGGCTTCCAAAGAACATTTCTATTTCTTCTGGAGAAATAAATGAAGCATTAATGGAACCAATCAGCGCCATTATTGACTCTATCAAGTATACTCTTGAAAAAACGCCTCCGGAGCTGGCGTCTGACATTATGGACAAGGGCATCATGCTCGCAGGCGGCGGCGCTCTTCTCAGTGGGCTGGACAAGCTCATCAAGGAGGAGACAGGTATGCCGGTAATGATTGCTGAAAACCCCTTGGACTGTGTGGCGATTGGCACAGGGAAAGTGCTTGATGAGATTGAAACATTAAAGAGGGTGCTGATAACACCCAGAAAATTGAGATAGAGAGGAGACATATCCTTTGCTGCGTTTTTTCAAGAGCAAATGGTTTGTATTGTCTTTAATTACAATTGCACTTCTTGTAGTAATGGGGATCTCGGCAAACGAGAACAGCAAGCTGAATTGGCTTAACAATATTGTTAGCGTACCTATGAAGCCAATTCAGGGGTTTTTTTCATCAATTGGACGGGAGATAGATGATTTCCTGTCCTTTTTTAAGGAAATGGAAGAAGTAAAAAAGGAAAATGATGTTCTTAGGGCAGAGGTTGCCGAATTAAGAAAGCAAAACAGGGAGATGTCTGTGTTAGAGAGTAAAAATGAAGAGCTGAGGCAGGCACTCAATCTTAAGGAACAATTTGGCGACTATACTATTCATGGCGCGAATATTATTGCTGTTGATCCAAGCAATTGGTTCAATGCTTTTAAGATTGACATAGGGACCACAGAGGGTATAGACAGTAATTTCCCCGTTGTAACAAGCTCCAGGGGACTTGTGGGAAGGGTTGTTACCTCCGACATATCAACATCTACCGTTCAGACAATTATTGATGTGGAAAGCGCTATTTCAGGCTGGATTGCAAAAGCGGGCGGAGGCCATGCCATTGTGCGTGGAGATATGGAGCTTAAAGGGAAGGGACTTTGCAAGATGGATTACATTCCTCTCGAAGTGGATGTTGAGGTTGGTGATATCATTGAGACATCGGGTCTTGGAGGATATTATCCCAAGGGGATTGTTATCGGTGAGGTCATAGAGGTCAGGAAGTCTAACAGCGAGCTTGACCGATATGCTATAATACAACCAGCGGCGGATTTTAAGAGGCTTGAAGAGGTATTTGTTTTAAAGAGAAACAAAAATATTAAGTCAGGCAGCGCTGAAGAATGAAAAAAAAGGCATTATTCTATTTTTTCTTCATAGTATTATTCTTACTATTGCAGACTACTTTGCTGCAATATGTGGCAATCTATGGAGTTAAGCCCAATATTCTAGTAGTTTTTATTATTGTCACTGCATTGCTCAGAGGTGAAAGTGAGGGCGCTCCTGCAGGCTTTTTTGCGGGGCTTTCGCTTGATTTGATGTTTGGAAGTGCTATTGGCTTTTATGCTTTGCTTGGACTTTATCTTGGTATTGCGGTGGGAGCAACAAACAAGAAAATCTTCAGGGAAAATATTCTTATAGTTGTATTTTTCACTTTTATATACTCCCTTGCATATGAATCGTTGGTTTATATTGTCAACAATATCATGTCAGGAGACATGAATTTTCTTTATGCGTTAACAAGAACTGTATTGCCAGAATCGGCGTATAACTGCGTCGTGGCGGTTCTACTATTCCCACTGGTTATGAAAGCCGGCAAATGGTTTGATGGCGCAGATAAGAAGGTTAGAAAGTATTAGCCCTGCTTTATGAGGTGTTTTTGATATGAAGGAAAAACTAAGCAATAGATATTTCATACTTAGCATTGGATTTCTGATATTTGGGTTAATGATTATATATCGCTTGTTCAACCTGCAGATTGTAGAGGGTGAGAAATATTATGCCAGCTCCCAGAAAAGGTACTTGAAACAGAGCGATATTGAGGCACCCAGGGGCAAGATACTGGACACAAATGGTGTGCCGATTGCTGTTAACAGGCAGGGATACGCTGCCCATCTGGTTAAGACGAGCATTTCCACAAGTGAACTTAATGAAATGCTTCTAAAGCTCATGGATATTTTTGAGAAAAACAATGAGAATCACGTGGACAGCCTGTCCAAGTATTTAACCTTCAGTCCGACTACCTTTAATGGAAGGTCTGATAAAGAGATTGTCAGATGGCAAATAGACAAAAACAGGCTCGGAATGAAGGAGGAGAATGTTAAAGCAACAGCACCCGAGCTTTTCAAATACCTTAGGGAAAGCCTCTTTCAAATCGATGAAAAGTATACTGATGAACAGGCCTACAGGATTATGATACTCAGATATGAAATCCTGATAAATAACTGGAATTTTACAACCGGCGGGACAATATCTCTGGCAAAGGATTTGGATCTGGGCACTATTTGTGAAATTGAAGAAAGAAACAATGAGTTCCCCGGTTTATTTACCACGCTGGAGCCTGTCAGGGAATATATTGATGCATATCCGGAGGCTCATATACTTGGCTATATCAGATCTATATCGCAAGGCCAGTATGACAACCTCAAGGATGAAGGCTATGATAATAATGACCTGATTGGCAAAACAGGTATAGAGCTTACGGCTGAACGCTATCTAAGAGGTGTGAATGGGAAGATGAGCATCGAGGTGGATAGCAATGGCCTACTCACACGAAAACATGAAGCAGTTGCGGCTATACCGGGAAGTGATGTTATATTAACGCTTGACAGGAATTTGCAAAAGGTTTCAATTGAATCGTTGGCAAAGCATATCGATATAATTAAGAATAAAAAAGAAGACAGTAATTACGCAGATGCCAATGCTGGTGCCGTTGCTGTAATGGATGTCAATAGCGGCGCGGTTCTTGCCCTAGCAAGCTACCCTAGCTTTGACCCCCAGGTTTATCTACAGGGATCGGAGGACAAAGAGGCTCAGAGGATAATTAGCAGTCTGGATAATGATGAGAATAGGGCTCAGCTAAACAGGGCAATTCAGGGATTGTATGAGCCCGGTTCTACCTTTAAGCCCCTGGTTGCCATTGCTGGTCTTGAGAAGGGAATTATTACCCCCTACAACAGCAACATATACGATCCGGGACAAATAGAGATTGGAAACAGGAAGCTATTCTGTCTGGAACGGCCTAGATCCGGCCATGGCATGCTGAATCTCAAAAGGGCTCTGGAAACCTCCTGCAATGTGTATTTCTATCTTCTCGGTGTAGATACGGGGATTGATACACTTAATGTCTGGGCTGATCATTTTGGACTTGGGAAGCAGACAGGTATTGATTTACCCAGCGAAAAGCCTGGCTTCATGTCCTCGATGGCATTGAAGAAAGAACTCAGAAATGATGTGTGGAGGCCTGCAGATACTGCTCAGGTATCAATAGGACAATATGATAGCCGCTTTACCCCGCTTCAGATGGCTAACTATATGAGCACTATTGCAAATGGCGGGAAGAGGTACGAGCCATATATTATTAAAGAGATAATCCGCTATGACGGTTCTCAGGTAAATGTAACCGAGCCGACCTATACACAGGTTCCGGTTCAACAGTCAACTATTGACGCAGTGAAGCAGGGTATGGTCGCTGTTACCTCTTCCATAGATGGGACTGCCTATAAGTCCTTCCAAGGCTTGCCCTTTGAGGTAGCCGGCAAGACAGGCACAGCGCAGACATCAAAAGGCATCGAGCGTTCACCCAATGCACTGTTTTTGTGTTATGCACCGGCTGATGACCCGCAAATTGCCATTGCTGTAGTAGTGGAAAAAGGAGCCTGGGGCTCGAATGTAGCACCTATAGCCAGAGATATAATAGACGAGTACTTTGGCCTGAAAAAAGCTAATGCCGGCAGCTCAGAGCTAAAGACGGAGTTGCCAGTGCTTAACCAATAGGCAG
>Ga0123334_1000777_pt1 | contig 43193 bp, 39 predicted proteins | sample BiotimSIPDNA_FD_89706 | JGI IMG/M metagenome (GOLD analysis project Ga0123334, IMG submission 89706) | Anaerobic biogas reactor microbial communites from Washington, USA - Biogas_R1 time_0 SIP DNA | ecosystem: Engineered > Bioreactor > Anaerobic > Unclassified | place: Washington, USA...
CCAACGTTTTCTATTTTTGCTATTTTGTTTATAAAAGTACTATACAGAATTGAAAGAACGGGCTATCATTAACGTAAAGATTCTGATTGTCTGACAATCGGAAACGTTAATACTAAAGGAGGATGTAGGAATGGAGTACAAGACACTCATCGTTACCAAGGAAGATTGGTTGGCCACTGTCATGTTCAACCGTCCGGAAGCCATGAACGCTTCCAATCAGCAGTCCATTGCCGACCTGACTGCGGCAATTGCTGACATTGAAGCTGATGATAATATCCTGGCGGTTATTATGACTGGCGGCGAAAACATTTTTGCAGCCGGCGGAGACATCAAGTATTTTTCTGAAGCCGGTCACCTGGAAATGGAGGCCTTTATTGCCAAATGTCATGCGGTTCATGACAGAATGGCAGCTTCTGCCAAACCTTACATTGCTGCTATCGGCGGATTGGCACTGGGCGGAGGCTGTGAAATGGCCCTGGCTTGCGACATCAGAATCGCCGGTGAAAACGCAATTTTCGGATTACCGGAAATTAATATCGGCATCATCCCCGGCGCTGGCGGAACTCAGCGTTTACCGCGTGTAGTTGGTTCCGGCTGGGCCAGACACCTCATCCTGACCGGTGACATGATTGACGCCAAAACCGCTTTCAAAATCGGCCTGGTTACCAAAGTAGTTCCGGTTGACCAGCTTTTGGCAGAAGCCAAGAAAGTAGCCAAAGGATTGGCCCGCAAGAGCCCCATGGGCATCCGCAGCGCGAAGAAATGTATTGCCATGAGTGAAACCTGCGATATGCCTTCCGCATTGGCATATGAGCAAAAAGCCTGGGCATTCCTTTTCTCCGGTTCCGACAGAGCCGAAGGAATGAAAGCATTCCTGGAAAAGAGAAGACCCAATTACATTAACAAATAGTAAAACCTCAGCACAGAGCCTGAACGTTATTCGTTTGAGCAAATTTAAAGGGCGACAGCCGCAAACTTGGTTGTCGCCCTTTTTGTCATCAAGAAGCAAAAAGAACCTCAGACTGCTTGTAAATGAATGACTTAAAAATGCATATAAAAAAACCGGTTCCTCTTTGGTTTTTGAAGTACCGGTGTAAACTCTTGCTTAATATGGCGGAGGCGTGTGAGAATCGAACTCACCCACCGCAGGATCACTGCGGCGCAAACTGGATTTGAAGTCCAGGCGGCCCACCAGGACCGATCCGCCTCCATGAATTTATATTTTGTTTTTGCTTCTCGCTAGAAGAGTATATTATCCTTTGCGAAAAAAGTCAAACCCTCCCTACGCAAGTTCCGGCAGACAGAAACGGCTGACAAAAGTGTAACTACTGATACAACCATTCTTACCTGGTAAGTTCCCGCCAAAAAAGGGCTGGCCCTGAGCAGCTCCTGCTGCAAACAAGCATTACGCCGGTCGTTTAAAGCCTGCCCCTTTCCAGCCTGCGGATATTTTATTCCGGATGGGTAATTATAACTGATTCCACTTCGTGACCGCGGTCTTTTAATGCTTCCACCACATCCTGGCAGTCCAATTCTTCGATTCTGATCACCATTTTATATTTGTTTTTCTTTTTGTCAAAGAAAACTACGGTGTTGACAATGTTTTTCCCTTTTTCGGCAATCATACCGGTGATGCCGGCTATCGTACCGGGACGGTCGGAGGTGTAAAAGTCGATCCGGGTATGGGGACGAGTAACGCCCAGGATATCGATAAAGGCATCAAAAATATCGGTTTCGGTGATGATCCCTACTAATTTTTCATCATCATCAATAACCGGTAAACCACTGACTTTATATTCCCGCATCAGCCGGGCAGCGGTTTCGACATAATTTTCCGGACCGATGGTAACAAGTTTTTGCCTTTTGGGCATGACATCCCTGATCTTGGTTTTGGCCAGCAAATAGTTGAGTTCATGAATACTCAGTGTGGTTGCCATTGAAGGGGTTGCCTGGTTCAGGTCAGTTATGGTAACGATGCCAACCACTTTGCCTTTATCCACTACCGGCAGGCGGCGGATACTGTTCTCTTTCATCAAGGAAAAGGCTTCGGTGACGCTGGAATCCAAACCTACAGTTTTGGGACTTTCTGACATCCGATTTTTTACCTTCATGATTAACTCCCCCTTATGATTTTTTTCAAGATTGTCCTTTTGTAATTAGCCGCCCAGGTAAGCTTTTTTGACTTCCTCGCTCTTCATAAGCTGTTCGGCACTTCCTTGCAGTACAATCTCTCCGGTTTCTATTACATATGCTTTATCGGCTACAGATAATGCCATGTTGGCATTCTGTTCCACCAGTAAAATCGTGGTTCCGCGAGCATTTATATCTTTAATGATCTCAAATATTTCTTTGACCAACAGCGGTGCCAGACCCATCGAGGGCTCATCCATCAGCATCAGTTCCGGTCGGGCCATGAGCGCCCGGCCAATAGCAAGCATCTGCTGTTCACCTCCGCTGAGTGTACCGGCCAGTTGTTTGCGTCTTTCCTGCAAACGAGGAAAGCGGTTAAAAACATTTTCCATATCTTTCAGGATTTCTTTTTTATCTTTGCGCAAATATGCACCCATTTCCAGATTCTCCAAGACCGTCATGGTGGGGAAAATACGCCGGCCTTCAGGAACCTGCGATATGCCCAGACTAACTATCTTCTCGGGAGCAACTTTGGTTATATCGCTGCCTTTATATTTTATCGAGCCGCTTTTGGGTCTTAAAATGCCGGAAATAGTTTTCAGCGTAGTGGTCTTGCCGGCACCGTTGGCACCAATGAGGGTAACGATCGTTCCCTGCTCCACTTCCAGTGACATTTTTTTGAGGGCGTGAATTGCACCGTAATATACATCGATTTCATTAACTTTTAGCACTATTCTACCTCCTCTCCCAAATAGGCCTCGATAACCTTTTTGTTGTTTCTGATTTCTTCGGGCAGACCTTCGGCAATTATACTGCCGTAATCAAGCACGTAAATCCGCTCGCAGACGCCCATAACCAGTGACATGTCATGCTCAATGAGAAGGATCGATAAATCAAAATCACTTCTTATCCATTCAATCATTTCCATCAGCTCTTTGGTTTCAAACGGATTCATGCCGGCAGCCGGTTCATCCAATATCAACAGGATTGGCTTAGTGGCCAGCGCCCGGGCGATTTCAAGCCTGCGCTGCTCTCCGTAGGGCAAGTTCCTGGCCAGTTCATCTTTTTTATCAGCCAATTTAAAAATTTCCAAGTATTGCATAGCCTGCTGCTCAATCACTTCTTCACCTTTAAAGAAATTTGGTGTCCTTAAAATAGTAGTCAGCAATCCGTAGGGCACGTCCTTGTGTGCGGCTATCTTGACATTGTCCAATACCGACAGATCATTGAAAAGGCGTATGTTTTGAAATGTCCTGGCAATCCCGCGGGCGCAGATGGTATAGGGCGGCAGCCCCTCGACGTTTTTTTCATTGAATAGAATGCTTCCTTTATCGGGTTTATATACGCCGGTGATAAGATTAAACACGGTGGTCTTGCCGGCGCCGTTTGGTCCGATAAGTCCTACCAGCTCACCTTTTTCAAGACAGAAGTTAAAATTATTCACCGCGCTCAGCCCGCCAAAAGACTTATTTAAATTTTGAATTTCCAATAGGCTCATTTTCGTCCACTCCAAATCTTTCCGAACGTCTGTCGGCTCAGTTCCTTATTTCCCATTAAGCCCTGCGGCCGGTATATCATCACAATGATCAGGATCAGCGCGTATAAAATCATTCTGATGGCGGGGAATGACTGCAAAACCGCGGTCAAGGCGGTTATGAATACCGCTGCAATAATGGCACCGGTGGTACTGCCCAGTCCGCCCAGAACAACCATGACCAAAATATCAAATGATTTCAGGAAGTTGAACGTCTCCGGTTTGATAATATAAAAGAAATGGGCATATAATGCTCCGGCCAGACCGGCAAACATGGCGCCGATAACAAAAGCCAGCACCTTGTAGGCGGTGGTATTAATCCCCATCAGTTCCGAGGCGATTTCATCTTCCCGGACTGAAATTATAGCCCGGCCATAGCTAGAATTGATCAGGTTGACGATTACTACAATCGTTAAAATAGTTGCACCAAAAAGCCAGGGCCAGGTGGTCATTTTGGTAATTCCAAGTATCCCGGCAGGCCCGTTTACATAGTCAATGTTTTGTAATATGACGCGAATGATTTCTCCAAATGCAAGCGTAGCAATGGCCAGATAATCGCCTTTCAGCCGCAGCGTAGGAACACCGATGATAAATCCGGCCAGGGCTGATATTATACAGGCCGCCAGTAACCCTATTATAAAAGGTTGTCCCATCATATTGGTAAAAATTACGCTGGAATAGGCACCGACTGCCATAAAACCAGCATGTCCCAGTGATAGCTGTCCGGTAAAACCGTTGATTAAATTCAGGCTGACGGACAGAATGATATTAATGCACATCGACGTTAAATTTATCTGATAATACTGATTCAGCAGCCCCGTAGTAATCAAATACTGCACCAAGGTGAACAAGGCAGCTAATATAAGTACTTCCCCACAAAATTTAGCCCAGTTGTTTTTGTATGTCTGCATTATTCTCACCTACACTTTTTCGCCGGTATCTTTGCCAAAGAGACCGGTTGGCTTGATCAGAAGAATCAGGATTAGCACGCCGAAAGCTACTGCGTCCCGATAAAGGCTGTTGCCATAGCCGCTGACCATGGTCTCCAGCAATCCCATTATAAATCCGCCGGCCATAGCGCCGGGGATAATGCCGATACCACCGAGTACAGCTGCTACAAATGCTTTCAGTCCGGGTATAATACCCGTCAGGGGGTTTACCGTACTATAATAAACACCGTACATTACGCCTGCTGCTGCCGCCAGAGCTGAACCAATAGCAAACGTAATGGAAATGGTTTTGTCAACGCTAATGCCCATGAGGACTGCCGCTTCCTGATCCAGCGAAACTGCCCGCATGGCTTTTCCGGTTTTAGTCCATTTAATTATATATTGGAGAATCAGCATCAGTACGACGGCTGAAACGATAACAAAGACATCTTTATTCAGAATGGACAGGCCCGCAACATTGTAAGCTTTGATGGGGAAGGCAGATTCGGGGAAAACTCTCTGTGACGGACCCAATAAGAATATCGTTATGTATTCGAGAAATAGCGATACCCCAATGGCGGTAATCAATGCTGCGATTCGGGTCGAATTGCGCAGCGGACGATAAGCCACTTTTTCTATCAGTACTCCCAGGATCGCACAAATCAACATGGCAGCTACCATGGCTACAATTATGTTGGTCCCAAAAAGTGTAAGGGAAAAAAACCCCACGAAAGCGCCCACCATCATAATATCTCCGTGGGCGAAATTGATCAGTTTGATGATACCATAAACCATCGTATATCCTAGTGCGATCAGTGCATAAATCGCGCCCAGTGACAGACCGTTGATCATTTGTTGTATAAATTCCAGCAAAATTGACACTTCCTCCTGCTGTCAAAGAGGAAGAGAGGAGCGTTCCCTCTCTTCCTCGGCAGCGCTTGTTACGGTTGGATCCTGGTGTTCATTACCTGGGCTCCGTCTTTGAATTCAATGATTACGCCAGCTTTGATCGGATTATGCTTGTCGTCGATACTCATTTTACCGGTAATACCTTCAAAATCTTTGATTTTGGCCAGTGCGGCTGCCAGTTTGACAGGATCTGCAGCCTGGGCATCTTTCAGACCTTGTGCCATGAGCTGTACGGAATCATAGCCCAGTGCGGCAAAGGCATCCGGATCTTTCTTGTATTTGGCTTTGTAAGCTTCAACAAATTTGACGATCTTGGGATCTTTGTCCTGGGAAGAATAATGATTGGTAAAGAAGGTGTTGTTCAGGGCTGCGCCACCGGCAACACTTACCATGTCAGGTGAATCCCAGCCGTCGCCGCCGCCTATGGGAGCAGTGATACCCAGCTCACGGGCCTGCTTGATTAAGGGAGCAACTTCCTGGTAATAACCAGGGACATAGATGAAATCAGGATTGAGGCCTTTGATTTTAGTAAGAGCTGCTCTGAAATCACGATCGTCTTTTACAAAACCTTCTTCAGCAATAATTGTGCCGCCTTTTTCGGTAAAGGTCTTTTTAAAGTATTCTTTCAGGCCTTTAGCGTAATCACTGGAAGAATCGCCATAGATAACGGCATTTTTGGCTTTCAGGTTGTCAGCGGCAAACTGTGCCATCAAGGTACCCTGGAAAGGATCTATGAAACAAACCCGGAAAATATATTCTCTGGTTGCTCCGGTTTTGTCGTCCACGGTTACATTGGATGCAGTTGCTGCAGGGGCAATCAGCGGGATTTTATTGTCCATCATAACCGGGGTGCTGCCGGCTACGTCACCGCTGGTCAGCGGTCCGATCTGGGCGACGATTTTCTCCCCTACCAGCGACGCACTTACGCTCATGGCTTCATCAACAATTGACTTGCAGTCTTTTTCAATGGGGTTCAGTTGCATGCCGAGGACTCCGCCGGCAGCATTTATCTGTTCGATGGCCAGAATGGCTCCGTCTCTTGCGTTGGTGCCGTAACTGGCAACTCCGCCGGACAACTCAACATTGATGCCTACGTTGATTTTTTCGGTGTCTCCCTTGCTTCCTCCGCAGCCGGCCACGATAGTAAGCATAAATACCATCATCACCAGAGCCGCCAGTTTCTTTCTACTGTTCTTTTTCATCCTCTTCCTCCTCTTTCTTCCTTTTATTATCACTATCACGGCCGACCGTGAAAGTTTCTTCTATATACCCGTCCCGCTGCATTTATTTTCGACAGCAATGCTAAGCGATACATTAATTAATTGTTTCAAAAAATTTTAGTACTTTACCATCATTTATACAACTCTAAATATAAAAAAAAACGGGGTTTAAACGAATATTTATAATTCCAACATGATATATCCTGTATTATACACTAACTGTTGTTTAAGTATCATGTCTGATTCGGCAAAAACGGCAAATCTTCCTTCTATTCTTACGGGAATTTTTTATTTCAGAGCATATTTTACAATGGGAATTTCCTCCGACCTGCTGGTCAGGAAATTTAATCTCTTCCCTGTCGTACTAAATTCATAGCCAAATCCGTTATTAATGACGTTACCCCAGCATGAATTCGCGGGTAATCATCATTTTTCAAGCTTTTATGCGCATATCGCCAACTCTTCTGGTAAATCGAATCCTATCATAATATTCTAGCAAAGGAAGTGCATACTTTCGAGAGGTATTAAAAATATCCCGGGCGGTTGCCAATGAAAGTTCCTTTTCCCGGGAAAAATATTCCGTCAGCAATTCCTTGCCCTTTTCTATTGCAGCCACGGAAAAGTATATGCTATCGCTGATTTTAAATAAGAATCCGTTATCAATTAAATAAGAAATAATTTCATTCAAATCGGCTTCATTCAGGCCCTTTACGGCCTCAATTTCTTCCCAGGCGGGAGGACTAAATTCATTTTCCTGAAATTTATGCTTGATTTCCGCGATAATTATTTTTTCTTTCTCACCTGGATGAGCTGCATAATTGGGCAGGGTGATGAGTTTGTTCTGACTTTGCAACACACCGTTGTCCTCAAAATATTTCAGCAACCCGGTAAAGACTTTAGGATTTAATTTATTGAACCAGCGGCTGCGCATATCTTCTTTGGGATATCCCTGGCGCAGCGGATATTTCTGCAGGTATTCGCTAATGGTGGTGGTCATGGTTTTGCCCATGGCCTGTACCGCCTGGGCGCCGAAATAATAAGTCCCCTTGCCGCTGGTATCGATTATTTTTTCATCATCCAGCAGCTGCTGGACTTCGTCTTCGATACTGGCTTCACTGCTGCCGGTGCGGCGCGCTATTTCCTGTACCGTTAGCGGCTCTATCCCTGCTGCTTCCAGTTCATGCAGCACCAGATCATAAAGGCTGCCTTCCTCCTTGACCATCAGATCATTCAGGACGTCTTCCTTAAAACGCTTCTGACGGGGCGCGTTGGGATCGATAATGGTCCCCCCGCCGATCGTATTTACCGGGGAATAATAGCGGATCACAAAAGGATCTCCCTTATAGGCAACCACCTGTTTTTCCATAACGATTTGCGCATAAGCTTCGTCTCCGGGCAGAAGTTCATCCCGATCCAGCAGCACGATTCGCCCCAGAGTTTCATCCGTACCCAGATGAAATCTGATTCGGTTCCAGTTTTTAAGTGTGCGCGGACTGCTGGAGAGCAATCGCAAGCGTGCATTGATCCGATAACTGGGCTCCAGATAGCCGCTGCTGGCTAGCAGATAGCCTCTTTTAATATCCTGTATATCGATGCCCTGCAGATTAACGGCTACCCTCTGCCCGGCAAAAGCGGTGGAGACTTTTTCATTATGCACCTGCAGCGTCCTGACTTTGACCATGCGCTGCACCGGCATCAGTTCCAGGCTTTCGCCCACGTTGATCTGGCCTGACCATAACGTCCCGGTCACCACAGTACCAAAACCGGATATACTGAAAACCCGGTCGATAGGCAGCCGCGCCTGACCAAAAACCGGTTTTTCCTCGACTTCAGAGGCTACCTTCTCAATCGTCTGCAGCAGTTCCTGGATTCCATCTCCGGTCACTGCGGAAACTGCTATAATCGGACAGCCTTTTAATATGCTTTTGTCAGCATATTCTCTTGCTTCTTCTTCAACCATCATCAGCCATTCTTCGTCCACCATATCTTTTTTGGTGATGACAACAATGCCCTTGTCTACTCCCAGCAGCTCAATAATGTCCATATGTTCACGTGTCTGCGGCATCACCCCTTCATCGGCGGCAATCGTAAACAGAACCATGTCGATACCGAAGGCCCCGGCCAGCATATGGCGGATAAATCTTTCATGACCGGGAACGTCTACGATAGCTGCTTTCTGTCCACTGGGCAGATTAAAGGGTGCAAACCCCAATTCAATCGATATGCCCCTTTGTCTTTCTTCTTTCAGCCGGTCGGTTTCGATTCCGGTTAAAGCTCTAACCAGCGTGGTCTTGCCATGATCGATATGTCCGGCCGTACCAATTATAAGTCTTTTCATATTTATCCCTCCGGAAATGGCGGCAATTTATCTTAGTACCTGGGCCAGCTGCCGGATAACCTCTTCCTCGTCCCCGGGCAGCAGCGTACGTACACTAATTAACATGGAATCTTCCTGCTTGCGGGTCAACAAGGCCGGTTCCAGCAGCCGCAATTCTCTAGCGGCCTTATCCAGGCTCTTGCCGCTAAAGGCCAGGGAAACTCCGAAACCGGGCAGACGATAAGTAGGATAAGCTCCGCCGCCTACCATGTCTTCCAGTGCAACCACTGCCAGTTTGCACCGCTGTGCATTACCGGTCAGCTTTGGCGCCAATTTTTCTTTGAGCTGTTCTGCTTTTTCCCTAAGCTGCTCGGGGTGCATCGTCAGCATTTTGATGACCGGTACATTTTGTCGGGGATTTCCGCACAGGTATTCCAGCAGTGTCCCTTCCAAAGCGGCAATGGTGAGTTTGTCCACCCGCAAGGCACGGGTAAGCTGATTTTTTTTCATTTGTTCGATATATTTTTTCCGGCCGAGTATTATTCCCGCTTGAGGCCCGCCCAGCAATTTGTCCCCGCTGAAGGTTACAATATCGGCTCCGGTTTTGATACTGGCCTGAACCGTCGGTTCATCCTGTAATCCCCAGTCGACCAGATCAACCAGGATGCCGCTGCCCAGATCATGCATTACCGGAATATTCCTGGCCTGTCCCATTTCAGCTAGATCAGTTAATCCTACTTCCTCACTGAAGCCCATGATTTTATAATTGGACGTATGAGCGGAAAATAAAAGTGCAGTTTCTTCATTAATGGCTGCTTCATAATCTTTAAGGTAAGTACGGTTGGTGGTGCCGACCTCAACCAATCTGGCTCCACTGGCTTTCATTACTTCGGGAATGCGAAAAGCCCCGCCGATTTCAATCAGTTGTCCCCGGGATACAATCACTTCCCGGCCTTGCGCTATAGTTGACAATCCCAGTAAAACTGCGGCAGCGTTGTTGTTCACAACTAGCGCCCCTTCCGCACCGGTCAGCCGGGTTAGCAAATCCTCCACATGATCGTAACGGGAACCTCTAACCCCTTCATCCAGGTCAAACTCGAGATTGTTATATTTTTGCGCCGCCGCCTGCATATATTGAAACGCCTGGTCGGAGAGCGGCGCCCTGCCCAGATTGGTATGCAGCACCACTCCCGTCGCGTTTATAACCCGTTTCAGGCTGCCGCTGACAGCAGTGCTCAAGATCTTATCGGCTCTATGCAAAATTAAATTGCTGATCTGTTCTTTGTCATAAGTCTGCTTGGATTTGCGCAGTTCCTCGCGCAATTCGTTGACCGCCTGGCGCAGTACATCAACAATAAATTCGCGCCGGTATACGGATAGTTTGCTCTGTATCTCCGGCCGGGCCAGCAGATCATCGATCGACGGAATATTTCTCAGATTAGCCATCAGAGGATTCCTCCCCAAGTTAATTCTATAGTTTTATCAAGTTTATCACGGTAACGGTCAATTGTATATTATCTGCAAAGATTCCTGTCCATAACATTCCCGTCGGGATAATATTTATTTCTTGGGCAGGAATATTAGCTCTGCTTTATCAGTCGGGTTTTGAGGAAGTTGTAAGTTAGGGCGATCAAGATGAGGATACCCAGCAGGCCGAAAATTGGATAAACGCGGTGGACCAGACTGGAAAAACTCTGGGTGGCTACCGGCAGGGCCAATGTCATGCAGATGATCAGGCCAACTACATAGTTGATACCGGTAAATTGGGCAAACCGCTGCGCGAACCCATAAGCATTGGCGATGGCAGTAGTCAGGATACCAACCCATAAAACCAGCGTATAGACATATTTGGCCAACACCGAAACATTTCCGGTAATATAAAGCATCGGTACCTGATAATGAATTACGGACGGCATGAATTTGGATAGTGCGGTATAATTCAGCAGTACCAGCAGTCCCAGCACCAGCCCTCCGTAAACGGCCCCCTGGATCCCTTCCTGGCTGTTACTGACGCTCTGATACTCCGTAAGCACGACCATGGCCAAGGAAAAATTATAGGCCACATAGAGCAGGCTTGATAACACCCAGGCGTTTTTACCGGAGGAATGGATATAGGTAGTGCTGAAGGTACTCTGGACTTCGCCGACAAACAAGGCGATATACCCGGATATGATCAGCAGCAGCACGATTTTTAACGGCACCAGCAGATTGTAGGAAAAAACCAGGCTCTTTTTTCCTGCAGCCAGGGCGATGATGACAGCTATATAAGCCAGCAGGATACCTGCGTACTTGGACAAATACAAGTGCTCATAGAAAACCGCTCCGCTGGCGGAAAGCATGGTGCTAAGTCCCATGAACAAAAATATCGCCAGCATAAAATCAACGATTTTTCCCCAGCGCTTACCGAACAAATAGTCCAGCATATTTTGATAGTTGCTTATCTTTTGCCGGTGTGCCATATACAGCAGCATCCCCCCGAAAAAAGCAAACAGGAAGGTCGACAGAACGGTTCCTTCCGCTCCTTTGTTCCCGTAACTGACAAAGAACTTTACGATTTCCTGTCCGGAGGCAAAGCCGGCCCCGATTACCGCACCCAGATATCCCATGGCTATTACCAGCTGTTTTTTAATGTAGGTCACCTGCCCTTTTTTAGTATTTAGCCCCGGCAACAGCATAAAAAGCCTTTAAATTGGCAAAAGTAAATATAAATATTTTTTTGGGGGTTGCGATGAATATTTTTACACCTGATTTGGAAAATCAGTTCTCCTGCCATTTTGAGGATTCGGCCTGTTTCAGCCATATAAAAAACATGGTTTATACCCATTTCATTAATATGAATCCCCTTTTCGAAAAAGACATCGTATATATATGCATCGGAACCGACCGGGCTACTGGCGACTGTCTGGGGCCAATGGTCGGCACCCGTCTGCAATCCACCTCCCTGCACCCGCATGTATATGGAACACTGGAGCAGCCGGTTCATGCTGCCAATCTTTTGGATTTTATCCGCCAAATTGCCGGCCGTTATAAAAACCCTCTGACGGTGGCCATTGATGCCAGCCTCGGTAACTCCAGCCGGATCGGCTTTATAAATGTAAAAAAGGGCGGTCTTAAACCGGGTACGGCCTTAAACAAAGATCTGCCGGAAGTGGGAGATTTCCATATTTCCGGAGTCGTTAACGTGGGCGGATATCTCGAGCAGATGGTATTGCAGAATACTCGTCTCTTTCTGGTTTACCGCATGGCCGAAGTGATTGCCCGCAGCATCCTGGTGGCCCATCTGAATTTTGAGAATGACAAAAATAAACAATTAATCTATGCAAATCAGTAAATTGAGGGTTTTGCATAATTCAAAAAATCATGCCATACTGTCACTCTGAGCGAGAAGCGACGATGCCCTATGGCATCTAGTGCCGAACGCAACAAGAAGGCAAGCGCAGCTTAAGCGTCGGTGAGTATCGTAAGTGCCGCAGATCCTTAACATCCTGCCTGAAAGCCAATCCTCTGGGATTGCTGACTTTTTATGTGGGTGGATATAGTCCACTGGTCTAAATGCAACCCTAATGGTTATAATGAAAAAGGATAAACCCGCAGTAGATTAAGCTGCCGTTCATCCAAAGGGTGAAGCCAGAATGAAGGGTATATTGGGGGGGCAGGAGAGGTTGTCAATGCACTTTATTTATCTGGATTGTTTTTCCGGAATCTCAGGCGATATGCTGATTGGAGCACTGTTGGACGGGGGGGCTTCCCTGGCGTTTTTGCAGGATGGGATCGACACGTTAAAGCTGGAGGTCAGACTCACTGCTGAAAAAAAGGTTCTGCAGGGTATCAGCTGCACCGCATTTAAAGTCGAAGCGCCCAACGCACCTCCGCTGCGCCACCTTACCCAGATTGAAGAACTACTCCAGACCAGTTCCCTGCCGGAACAGATAAGAAATGAATCCCTGCATGTTTTTTACAGATTGGCCGAAGCCGAAGCACAGGTACACGGCATCGATGTCTCCCGGGTTCATTTCCATGAAATCGGTGCCATCGATACGATCGTAGACGTGGTCGGTACTTTTTTATGCCTTAATGATCTGGGCATTGAGCAGGTTTTCGCCTCAGCGCTGCCCTGGGCGCAAGGAATGCTTGACATGAGCCATGGCCGTTATCCGTTGCCCGCACCGGCGGTTGCCAGGCTGCTCCAGGGTTACCCCTGTGTGTTTGCAGATGCCAAAATGGAACTGGTAACCCCAACCGGCGCCGCTTTGCTGACTCATCTGGTCAAAAGCCATGCTGCTCCGGCATCTTTTACGCCGCTTGCCATTGGCTATGGAGCCGGCACCAACCTCCGTGATGACAAAGTTCCCAATCTGCTGCGAATAATCCGCGCCCATGCAGATAATGGCGCTGGACAGCGGGAAACGATTGCCGTCCTTGAAACGGAAGTTGATGATTTAAATCCCGAGATTTTCACCCATCTCTACAGCCTTTGCCTGGATCATCCCGATGTGTTGGATATTTTTACCACCCCGGTCTTTATGAAAAAGAATCGTCCCGGCACCTTGATAACTGTTCTGACCACGCCCAATGTCGCCGAAGAAGTTTGTCAGCTATTGATGCGGGAGACGGGTACGCTGGGAGTACGTTACCGCTGCCAGCAAAGACGGGTATTAAAACGCTGCCAGGAAACACTTTCCACCCCCTGGGGATCAGTACGAATTAAAACCTCCCAGGCGGAAAATGGTACGGTTCATAAAAAACCGGAATTCGAAGACTGTCAGACTATTGCCCGTCAAAATAATTTGCCTCTGCGGGAGGTTTACGACATAATTAAGAATTTGCTAACTGATTCCATATTTTAACATCGTGTTAAGAGAAGCGTTCCCGGACAGCTTTTTTCCTTAATATAACGCCAGCCCCCAGGAGGCCTTCCAAGGCCTCTGTTTTATTTTTTTAATAGTTTAACTCATCCCGTTGATAAAAGCGGGTCTGTGGGGTCATGAGCAGCCTATTTGGTGAAAGCCCCTCTGCCATTCCAATGATCCCGGTCGTGTTATAATAAATTATGTCTGCAGCGCTAAGGTCCACTTTATAGAAATTGATGTTTTATTAAAAAGGGGGTTTTTAGATGAAAGAGTTTTTTAACAGTAGCCTTTGGAACACTTTTGTTATGGCCATTTTAGGAGTGGTTGCAATTTTCACACAAGAAATTGTGACCTTTGTTATGTTAGGCTTTATTTTAATCATGCTATCGAATATCTACGATAAACTTGATGATATTTTTAAACAAGCTGAACGTAAATAAATTTTCATTTGAGGCTCCGATGGCTTACCGCCAGTTGCTCGAAAATGTAGCATAAAAAGCTGGACCCCGTCATTGACGGAGCCCAGCTAATAAGTTTTGTCTTTTCATCTATCTGCTTGACAGGGAGCAGTTCATGATTGCCGGGTCAAGGCCTTGGTATTACACTTGGTTTTATTTTTTAAATCATAATAACTAATAATATTTTTTCTCACCAACCGCCATAGCAGTGAGTGATATATTGGTGACCACAGCATAATCAATATTCCAACACTGCTGATCGACCAGTTCGACAATATAGCGGCAGCATCCCGGACAGTCCTCACATTCACAACAGCTAAAGCAGAAGGCATCTGTTTCCAGGAAAATGTCACAATCCGGCGGTTGCGGATGCTGCGGTGCTCCTGCTGATAAGGCATTTCCAACCATGTAATTGGGGAAATGACCTTTTTCAAAGGTCCAATCACCCAGATGGATACTGGCGCCTCCGCAAATTTTACTCAATTTAAAACCCAAATGCAGGAAAAAATCTTCATCAGTGGTCTTAAAAGAAATTAATGCGGAAAAATCGATTTTAATGGCAGCATTTTTCAGCTTTTCAGTATCAAGAACCACGCTTGCCTGTACTTGTGGGCAGCTCACGTAGAATGGCACTGGTCCCGAGCCTTTTACCGTACCGCAATTCAAAATGACTTCCGTCTCTTTGTGCGGCCTCGGATGCGGTTTGCATTCCATTTCCGGCTCGTATATCATCGCATCTTCATAACAACATTTTTCTTTGCTCCTGTTCACTATATACGCCTCCTAATTTATTTATAATTTGCGCCCCCTAACTATCTCCTTTTGTCTGCCTGGTATATATTGGGGAGATAGTTATGGTTTGCCATTTCCTTTATACTTTATTCAATTTCTCCTCAATTGGTGACAAAATGTCATTTCCTGCTAAAAATTTTTTCCGATTTATATCGCAATCAGGGATACATCATCGAGGTGAACAAATCTGCCTGCGCGCTCAGCACAATCAGTGCTGAAACTGATCCGGGCAAATCTTGTTTCCGGAGGCGCTGGAACCCAGGTGGCATTGATAAATAATGTGAATGTTTCATTGGTAAGGCTGTCTTCAGGAACAAGTATCTCCAGCACCGGATTATGCAACCGGTTTCTATTTTGATCCAGAAACTCCATCAATATAAACACGCTTTTGTTACTGCATTTTGTCGCTGCACTAAGGAAGAAATTCAGCTGGTAAAACATTCCCGGGCAAATACCGGGCACATCCTGATAAATGAGTCCGCGAGTGTTTACTGAACCCAAGCGGACCGCGTTATGTCCCTGATGAGGGATATCACCATACTGCGGTTTGATCGCACCCACTCCGGCATTAATGATCCATCCCAGGAACTGATCAGGTTTATTTTCAAACCCGCCGTTGATTACCAGTTCACCCCGACGGGGGATACAGCTCGGGCAGGGTTCAGGACATTTAGGTTCTTTTGGTTTGGGCGGCGGCGGGGCAGGTTTGCCTTTTTTGCATTCAAGTTTTGGCTGGCTATGCAAACGATTACGGTTATAGATCTTGCTGGTGTTGCAATTATGCAGATTCAAAGTAATGTAAACCGGTTCATATTTCTCTTTTATGGTTTTCTTTGTAGATTTACATTTTTTGCTCGACGGCTTTCTCTTTATCATTTTCCTTGTTTCCCTCCTTTCGCTACTATTGGCAAAAACAAGCAACTATTCGGCTGATTATTTTAATATATGTAAAACCATCCTTCGCTGTTCCGATGTTAATCTATCTTTTGCAGCCCGATGTTCTCCTTAAGCAGCAAAAACCCGTATCCATAGAATACGGGTTAAAGCTTAAAAAGGTTAGCAATGGTCAAGCAAATTTTATACTGGATATATTTTTAATATTTTTATTACTGCGCATAAGCCTGACAACAATATTTTGTTTTTGTTCGGCGCAGCCCTTCTATTACGTAAGAGTTTTTTGCCTTTGTCGGATAGAAAATGTTTCACGTGAAACATTTTCTGTTTTTTATTATCTGTAAAATTTGTGCTCGCATCCCATTATACCGGAATTTGTATTCTGTTTGGGCAAATAAAAGGGGATCGGTTTTATTGTATTATCACCTAAAATTGTTTCACGTGAAACATTTAATTTTTTTTATCATCAATGTAAACTGCACTAACGCCCCATTATACCGGAATCTTATTCTGTTTGGGCAAATAAAAAGGGACCGGTTTTATTGTAATTATCACCTAAAAATGTTTCACGTGAAACATTTTCTGCTTTTTTATCATCAGTATAAACTGCGCTCAACTTCAATATACCTTGAGTTTTATTCTATTTGACCAATTAAAAAAGTGACAAGTTTTATTGTACCTGTCACCTTAAAATGTTTAATAAGAAAATACCGTTAATGTCATTCTGAACAAAGTGAAGCAACCTTAATTGTGACCTTTAGGTCACATGTGTAGTCCCCGTAGGGGGAATCTCACTGAGATTAGATCCGCTCACCTTAAATGTTTCACGTGAAACATTTTCTGTTTTCAATTATTTGTGTAAACTGCGCTCAACCCTCATTATATCAGGAGTTTTATTCTGTTTGACCAATTAAAAAAGTGACAAGTTTTATTGTACCTGTCACCTTAAAATTGTTTCACGTGAAACATTTTCTGTTTTTGAATATAGTCAACGGCCTTAATTTATATTGTCCAGACCGATGATTTCCAGGATTCTTTCCAGATCCTCGTTATTAAAATAAGTTATCTCTATTGTACCACCCTGGCGGCGGCGCTTAAACTCTACCTTGCTGCCCAAATGTTTTTGCAGCCGCTCTTCCAGATCAACTTCCTCTGCGGTTTTGCTCTGCGCTTTGCCGGTATCTTTGTTGTCAAAGCGGATTAGTTCCTCGACCTGGCGCACTGATAGTTTGCCGTCCGCAATCCTGCGGGCTGCTTTTATCTGGGCCGCATCACTGTCCAATCTAAGTAAGGCCCGGGCATGCCCGGGAGTAAGTTGTTTGTTTTCCAACAGGGTAATTATTTCCTGCGGCAAACTCAGCAAGCGGATGGTATTGCTGATATGAACTCTGCTCTTGCCGATTTTCTGGGATAAAATATCCTGCCGGTAATCGAATTCCTCAATCATATTTTTATAGGCCAGGGCTTCTTCGATGATGGATAGATCATCCCGCTGCAGATTTTCGATCAGCGAAATTTCTGCTACTTCTGCGTCTCCCATTTCCCGAACCAGTGCCGGCATCGTCTTCAGTCCCGCCATTTTGGCCGCCCGCCAGCGCCGTTCCCCGGCAACGATTTGATAACCCTTGTCAAGCGGACGGAGCAATATCGGCTGCAGAACGCCTCTTTCCCGAATGGACTCGGACAGTTCCTGTAATAGCTGCGGATCAAAGTTTTTGCGGGGCTGATTCTTGCGGGGATGGATTAGTTTAATCTCGATCTCGGCGACCTGTTTTTCCCCGACACTGTGTTCCTCGGAAAACAGTGCATCCAAACCTCTACCTAGACCTCTTTCTGGCTTTGCCACGTTCTATGACCTCCCTGGCTAATTCTTTATATACTTCCGCGCCTCTGGATCGCGGATCATACAAGGCGATCGGTTTGCCATGACTGGGGGCTTCACTCAGTCTTACGTTGCGAGGGATGACCGTGCGGTAAACTTCTTTACGAAAATGGCGTTTTACTTCATCAACCACTTGAATGGAAAGATTGGTGCGTCCATCAAACATGGTGAACAGAATTCCTTCCACATGTAGCCCGGGATTAAGGCGGGCTTTTACCAATTGAACCGTTTCCATCAACTGGCTCAGTCCCTCCAGGGCATAATATTCACACTGCAGGGGAATCAGCACCGATGTTCCAGCCGCCAGTGCGTTAATGGTCAAAAGTCCCAGTGAAGGGGGACAATCCAAAATAATATAATCATAATCATCAACTGCCGGCTGCAGCGCCCTGGCCAGCTCGAACTCCCTACCTTTGCGGTTGGCCAGTTCCACCTCGGCACCGGCCAACTGGATGGTTGCCGGCAGCACCATAAGATTATTTATCTTGGTACGGCAAATAACCTTATTTATCTCCATACCATCGATTAGCAGATTATATACACAATAGGGCAGTTTTTTGCGGTTTATCCCCATACCGCTGCTGGCATTTCCCTGTGGATCACAATCAACTAATAATACCCGGTAACCCTCCAGGGCCAGATAGGCGGCTAAATTAACCGAAGTAGTAGTTTTGCCAACGCCGCCCTTCTGATTTGCCACCGCAATAATTTTTGCCATTAACTGTCCACCTTCCTTGCCTTCACCTTTTAACATTCTACTACCTTTTTAAGAATCCTTCCTTAAATTTTTTGCTTTTCGCTGAAAAGTTTTTCTTAACCCGCAAAAAAATAACCGGAACAACGACTATAATGCCGTTATTCCGGTATCTTTCAACGAATGATAATGGTTTATCTTTTTTAAAAATGTTTCACGTGAAACATTTTCAAAAACTTAAATATCCAGGCAGACCGAGCGAAAATGGTTTAGAGCAAGGCGATCGGGAAGCCCGCGATTGAGGCGTACATGAGGTACGCCGATTGAACGGACTTCCCGATTAACGCAGCTATAAGCCATTTTAGACGGTCTGAAAATGTTTCACGTGAAACATTTTTGATCTACATCCCCGTCATCAAGCGGCTGTTCTTACGTAGTTTTAAGACTTTAATGGTGATTTCATATTCATTTTCATTTTCATTTTCGATTACCAGCATGTCAATGCCTGTCTGTCTGGCCCGGTTGACCGTTTCTTTGATCGTATTTAAAAATATCCTTGCATCCCTGATGATCATGGATACATTTTGGCCATTGGCGGATGGTTTTGATTCACGCGGGATATTATTGAGCCTGACCTTTTCAACCAGTTCCTCGGTCTCCTTGACATTAAGATCACGCTCGTAAATATTTCTGATAATCTCTTTTTGCATCTCGGCGGTATTTAGTTTGAGCAGAGCACGGGCATGACGTTCGGTGATTATTCCGGTGATGATCAGGTTTCTTATTTCCGGCGAAATTTTCAATAGCCTTAATTTATTGGCAATGGCTGACTGGCTTTTGCCCACCCGCTGTGCCAGTTCCTCCTGAGTCAGTCCGAAACGGTTAATTAACGTGCTGTAGGCGATCGCTTCTTCAAAATAATTCAGTTCCTTGCGCTGCAAATTTTCGATCAGTGAAACCGCCGCCATGGCTTCATCATCAATTTCCTGGATAATGGCCGGAATATGCTGCTGCCCGATTAGCTTGCAGGCCCGATAACGTCTTTCCCCGGCAATCAGCTGATAGCCTCCCTTTTTTTTACGTACGATGACGGGCTGTATGACGCCGAAATTGCTGATCGACTGGGCCAGTTCCTTTAATTCCATTTCATCAAACTCTTTGCGCGGTTGAAATGGATTGGGGCTGATTTCTTCCAGAGGCAAATTTATAACCCGGCTGCCGGCTCCCATATGGAGAATTTTTTCCAGTTGTTTTTTGACCTCCATTACGTCATTTCCCTCCTTCCAAACAACCGCCCGACTATTTATTCCATTTTTCTTGTTCAAGCAACATCATGTTTCCTTTGGCCTTAACTGCGTAAACCGTGATTCTGGTTTTGGCTTACAGCGGCCTTTTGGCTGGCATCCCGATGCGGCGCGGATATTGCCGCGCCGTTTCCGCCTCCTTCTTCACCACTACGATAGCCCGCTGCCGGTCTCCGGGCAAGTTGTAATGATAGATTTCTTCTACCTTGCCCTTTAAAATCAGCAGTGCGTTTTGAGCTGCATCAACTTCAGCCTGAACATTCATGCCTTTCCACAACAGCAGCTTTCCGCCTGGTTTCAGCAACGGCAACCCATATTCAAGCATAATATTCATGGCGGCCACAGCGCGGCTGCTGCAGCAGTCGTACTGTTCGCGAAAAAGCATGTCCTGGCCTACTTCTTCAGCGCGGGCGCGAATAACCTGAACATTGTTCAGATTTAGCTGTTCCCGACATGACTGCAGAAAGCCGCTTTTCTTCAGATCAGATTCAACCAGGACAAATTCCGTATCCGGACAATGCATGGCCAGAACGATGGCCGGGAACCCCGCTCCGCTGCCGATATCAATAACGCGCCGGCCGGAAAGATTTATAAACTTCAGCACGGCCAGACTGTCCTCGATATGGCTTAAAACATCTTCCCGCCCGGATTGCCTGCTGATCAGGTTCTGTTTTTCGTTTTCCGCGAATAAAAAGTCAATAAAGCGGTTTACATATATTTCCATATAAATTATTTAAATCCTTCTATTTTTTTCAAAAATATCAATAAAATATTTATATCAGCCGGTGTGACCCCTGCAATTCTTGATGCCTGCCCGATCGTTTCCGGTTTAAACTGCTCCAGTCTTTGTATTCCTTCCGATGAAAGGGCTTTTATTTCCCGGTATTCAATTCCGGCGGGGATGATTTTATTGTCCAGTTTTTCAAAACGCTTTACCTGTTCCTGTTGTTTGTTAATATAGCCTTCGTATTTGGACTGAATCTCCAGCTGCTCTATGATTTCCTTCTTCTGCGGCGGAATAATTCCCAAATCTATAAAGTCTTGCAACGCTACTTCCGGACGCCGCAACAATTCCCATAAAGAAATACGATCCCGAATTATCGCGCTGCCGATTTTTTTCAAATAATCACTTATGATGCTGTCTGCAGGTGTAAAAGTGGTTTTTTCCAACAGACTGCGCAGTTCTTCCAACTGCTTTTTTTTGCTCACAAATTTCTCCCAGCGTTGGTCGCTGACCAGACCGATGGCTCGTCCTTTCTCGGTTAGCCTCAGGTCAGCGTTGTCCTGGCGCAGCAGCAGGCGGTATTCGGCACGGGAGGTCAGGAGCCGGTATGGTTCATCTGCCTCCTTGGTAACCAGATCATCGATAAGTACGCCAATGTAGGCTTCACTGCGTTTGAGCACAAACGCCTCCCTGCCCTGCACTTTCAGCGCCGCATTGATGCCTGCCATCAGTCCCTGGGCGGCTGCTTCCTCGTAACCGGAAGTACCATTTATTTGTCCGGCCGTAAACAATGCTTCCACCACTTTGCTTTCCAGGCTGAGTTTCAGTTGTAAGGGTATAACATAATCATATTCAATTGCATAACCGGTTCTTAAAATGCGTACGTTTTCCATGCCGGGAATGCTTCTTAGAACTTGCAGCTGTACGTCCTCGGGCAGACTGGTATTCAGGCCCTGAATATACATTTCATCGGTGTCGCGCCCTTCCGGTTCGATAAATAACTGATGGGAGTCTTTATGGGCAAAACGCACCACCTTATCTTCGAAGGAAGGACAGTAACGCGGCCCTTTGCCTTTGATGACACCGGTAAACATCGGGGCCCGTTCAATATTGTCCATTACGATCCGATGCGTTTCCGGCGTGGAATGGGTGAGCCAGCAAGACAGCTGCTCCCGGGAGTAAACCTCGCTCATAAATGAAAAGGGCGGTACATCAGGATCACCCGGCTGCTCCAACGTTTTGCTGAAATCAACGCTCTTGCGGTCGACCCGGGGCGGGGTACCAGTTTTGAAACGCCCCAATTTAATGCCCAGGGATAGCAAGCTTTTTGACAATTCAGTCGCCGGGTATTGATTGCCGGGACCACCATCATACGTAAGATCACCGATAATTATTCTGCCTTGGAGGTAGGTTCCCGAAGTGACCACCACGGCATCGCACAAAAATCTTGCCCCGGTACGGGTGATTACTGCACAGACCCGCCCGTCGCGGGTCTCGATCTCGACAATTTCAGCCATCAGCAAATGCAGTCCGGGCTGGCCCAAGATGGTTTTGCGCATTTCCTTCTGGTATTCCTGTTTATCCGCCTGGGCCCGCAATGATTGCACCGCTGGTCCTTTACCGGTATTAATCATGCGCATTTGGATACTGCTTTTATCCAGATTGACTGCCATCTCGCCGCCCAAAGCGTCTATTTCTCGTACCAGCTGGGCTTTGGCCGGTCCGCCGACAGATGGATTGCAGGGCATTAAAGCGATTCCTTCTATATTTAGTGTAACCAGCAGGGTGCTAACCCCCATACGTGCTGCCGCCAGCGCGGCTTCACAGCCGGCATGGCCGGCGCCAATTACGATTACACCATATTTTCCTGCCTCGTAAATCATCATTTACCCCCACATTTTCAAAACTATTTGCCGATACAAAAGTCATGGAAGATACGATCAATAACTTCTTCCTTTAAAGATTTGCCGCTGATTTCGCCTAAACACTCCAGCGCTCCCCAGATGTCTACTCCCAGACAATCGAGCGGGACCTGTCCCACTTGCTGGAGAGCATTTTCAGCGAATGCGCGGCTCTTCAGCAGCGCCTGCTTCTGGCGCATATTGACCATTATCTCCATTCCGTCATCGTTTTGGGTTCCTGACAAGAGCATTTCTTCAATGGCATTTTCCAGTTCATCCAGACCATAATCCTCTTTGACCGATGCCCGAATCACTTTGGCCAAAGAAAACTTTTCCGCCAATTCTTCTTCACTGATGGCTTTACGTTCAATGTCTTCCTTGTTGACCAGCACCAAACATTTTTCCGCCGGGATGGTATGAAAAATTTCCATGTCCTCACCGGCAATACCGGCTGCAAAATCCAGCACCAGCACTACCAGATCAGCCTGAGCGATAAGTTCTCTGGATTTCTCCACCCCGATTTTCTCGACCAAATCCTCGGTGGATCTTATCCCGGCAGTATCCATCAATTTCACCGGTATTCCTCTGACATTGATATATTCTTCCACGATATCCCTGGTGGTACCGGGAATATCGGTTACAATCGCTTTTTCCTTGCGCGACAGGGCATTTAATAAACTGGACTTGCCCACATTGGGCTTGCCCACGATAGCCAGTTCTATCCCTTCGCGGTAGATTTCCGCGCGGCGCGCCGCCTCCAGCCAACTTTCGATAGTATCGACGGTCTCACCTAAAATCAAGCGGGCCTGCTCCTGATCTAAATCCCCGACCTCGTCGGGGAAATCGAGGCTGGCATCCACCATGGCATTCAATCCCAGCAGCCTATCCTCCAGTTCGGCAATAAACCGACCGCTGCTGCCGGACAGCTGATTGACCGCCAATTGCAGCCCCCGTTCCGTCTTGGCACGGATAATATCCAGCACTGCTTCGGCCTGTTCAAGTCCGAGACGATCATTTAAAAAGGCCCGTTTGGTAAATTCACCTGGCTCGGCCAGCCGTGCTCCCAGATCAAGACATCTTTGCAGACAGGCCCGCAGCGCCGCACTTCCCCCATGACAGTTGATTTCCACCACATCTTCACCGGTATAACTATGGGGTGAGCGCATAATCCCCATCAGTACCTCATCGATGCGTTGCCCCTGCGCAGCCAGGATCCAGCCCAGATTAAGCGAAAAATTGCGGCGTTCACTCAGGAGTAGGTTTTTATTATAAGGAAGAAATATCTTGTCGGCGATTTCAATGGCGCCATTCCCGCTCATACGGACAATTCCTACCGCCCCTTCGCCGGGCGGGGTAGAAACGGCGACAATAATATCGTTGTTCATATTCTCGACTCCACTAATTTTTTGATTATTATATAATACCACAATTAAATAAAGAAAACTCACCAACAGCGAACGTTAGTGAGCTTCTTAACACAGCTACTCATTTTTTTGATGCTCTTTAGGCCCGCCGGGGCCTATAAATTATTTCTTTAAGGCTATGACTACCTTGCGGTTGGGTTCATCTCCCATCGAGTAGGTTACTACCTGTGGATCCTCCTGCAAAGCCGTATGTACGATTCTGCGTTCCTGGGAAGTCATGGGCCGCATGACCACATTTTTTTGGGTATCTTTAACCTTCTCGGAAAGCCTCAGGGCTAACGACTCCAGTGATTCCTCCCTTTTCTTGCGATAATCTTCAACATCCAGAATCAGCCTGATTCTTTCGCCCCGTTTACGATTAATCATCAGTCCGGCAATATATTGCAGCGAATTCAAAGTTTCCCCTTTGCGTCCAATCAGCAGCCCCATGTCTTTGCCGATTATATTGATGCGCACTGTACCCTGCTCTGCTACAACGGTATCTATCTGATAGTCGATTTTCATTTTCTTGAGCAACTCTTCAATGATCTGACGTGCATCTTCGGCCGGATCAGCTTCTTTCCGGGTTACCTTTACCGTGGCAGGTTTGCTGCCAATCAATCCCAGCAGTCCTTTACTGCCTTCTTCCAGGATCTCAATCTCAACTTCATTCATTTCGCAGCCCAATTCTTCCAGCGCTGCCTGAATGGCCTCATCAACGTTTTTTCCCTTTTTTTCTACTGTTTGGACTTGCATTTTTTACTTTTCCTCCTTTGTCCCTCCCAGCGTCCTTGGTTTTACCGCCAACCTCACCGGCTGCGGCTGTTTTACCTTTTTCCTTACCCGCATTTCCGGTTTTGCCGCCAGCTTCCGCTGTGGCTGAGGCTTTGGTTTTTTCCTGTGTTTCTACATTAATGGATGCTGTTGCGGTACTTACTGCCAGGACTTTTTTTTGTGAGTTAACATATAACTGCTGAATAATTCCCAGAATGTTAAACACGACCCAGTATAAAGGTAGTCCGGCCGGCAGCTTGTACGCTATAAAGGCCATAAATAACGGCATAAAATAAAGCATGGTCTTTTGCGTAGGATCTTTACTGTCAACCATGGATATTTTTTGCTGATAGAAAGTGGTAACTGCTGCTAAAATGGCCAAAATGAAATAGGGATCCGGCTTACCGATATTGGGGATCCACAAGAAACCAGCATGAGCAAGATTGACAAATTTGAAATTAAAGAGGGCTTGATAAAAGGCAATAAAAATAGGCATCTGAATGAGCAAGGGCAAACAACCTCCAAACGGGCTTACCCCATGCTCTTTGTATAACTCCATGATCTTTTGCTGCATGACCTGCGGATCATCTTTGTATTTTTCCTGGATATATTTGGTTTTGGGCTGAATCTCCTGCATGGCCCGCATCGATTTCATCTGCTTCTGGGTCAATGGAAACATCAACAATTTTATGGCTATGGTCATAAAGATGATTGCCAAACCGTAATTGGGAAGACCTATTTGCGCAGTCAGACCATAGGTAAAATCAATGACCCCTGCAAACCACTGAACAAAACTGCTCCACAAATTAAAACCCTGCTATCGATATCTTTGTTTCTATAGCAGGTGCCACCTCCTTAATTACAAGCGATAAGTGCTTCTGCCGTTTTCTTATGGCACCGGATCATAACCACCGGGATGAAACGGATGACATCTTCCGATTCGTTTAACTGTCAACCATCCTCCTTTTACTGCACCATACCTGGTGATAGCCTCAACAGCATACTGGGAACAAGTGGGGTAGAAACGACAGGAAGGCCGCTTAAAAAAGGTTATCTTTTGATAAAGTTTTATTAAAAATATAAATACTTTGCTCAAACCAATCCGGCCTTCTTAACAGCGTGTAAAAAATCTTTTTCCAACGCCGCATATGATGCTTTATTTATATTAAACCTGGCTACGATTACCAGATCAAAACCTGGTTTGATCTCCGACAAATGCGTCTGTATAATTGATCTCATTCTTCTTTTGGCCAGGTTTCTAAGCACCGCATTGCCGACTTTTTTTGAAGTTACAATTCCAAATCGATCATATTCCAGATGATTGGCAGCCATGAATACAATTATGAATTTGGCCTGTATTTTTTTGCCGTTTTTGAATATATAGTTGTAATCTTCGCCGTTGCTGATCCTGAACTTTTTATTAAGCATTCCGAGTCCTTTTGGGTAAGTGAAAACCCGGCCTGCATCGCTATCTAACGGCGAAAGCCGTATTCCACTTATCTTTTTCATGAAAAGAGCCCTCAAAAAGCGTTTTTTAATGTCTTTAAGAGATATCTTTTCCGATTATTAATTTCTGCAGTAAAATAAAAGGCCGCTTGAAAACGACCTAAGCAGAAAGATTTTTTCTTCCTTTTTTCCTTCTCATCGCCAGTATTTTTCTGCCACTGGCGGTTGCCATTCTCTTTCTGAAACCATGTTCTCTCTTTCTCTGTCTGTTCTTGGGCTGAAATGTCATTTTCACGATTGAGTTGCCTCCCTTAATTTTTCCAGTACTTTATCATTATATTTACAATAGCGTGCTCCTGTCAAGGACGAGCGCCTTTCTAAATACTTCTAATTGTTGTCTGAATCTGCTATTATTATACTATATTTAAATCGGTACCAATTTTGCAAGCAGAATATATCATTGCTTTCCTTATATATGTAGTTTTATTTTCCTAATTATCCACAATATTTTTATTTCCCCAGGAATTTTTTCCACAAATCAACAGGAGGCCTTTTTTATGTCCTATGATCAAGACTATGTTGTCTTATGGGAAAAGGTTTTAAATGCAGTTCGGCAGGAAATTGGCTCTACCAGTTTTGATATCTGGTTTTCCAAAGTTAAATATAACACCAGCCGTGACGAAAATATTTATATAACTGTTCCCAATACCCTGACCAAAGAATGGATTGAATCACGTTATCTTGAAAATATGCAAAAATATTTCCGGGAATTGAGTAATCCAAATTTTTCTCTTATCCTGACCACTGAATCAATTAAGAAAAACACTTATATTTCTCCCTTTAATCCCAAATATACATTCGAAACATTTGTGGTCGGCAACAGCAATCGCTTTGCCCATGCTGCCTGTTATGCCGTCGGTGAAAGTCCCTCCAAGGCATATAATCCGCTTTTTATTTATGGCGGCGTCGGTCTGGGCAAAACCCATCTCATGCAGGCCATTGGCCATCGTATAGCCAAAAACTATCCTAAATATTCGGTCATGTATGTTTCCTCGGAGCAATTTACCAATGATTTAATCAGTTCCATCAAAGATGACAATACATCTGGTTTTCGCAACAAATACCGCGGCATTGATGTACTACTAATTGATGATATCCAGTTTTTAGCCGGCAAGGAACGTACCCAGGAAGAATTCTTCCATACCTTCAACACCCTTTATGAATCAAATAAACAGCTGGTTATATCAAGCGATAGGCCTCCGCGCAACATACCTACGCTGGAAGACCGCCTTCGTTCGCGTTTCGAATGGGGTTTGATAACTGATATTCAGACTCCTGATCTGGAAACCCGGGTCGCAATTTTACGCAAAAAAGCCCAGAATGATAATTTTAATATCCCCTACGATGTGATTGATTATATCGCTAATTACATTGATTCCAATATTCGCGAACTGGAAGGCGCCTTGGTCAAATTGGTTGCGTTTGCTACCATCAACGATTTGCCCCTTGATATGAAGACGGCCGCAATAGCATTAAAAGATATATTACCGCCGCCGGGTCCGAAAATGATAACGATTGAATGTATTCAAAAAGAAGTCTGCAAATATTATGGAATCGAACTCGGTGAAATGCTGTCCAAAAAAAGAAGTAAAAATTTAGTTGTTCCGCGCCAGATTGCAATGTATTTATGCCGTAAAATGACAGATGCATCGCTTCCTTTAATCGGCGACCAATTCGGCGGAAGAGATCATACTACGGTTATTCATTCTCTGGATAAAATCAATCGTGAAATTAATGAACAACCCGAACTGGCAACGATAATAAAAGAGTTACGCAAAAAAATCGATCCTGATAGTAATGATTAGTGGGACAAGTTATCAACAGCATTATTAGATGGCTTTAATCTTCATCATTTCCGGGTTAAAATTGCTTGTCCACATTTTACACACTACTACTACGGTTACGACTAGTTTTTCTTAATAATAAATAATAAAGGCGGAGGGTCAAAAAATGAAATTGAATATTGAAAAAAGAGACTTATCATTATTGACAACTATGGTTTATCGTGCAGCTTCAAGTAAAAATACGATTCCGGTATTATCAGGATTGTTACTGGAGCTGACACCCGAAAAAGGTCTGACCATGACCGCCACAGATATGGAGATAGGTATCTGCGCCAGCACTACCAACGTCGATGTGATTGAAGCCGGCTCGGTTCTAGTCAATGCCAATTACTTTGCCGATTTTATAAAGTTGCTCCCAGATGAAAACATTGCTATGGAATTAAACGTAAACACTTCCAAACTTAATATTAGTTACGGTCGTTCCAAAGGAAATATAAATATTTACCGCGAACAGGATTATCCGGCGCTGCCGATTGATAAAATGGAATATCGTTTCGCAGTTGCCCAAAAAACATTAAAAGAAGCGCTGCGTAAGACGGTTTTTGCCGCTGCCGCCAATCATTTCCGCCAAGTGTTTACCGGAGTTCTCTTTGATATTCAGAATGGCAACCAACTCCGGGTCGTAGCCTCTGATACCCATCGGTTGGCTTATTATACCCATATTTTGAATGAAACCCTGCCGGAACCGTTCAAATTTGTAATTCCGATTCGAACCGTAAATGAATTGTTGCGTTTCCTGGAAGACAGTGATGAAGAAATAAAAATAGCTACTTCGGATAACAATGTTATTTTTTACAAGGATGGATTTTTGTTCTTATCACGCCTGATTGAAGGGCAGTATCCCAACTATGAGCAGGTTATTCCCGCTAATTTTGTCACCCATTTGGATATAAAAACCCATATTCTGGCTACCAGTCTGGAAAGAGTAAAAATTATGCCCACGGATGACAAATTAAAAATTCCCCATCTGCAGCTGTCATTTTTAAATGATGAAGTTCACATTAATTCCAACTCGGAGATGATGGGAGAAATCAACGAGGTTATCGAAGGCGCAGCTATTGAAGGTGACAAGGAATTAAAAATTGTTTTCAACACCGGTTATTTTCTCGATGCAGTCAAAATTTTTGATCAGGAATGTGAGACAATATCAATATCTCTATCCGGTTCATACGGCCCGGCGATGCTGAAGAATAATGAAAAGGACAATTATTTGTATATATTGGTACCGATGCGAACCAGCAATTAGGGAACAGGACGAATTTAATTGAGAATCAGCCATCTTACCATAAATAATTTCAGGAATTTAAAAAAAATCGATTTTGCTCCCGACCGAGCGATAAATATTTTTTGCGGTGCCAATGCTCAAGGCAAAACCAACCTGTTGGAAGCCATTTATGTTCTTTCAGCAGGGAGTTCATTTCGTTCCAGTAACGACAAACAACTGATCAATTATGATGCGGTTCGTTACCACATCCAGGCTTCATACAGTTACCAGGAAAGGGATTTTACAAGCTCTTTGTCTTTTTCCAACAACAATAAAATATTTATCGTCAACAATAAAAAAACCAGCAGCCATAACCAGCATCGTCTGAAAGTGGTATTATTTAATCCAGACGATTTATTTCTCATCAAGGGTTCTCCGGCCAAAAGACGTTCCCTGATTGATTTTGTGCTGCAGCAGTTATCCGCTGAGTATACGATTTCATTGGCTAATTATGTTAAAATTCTAAAGAAACGGAATTTATTACTCAAGAAAGAGCAAACTAATCAAAAGAGTTTTGCCATTATTGACCAGCTGTTTATCGAAAGCGCAGTCAGCGTTATTATTCAGAGGATAAATTTTATTAACCGGCTGGATGAAGAAACCGCCCTTCTTTTTAAAGAAATAAATGCGGCTGGCAATCAGCTAAAGATAAGATATGCACTTTCTTTTCCGGTAGAGAGTGATAAAATAAATCTGAATATTTTATCAAAAGCAATGCAAGATCATTTGCAACATATTTTTCCGGAAGAAATAAAGCGCCGACAAAGTTTGATCGGTCCTCACGTAGATGACATAAATTTTTATCTCGATGGCCGGCCGGCAAAAATTTATGCCTCTCAGGGACAACAGCGCAATATTGTGATTTGTTTGAAACTGGCAGAAATATATACGTTTAAAAAAATAAAAGGGTATTATCCCATTTTTCTGCTGGACGAAGTCCTGGCCGAGCTGGATGAAGAAAAAAGAAATCTGTTATTGGAGCATCTGCAAAAAGCTGAATTTCAGTCTTTTTTAAGCTCAGTGAATTTCAATCCGCCGCCAGATTTTGATGCCGCTATTTATACAGTTGCAAACGGAAATTTACTCGGAAAGGAGTAAAAAATGTTTATTCATCTGGGAAACGACGTTGTAATAACATCCCAAAGTCTGATCGCGATAATAAATATCGAAGATCCATGGTCAGAAGATATTCAGGATGCAATTGATATGGCAGAAATGGAACGCAAACTGGTTACCATATCAGATCAGGAAAAAAAGAAGGCACTGGTTATATGTGATGACCGTGTCTATATATCACCCATCTCATCACAAACATTATATAAACGCGCCAACAATTTCTACGGGGAGGTCTAGGTTTTGGTTAACGGCAACGGCAATATAAACGGAGATCAGGCATATAATGCTTCGGATATTCAGGTTCTGGAGGGACTGGAGGCAGTCCGCAAAAGGCCGAGTATGTACATCGGCTCGACCGGCCCGAAAGGGCTGCATCACCTTGTCTTTGAGCTCATTGACAACAGCATTGATGAAGCCGTAGCAGGCTATTGCGATAAAATAGAACTATTTATTCATCCCAATAACGGCATAACCGTAAAGGACAACGGTCGCGGTATACCAGTTGATATTCATCCCTTAATGGGTATTCCGGCCATCGAAGTGATTCTTACCACCCTGCACTCGGGCGGCAAATTTGGCGGCAGCGGTTATACTATATCAGGCGGACTGCACGGAGTTGGTCTGTCGGTCGTCAACGCGCTTTCCTCGCCGATGGTAGTCGGGATCAAAAGAGACGGGAAAATATACAGCCAGCAATATATGCGCGGCAAGCCGACCAGTCCGCTCGAAGTTATCGGTGAATCAGAAGAAACCGGTACCAGCATATATTTTGAGCCTGATGCAGAGGTTTTTGAAGAAACTACATTTGAAAGAGATATTCTGGTGCAGCGCATCCGGGAACTGTCATTTCTGAATAAAGGCCTGCAAATAGAAGTTACGGATGAGCGTGACCCGGAAGGGTATCAGCGGATATTCAAATCTAATGGTCTGCATGATTTTGTGGCTTATATTAATAAAAACAAGGAACCGATCCATGAAAAAGAAATCTATTTCGATATTAAAAAAGAAGATGTGGTGGTGGAAATAGCCATCCAATATAACAGCGGCTACAATGAAAACATCTATTCATTTGCCAATAACATTCGCACTCAGGAGGGCGGTACCCACGAAGTCGGATTCAAAAATGCCCTGACTCGGGTTGTTAATGATTACGCCAAGAAAAGCAACTTACTTAAAGAAAATGATACTAATCTGGCCGGTGAGGATATCCGCGAAGGCATTGTCGCCATCATCTCGGTTCTGGTCAGAGAACCTCAGTTTGAAGGCCAAACCAAGACCAAACTTGGTAACACCTATGTGCGCGGGGTAGTGGATAGTGTAGTCTATGAAAAATTGGACGACTTCCTGGACGAAAACCCGGCTGATGCCAAAAAAATTATAGAAAAGGCCATATCGGCCCGCCGGGCTCGGGAAGCAGCCAAGAAAGCCCGCGAACTGACCCGCCGCAAAAGCGCCCTGGAGTCCACCTCCCTGCCGGGCAAGCTGGCCGATTGCAGCAGCAAGGACCCGGCGGTATCAGAACTGTTTATCGTAGAAGGAGATTCCGCCGGCGGCTCCGCCAAACAGGGCCGGGATCGCAATACCCAGGCCATTTTGCCGCTGCGGGGAAAAATTTTAAATGTTGAAAAAGCACGCCTTGATCGAATACTGGCCAGCGAAGAGATCCGCAACCTGATTACCGCCATCGGCACCGGCATCGGCGAAGACTTTGACATCAGCAAAGCCCGTTACCATAAATTGTTTATCATGACCGATGCAGACGTCGACGGATCTCATATCAGAATCCTGCTGCTGACTTTTTTCTATCGCTTTATGCGGGAACTGATCGAGCACGGTTATGTCTATATTGCCCAGCCACCGCTTTATGGCGTCAAAAGAGGCAATGAAATCCAATATTTCTACAACGACAACGAGCTCGATAAATTTATGAGCCAGACCGACAAGAAATGGTCAATTCAGCGCTACAAAGGCCTGGGGGAAATGGATGCGGAGCAATTGTGGCATACCACCATGGATGAAGACAACCGGGTCATACTGCAGGTCACTATCGAAGATGCCATTCAGGCGGATGAAGTCTTTTCCGACCTGATGGGTGACAACGTGGAACCGCGCAAGGAATTTATCCAGACTAATGCCAAATACGTAAGCAACCTGGATATCTAAGCAAATAAATTAAGCATGGTTTTGAAAACCAGGGGGGTATAAAGAAATTGGGACAGGAAAACCTTTTTAATAAAATAATCCCGGTCGATATCGAAAAAGAAGTACGCAAATCGTTCCTGGAATATTCCATGAGCGTAATCGTATCCAGAGCACTTCCCGACGTTCGAGACGGTTTAAAACCGGTGCATCGCCGTATTTTATATGCGCTGTATGATCAGGGTATGACCCATGACAAACCCCATAAAAAATCAGCCACCATCGTTGGTGAAGTAATGGGTAAATACCATCCTCACGGAGACGCTGCCATTTATCAGACCATGGTCAAACTGGCCCAGAATTTTTCCATGCGCTATCCTTTGGTTGATGGTCACGGCAATTTTGGTTCTGTAGACGGAGATGCGGCTGCGGCCATGCGTTATACCGAATCCAGAATGTCCAAAATAGCCGGAGAAATGGTAAAGGATCTGGACAAAGATACGGTTGACTGGCGCCCCAACTATGACGATACCCGGCAGGAACCGTCGGTACTGCCGGCGCGCATCCCCAATCTGCTGATCAACGGGACTTCCGGTATAGCGGTAGGAATGGCCACCAATATGCCGCCCCACAATCTTTCCGAAGTAGTGGATGCGCTGAAATTATATATCGACGATCCCGAGGTCAGCCTGGATGAGATTATGGAGGTGCTGCCCGGTCCAGATTTTCCTACGGCCGGAATTATGGGTGCCAATGGCATCCGTCGGGCCTATGAAAGCGGGCGGGGAAGCATCAAGATCAGAGCCCGTTATGAGATAGAAGAAAGAAAGAATGGCAAAACCGCCATTATTGTTACCGAACTTCCTTATCAGGTCAATAAAGCCCGACTGGTGGAAAGGATCGCGGAACTGGTCAAGGACAAGAAGATCGACGGCATCGTTGATCTGCGTGACGAATCCGCCCGTGTAGGGATGCGGATCGTAATTGAGGTAAGACGTGACGTTAATGTAAATGTGCTGATCAACCATCTTTTTAAACATACCCAGATGGAGGATAGTTTCGGCATCAACAACCTGGCTCTGGTCAATGGCGAACCCAAAACCCTGAGTTTGATAGACATGCTGAAATATTATGTAGAACACCGTCAGGACGTTATTACCCGCCGTACCATACACGATCTGAAACTGGCTCAGGCCCGCCGCCACATTGTCGAAGGGCTGCAGATTGCCATCGACAACGTGGATGAGATCATCAACCTGATCCGTTCTTCCAAGAACCGTGAAACTGCCCGCAACGCGCTGATCGAACGTTTTGGCTTGAGCGAGATCCAGGCCAATGCCATTTTGGATATGCGCTTTGTACAGCTGACCGGTTTGGAAAGAAGCAAATTGGAAGATGAATATCGGGAATTGCTGGCGCGTATTGCCGACTTCGAAGATATACTGGCCAATCCTGCCCGGGTGATGGGAATTATCAAAGAGGATCTGGATGAAATCAAAGATAAATACGGGGACAAACGGCGTACCCAGATCAGCTATGAAAACGTTGAATATGATGAGGAAGATTTCATCGAAGACCATGAGGTTGTCATCACTTTAAGCAACCGGGGCTATATCAAGCGCCAGCCGCTGGACACATACAAAGCCCAAAAGCGTGGCGGCAAGGGGATCAGCTCCAATATCCGTGCGGAAGATTTTGCCCTTGACATTCTTGTCACCGGGGTATTAAATAATATTCTATTCTTTACCAATCAGGGACGGGTTTTTTCCAGCAAAGCTTATCATATACCTGAAGCATCCCGTCAGGCCAAGGGACAGGCAGTGATCAACATTATGGATTTAAGGCCGGACGAAAAAGTCAGCACCCTGGTAGCGGTAAAAGTTTTTGATGACCAGCGTCATCTGCTGATGGTCACCCGCCGCGGGGTAGTAAAGAAAGTCCCCTTGAACCGCTTTGGTAATATCAGAAAAACCGGATTAATTGCCATCAATCTGGCCGAAGGTGATGAGCTTGTCGGAGTGTTGAGAGTAGATGGTGATGACAAGGTAATGCTGGTCACCAATTACGGGCAATCTATCAGCTTTGATGAAAAGCAGGTTCGCCCCATGGGCAGAACGGCTGCAGGCGTAAAAGGAATAAATCTGGGGCAAAATGATTTTGTCATCGGAGTAGATAAATATCGCACCAATGGCGAAGCGGTTCTGGTCACCCTCAACGGCTATGGCAAAAGGACACAACTGGAGGAATTTAATATCCAGCATCGTGGTGGCAAAGGTTTGAAAGCCATCGAAATAAGTAATAAGAATGGCCCCGTCGTAGGGTTCAAAGTAGTTAAGGAAGACGAAGAAATTATTATTCTGACCAGCGAAGGACAAATTATTCGCCTGGAGACAGAAGACATATCAACCCAAAAGAGGTATTCACGGGGCGTGGTGCTGATGAGGATAGCCAAGGATGACAGCATTGCGGCAGTAGCACGTTTCAAGACCGAAAAAGAAGAATAAGCTTAATTTTAATCGTTGGAGGGAATTACAAATGGTCGAGAAAGGAACATTCAAATTAAAATCAGGACTGGCCCAGATGCTGAAAGGCGGCGTAATTATGGACGTCACCACCCCAGAGCAGGCGAAAATAGCTGAAGCAGCCGGAGCCTGTGCGGTCATGGCCCTGGAAAGGGTACCAGCCGATATCAGAGCAGCCGGCGGGATTGCACGTATGGCTGACCCAACCATAATCTTAAAAATCATGGAAGCAGTTACGATTCCGGTTATGGCCAAATGCCGCATCGGCCATTTCGTAGAAGCCCAAGTGCTGGAATCTCTGGGCATAGACTATATTGATGAGAGTGAAGTCCTGACCCCGGCAGATGACAAGTATCATGTCAACAAAAATGATTTCAAAGTACCCTTCGTCTGCGGAGCACGTAATCTGGGCGAAGCACTGCGTCGAATCGGCGAAGGTGCAGCCATGATTCGCACCAAAGGAGAACCGGGTACCGGTAACGTTATCGAGGCCGTGCGTCATATCCGCCAGGTCAATGATGAAATCCGCTGGATCAGCAATCTGCCACCTGAGGAATTGATGGCGGCTGCCAAGGAAATGCAGGCTCCCTATGAACTGGTGCTGGAAACAGCCCGGCTCAAAGCCTTGCCGGTGGTTAACTTTGCCGCGGGAGGAATCGCTACCCCTGCAGATGCAGCCATGATGATGCAGCTCGGGTGTGATGGCATATTTGTCGGTTCCGGAGTTTTCAAATCCGGAGATCCAGCGAAAAGAGCCAAAGCTATCGTAGCCGCCACCACACATTACAATGACGCCGCAGTCCTGGCTGAAGTATCCAGAGATCTGGGCGAAGCCATGGTGGGAATCAATATTGATACCATCAAGCCCGAGGAGAGGATGCAGGAGCGTGGCTGGTAAAAAAATCGGTATCCTGGCTTTACAAGGTGCTTTTATTGAACACCAGCAGGCCCTAACCAGCTGTGGTGCCCAGGCATTGCAAATACGTACCGCCCGGGAGTTGGAACAGGTTGACGGTTTAATCATCCCCGGCGGCGAAAGTACCACCATCGGCAAGCTGATGCAGACCTATCAACTGGACACCGCCATCAGGAGCAAATTCGAACAGGGGATGGCTATATGGGGAACCTGTGCCGGCATGATTTTGCTGGCCCGGGAAATCGTGGGGATGGATCAGCCCCGGTTGGAATTGATGAATATAGCTGTAGTCAGAAATGGTTTTGGACGTCAGGTCGACAGCTTTGAGACCGAGCTGGAGGTAGAAAAGATCGGCCGGGTAAATGGCGTCTTTATTCGCGCTCCCTATGCAGAGAGAGTCTGGGGAGGGGCAAAGGTCATGGCCAGTTATGACGGCAAAATTGTCATGGCCGAAGATGACCGGTTGCTGGTGACGGCATTTCATCCCGAACTGACGCAGAATAATTGTATACATGAATATTTTTTGGAAAAAGTATCAGATTAGCTTGAAATTGCTCAGTTACTATAATATAATGAAGCCCAAACTCAATAAATGTGAATGCGATGAAAGGGATCAGTAAGATTTGGGACTATCTAAGAGACCTGGTGGATGCTGCGAACCAGGATAGGCCGTTTCTGAATCCACCCCGGAGGCAGACTGTAAACCAGTCACGGTGGTTCCGTTATAACCGTTAAGCGGGTGCATACATATGTACCAACTAGGGTGGCAACGCGGGAAATACCTCTCGTCCCTGACCGGGATGAGGGGTTTTATTTATATAAGGAGGGTTATTAGAACATGAAGGGTGAGCCGTATTTGTTTTTGCCTGGTCCGACCCCGGTGCCGGAGCGCGTGGCCCGAGCCATGAACCGGCCCATGATCAATCATCGCGGGGAAGAATTCAAAGCCATCCTGGAGGATGTCGTTGCCGGCATAAAACAAATTTATCGTACCAGTGCCAATCTGTTGATTTATCCCGCCTCAGGTACCGGCGGACTGGAAGCGGCGGTGGTGAATTTTATTTCTCCCGGGGACAAAGTTTTGGCCGTTTCCATCGGAATTTTTGGCGATCGCTTTGCCAGTATCGCTGAAGCCTTCGGAGCAGAAGTTGAGAAAATTGATTTTCCCTGGGGGACCGGAGCTGATTCGCAGAGGATAAGGGAACGATTGGAGCAGGATAAAGATCACCGGATCAAAGCCGTCCTGATTACCCAGAACGAAACTTCCACCGGCGCATACAATGATGTTAAAACCATCCGGGAAGCAATGGGCGATCATCCCGCCTTGCTGATGGTTGATGCGGTGAGCGGACTGGCCGCGATTGACCTGAGAATGGATGAATGGCGGCTGGACGTGGTGATCAGCGGCTCGCAAAAAGCGTTTATGATTCCACCCGGGCTGAGTTTTATGGCCTTCAGCGATAAAGCTTTCCAGGTCTACCAGAAGAATACCAATACGAAATATTACTGGGATCTGGCCGAAGGATTGAAATACCTGCGCCAAGGGCAGACCCCTTTTACCCCGCCCATTTCGTTATATTATGGATTGCGCGAAGCGCTGCAAATCATGGCCGAAGAAGGACTGGAAAATGTCATTGCCAGACACACTGCTTACCGTGATATGGTGCGTGCCAGCCTAAGAGCGATGGGGCTCAGGCTGCTGACCGAAGATCGTTATGCATCTTCAGCTGTAACGTCAGTCATCGCACCGCCGGAAATCGGGGCCAATCCGATCCGCAAGTACATGCTGGATCAGTTTAATATCATATTGGCCGGCGGACAGCAAAAACTGGACAATGTGATATTCCGCATCGGCCACCTGGGTTATATTCGCGAGCTCGATCTATTGGCCGTGCTGGCTGCGCTGGAAATAACCCTGGACCATTTTGATTTCTCACTGGACATGGGGGCCGGACTGAAAATAGCCCAAAAAGCCATACTAAATATGCACAAGCAGTAAGCAATGCTTGAAAGGAGAATTTGTAGTGGAAAAAAAGAAAATCATCGTAAGTGAAAGGATTGCCGAAGAAGGATTGGCCATTCTCAGGGAAAAAGCCGAGGTAGATTTCAGAGACGGCATATCCCGGGAAGAATTGCTGTCCATCATTGATCAATATGATGCTCTGATTGTAAGAAGTATTACCCAGGTAAACGAAGAACTGATTCAGCGTGCCACCCGCCTGAAGGTAGTAGGTCGGGCCGGCAACGGCATTGACAATATCGATGTCGATGTCTGCACCCGTTACGGCATAATTGTCGCCAATACCCCGGACAGCAATACCATATCCGCTGCCGAACAGACCATCAGCCTGCTGCTGTCATCGGTGCGCAATACTGCCTGGGCCAATGACGTACTTAAAGGAGGCACCTGGGACAGGAAACCTTTCCGCGGCTCCGAGCTGTATGGAAAGACCGTCGGTATCGTAGGCCTGGGCAGAATCGGCTCCATGGTTGCCACCCGGCTCAAAGCCTTTAACATGAAGGTCATCGCCTATGACCCCTATATCGCCGATGAACGGTTTGAAAGATTTGGTGCCGAAAAGAAAGAATGTCTGGAAGACTTGGTGAAGGAAGCCGACATCATTACCGTGCATACGCCCAAGACCGAGGAGACATCCCATATGATCGATGAGAAAGCCCTTGCCCTTGCCAAAAACGGAGTAAGGCTGGTCAACTGCGCCCGCGGCGGGATCATAAAAGAAGCCGCATTGCTGGAAGGATTAAAATCAGGCAAAGTCACCAGCGTGGGCCTGGACGTATTTGAAAAAGAACCCGCAGTAGGAAATCCCCTGTTTGAATTTTCCCGGGTAGTATGCACCCCGCATCTGGGTGCGGATACGTTTGAAGCCCAGAAACGCGTCGGTGAAAACATTGCCGAGCAAGTGTTGCTGGCGCTCGAAGGAGACATCGTTCCCAATGTAGTCAACCTGCCCTCCATGCTTAGTGATGAGCTGAATTATCTGCGCCCTTATATCACCCTGGCGGAGAAGATGGGCAACATCTATTATCAGATGTATAAATCGCCCATCAACCGGATAGAAATAACCTACAGCGGTCCCATCACCATCAACGAAACCGAAATTTTGACCATCGGCTTCCTGAAAGGTTTGCTGGAACCGGTTTTATGGGGGAAAGTTAATTATGTCAATGCCCGCTTGATGGCGGAGGAACGCGGTATTAAAATTTATGAATCCAAAGAGGATCAAAGTACGAGAAGATATAAAAATGTCATTACCATTAAATTCTTCAGTCCCAAGCATGAGATGGAAATCTGCGGCACTATTTCCCGGGCCCGCAATCCGCTGCTGGTGGAAATCGATGGTTATGAGATGGAGGCCGAACTGGAAGGCTATGTGCTTATGCTGCAGAACGAAGATCGCCCCGGCGTTATCGGACCGCTGACCATGGCCATGGGCGAGGCCGGAGTAAATATCGCCTCCATGCGGGTAGCACGTAAGACCAAAGGCGAAACCGCCATCATGATCCTTAATGTTGACAACAAGGTCGAAGATGAGACGATCCAGAAGCTGGCCCAAATCAAAGGCCTGTTAGGCACGCCCAAGCTGTTGCATTTTTAAATGCAGCAAGGTGGGCCGGAAGGAGATTTATTATGCTGGATGCGAAAATGATCAGAGCCAATCATGAGAAAGTGGAACAAGCCCTGCGCAACCGCAATATGCCCGGCGCGCTGGACAACTTTCTGCGCCTGGACGAAGAACGGCGCAAACTGCTGACCCAGGTGGAAGCAGGAAAAAACTATCGCAACAAAACCTCCCAGGAAGTAGGGGAACTCAAAAAACAAGGCCGAAATGCCGATGAACTGATGGAAAAAGTGCGCTCGGTCAGCCAGGAAATTAAAGAACTGGACGATAAAATCAAGCTGGTTGAGGCGGACTTGGACAAAATCCTGCTCAACATCCCCAACCTTCCCCATGAAAGCGTACCGGTGGGGGAAGACGAGCACAGCAATATCGAAGTCAGACGCTGGGGAGAACCGCGCCATTTTGATTTTGAACCCCAGGCCCATTGGGACATCGGCCCTGGTCTGGATATCCTGGATTTTGAACGCGCTGCCAAACTATCCGGGGCCAGATTCACCGTTTACAAAGGCATGGGCGCCCGACTGGAAAGAGCGGTCATAAATTTTTACCTCGACACCCACACCATGCAAAACGGGTATCGGGAAATATTCCCCCCGTTTATGGTCAATGCCGAGTGCATGCTGGGCACCGGACAGCTGCCCAAATTTGCCGAGGATATGTTCAAAATAGAAGGCCGGGAAATGTATATGGTGCCTACCGCTGAGGTGCCGCTGACCAATCTGTATCGGGAAGAGATTATCGACGGACGCGAGCTGCCGTTTTATTTAACCGCTTACACCGCCTGTTTCCGCGCCGAAGCCGGCTCCCACGGGCGCGACACCCGCGGTATCATTCGCCAGCACCAGTTCAACAAAGTGGAACTGGTCAAGATCGTTGATGCGGAAAGCTCCTATGAAGAACTGGAAAAGCTCACCGCCGATGCGGAAAAAGTGCTGCAGCTGCTGGAACTGCCTTACCGGGCCGTGCTGCTCAGCACCGGTGATATGGGATTCTCCTCTGCCAAGACCTATGATTTGGAAGTGTGGATGCCCAGCTACAACGAGTACAAGGAGATATCCTCCTGCTCCAACTGCGAAGACTTTCAGGCGCGGCGGGCCAACATCCGCTACCGTCCCGCCGACGGCGGCAAAGTAAGATATGCCCATACCCTGAACGGTTCCGGCGTAGCCATCGGCCGAACCGTCGCCGCCATTATGGAAAATTATCAGCAGCAAGACGGTTCCGTGGTGGTCCCGAAGATTTTACGGCCCTATATGGGCGGCCTGGAAGTCATAAAAAAATAACAACGAATAGCGCTAAAACCTGGCGGTAAACCATCTATAAAGCTAGATCACAACCGGTTGACAAGCGGGGATCGGCTGTGATATACTTTCATTTGCATTGGGCAAGAGTATGCGAAAAACGCATCCTTCTCAGTGGAGGAGTGTCCGAGTGGTTTAAGGAGGCGGTCTTGAAAACCGTTGAGCTTCACGGCTCCGTGGGTTCGAATCCTACCTCCTCCGCCATAATAATTAATGGAGAGGTGGCCGAGTGGCCGAAGGCGCTCGCCTGCTAAGCGAGTAAGCGGCTTGAAACTGCTTCGTGGGTTCAAATCCCACCCTCTCCGCCATTTACAATTGCTGATGCGTTTTTAAATACCAGCGCCCGTAGCTCAGCTGGATAGAGTGACAGGCTACGAACCTGGAGGTCGGGGGTTCGAATCCCTCCGGGCGCGCCATATTATAAATCAGCAATTAAACTGAAGGAAAGCAAAGTGCTTTCCATTTTACTGTAGAAAAGGCACAGGTCTTTCTCAAAACGATCGAGCGCCCGTAGCTCAGAGGATAGAGCAACGGTTTCCTAAACCGTGTGCCAGGGGTTCGACTCCCTTCGGGCGCACCATTGGCGGTGAGTCCCGATATGATTAGGGATGAATTATATATGCAGCTGGCGCTGCTGCTGGCCCGGCAAGGTGCTTTACAGGGAGAGATCCCGGTGGGTGCAGTGGTGGTTCAGGATGATGAAGTGATCGCCTGGGCACACAACGAAAAAGAAGCCCGGCAGGATGCCACCGCCCATGCAGAGATGCTGGCCATGGCCAGGGCAGCCAGGTATCTGGGCAGCTGGCGTTTACAGCAGGCCACCATGTACTGCAGCCTCGAACCCTGTTCCATGTGTGCCGGGGCGATGATAAACACCAGACTCAAACGGTTAGTGTATGCCAGCCGCGACCCCAAAGCCGGAGCAGCCGGGTCAGTCATCGATCTGGTTCGTTATCCGGGGCTGAACCACCAGGTGGAGGTTCGGGGCGGAATATTGGAAGAGGAAAGCAGCAAGCTTTTAAAAGAATTCTTTACCGATTTAAGAAAATAGTTAACCAGAAAAAGTGTTTGCCTGGTCGAGTAGACAGAATTTGGGTTTCGTTGCCACAATAACACCGACTCTTGCGAAAAAAGTAAATATGCCGGGATTTGAGGAGAGATGGCTGAGTCCGGTTGAAGGCGCTCGACTCGAAATCGAGTGAACCAGTGATGGTTCCGTGGGTTCGAATCCCACTCTCTCCGCCACTTAAAAATGTGCGGATCAAAATTCGATCAAATAAAAATTTAATATAAATCATGGAGAGGTGGCTGAGTCTGGCTGAAGGCGCGCGATTGGAAATCGCGTAACGTGTCAAAAGCGTTCAAGGGTTCGAATCCCTTCCTCTCCGCCATTACCGAATTACCAAGGGGTTTCAGACAGGAGTCTGGAACCCCTTTTGAAATTTTTTACAATAGACTTCCCGGAGTAGCCATTTAGTAGCCGAAATAGGGATAAATAGCCGAGAATAGAAGTAAATACTTAATAATAAATGAAAAATTCTTGGCAGCAACATTGCAGAGGCTATTACAAACAATGCCCAAATAAAGGGTTTTAAGGCCATATCATTTATTAACCGCCATTCCGTTTTAGCGGAAACCTTTGTACCGGAAGCGGAAACCACTCAAGAAGCCTCCTCCGATATAATGTATCAATGTACCTTATAATCTAAACATATCAATGCTAGTTTTAGTATATATTTTTATATAATAGCATTATAATGTATATATAGATAAAGGAGGTGCTGCATGAATCGCATCAATCGTGATGAGTATTTGGATTTTCTGGTTCGCAACAAAGATCGGCAGATCGTCAAAGTGGTTTCCGGGATACGTCGGTGCGGGAAATCAACTTTGTTCGAAATCTATAGAGATTATCTACTCGAAAGCGGGATCGCAGAAGAGCAGCTTATTTTTTTAAATTTTGAAGATCTGGACTTCGAGCATATTACCGATTATCGCAAGCTCTATGATTATCTGCTACCGCAGCTGCTGCCCGACCGGAAGAATTATATATTTTTGGATGAAATCCAGCATGTTCAGCAATTTGAAAAGGCAGTAGACAGTCTCTTGTAACTGATAAACTAAAATGGACAGAAAACAACAAATAAGAATGAACAGTATTTACCACAATCCTCCAAAAAAGCTATGATAGAGCTGGAAATAAAACAGCTTTTATCATAGCAGAGGAGG
>Ga0123334_1000780_pt1 | contig 43105 bp, 38 predicted proteins | sample BiotimSIPDNA_FD_89706 | JGI IMG/M metagenome (GOLD analysis project Ga0123334, IMG submission 89706) | Anaerobic biogas reactor microbial communites from Washington, USA - Biogas_R1 time_0 SIP DNA | ecosystem: Engineered > Bioreactor > Anaerobic > Unclassified | place: Washington, USA...
CGACGCATGTGCGTTTGGCCGCAGGCCAAAGATTCGCACGCGCCTGAAATAAATTGTATAACAAGCCGTTTACGGCTGTTATACCATAGCTATGGTATAATCGCTGATCAACAACATTTTTGCGTGCCTTTTGCTTGACTTTGCCATAGCAATTTCTTTATCCTATTATATAGGTGTCTGGAATTAGTATTTGCGGAAGTGGCTCAGTGGTAGAGCATCGCCTTGCCAAGGCGAGGGTCGCGAGTTCGAATCTCGTCTTCCGCTCCAAAAGTACTCGACCTCGGCCCTTGACAGGCCGAGGTGTTTTGTTGGATAACTCCGCACTGACCAAGGAGGAAATCTATATCTGTTGTAGAACAGAGTATTACGGTTGACTAAGGCCATTGCAGGGTGATAGAAGGCTCAACTCTTATCTTAGACATTGTGAACGGAGGTAGGCATAATTGAAAACTAAGCTGGAAAAACTAGAGGGAAATGACGTGGTCCTGGAGATTGAGGTTGATTCTGACAGAGTCGAACAGGCCATGCAGAAATCGTATCGTAAATTAGTTTCCCAAGTCAGAATACCAGGATTTCGCCAGGGAAAAGCACCGCGCCAGATCCTCGAGGCTTTTCTTGGCAAGGAAGCCCTTTATGAAGAGGCACTGGAGGATATGGTTCCCGAGGCTTATGAACAGGCAGTAAAGGAAACTGAAATTGAACCGATAAGCCAACCTACTATTGATTTAGTGCAGATGGAGGACGGCAAGCCTTTTATTTTTAAAGCTAGTGTTATGGTTAAACCCGAGGTTGCCTTAGGTGAATTGACCGGCATGGCAGTCGACGTCTCTCGTGTCGAAGTTGATGAAGCTGCTGTATATGCGCAGTTGGAGATGATGAGAACCCGATATGCCAAGCTGACCCCGGCAGAGGAAGGCGTTCCGGCCGAATCAGGGGATTTGCTTAGCATTGACTTTACCGGTTTTCTTGGCGATGAACCGTTCCCCGGAGGTAGTGGGGAGGATTATTCCCTGGAGTTGGGATCCAACACTTTTATTCCTGGGTTTGAAGAGCAGCTGATTGGGGTTATTACCGGCGAGGAGAAAGATGTTAATGTAACCTTCCCCGATGATTACCATGCGGAAGACCTGAAAAGTCAGGAAGCTGTTTTTAAAGTTAAGGTTAAGGAGATTCAGAAAAAGGAAGAGACTCCTTTAGATGATGATTTTGCCCGGGATGTAAGTGACTTTGATACTTTGGAAGAACTCAAAGCAGATATTCGCCAGAACCTGGAAAAAACTAATGAAGAAGAAAATGAAGGAAGAATCAGGCAAGCATTAGTTGCAAAAGCGGTTGAACTTTCGGAAGTTGATGTGCCTGAACCGATGATAGAGAATCAGATGGATGTGCTTTTCCATCGTTTTGAGGAACAAATGTACTATCAGGGTGTGAAGATGGAGGACTATGTAAACATGTCGGGGATGACGGTGGAGGATATCCGTGCAAGTTTCCGTCACCAGGCAGAACGTTCGGTTCGAGAAAATTTAGTGCTGGAGACAATTGCTAAAAAGATGGAGCTCAAGGTTCTGGATGAGGATTTTGATAAACAGATCGAAAAGGCAGCGGCGGAGTTTGGAATGGAAGCCGAAGCAGTGCGCCCCAGTCTGGAAGAGGCCCGGCCACGCATTGAATTTGGCATCCTTTTGGACAAAGCAGTTGATTATCTAAAAGAAAATGCTACTATCAATATAGTTGACCAAGTAATTAATGAAGCTGCAGAAAATATAGCTGAAGAAGAGGAATAAGTTAAATAAACTACCGCCAGTATTCATATCTTGGAGGAAGGAGTGAAAGTATATGGGATATTTGGTTCCTATGGTTGTAGAACAGACTAATCGCGGAGAACGTTCCTACGATATCTATTCGCGCTTACTTAAGGATCGTATCGTGTTTTTGGGAAGTGCTATTGATGATCAGGTTGCAAACTTAGTGGTAGCCCAATTGCTCTTCCTGGAAGGGGAAGACCCCGATAAAGATATTAACCTTTATATCAACAGCCCGGGAGGATCAATTACTGCCGGAATGGCCATTTACGATACTATGCAGCATATAAGAGCTGATGTTTCTACTATATGTGTGGGATTGGCTGCCAGTATGGGTGCATTTTTACTGTGTGCCGGGGCCCCCGGAAAAAGGTTTGCACTGCCCAACAGCGAAGTATTAATACATCAGCCTTCGGGGGGAACTCAGGGGCAGGCCACTGACATTGAGATCCATGCTAAGCGTATAATAAGGATGAGGGAACAGTTGAACCGGATACTATCTGAAAGAACTGGTCAAACTCTGGAAAGGATTCAGGCGGATACGGAGAGAGATCACTTTATGTCTGCAGAAGAAGCCAGAGAATATGGAATAATTGATGAGGTCATGTACCAAAACAAAAAATCGAAAAAGAAATAGTCTTTTCCGGGAAGAGAGGTGAATTATGCAAAGGTTTGGAGACGAACGAGGTCAATTGAAGTGTTCATTCTGTGGCAAACTGCAAGATCAGGTCAAAAAACTGGTGGCTGGTCCTGGCGTTTATATCTGCGATGAATGCATCGAATTGTGTAATGAGATAATAGAAGAAGAACTTGCCGAGGATCTGGGTTTTGAAATGGGAGATATCCCCAAGCCCCAAGAGATCAGAGAGATATTGGATCATTACGTGATTGGTCAGGATAGAGCTAAAAAAACTTTGGCAGTTGCTGTTTATAACCACTATAAGCGCATCAATCTGGGAATGAAGCTGGATGATGTCGAGCTCCAAAAAAGTAATATTCTTATGCTTGGGCCCACCGGCAGTGGAAAAACGCTGCTGGCGCAAACGTTAGCTAAAATAATAAATGTTCCTTTTGCAATTGCGGATGCCACCTCTTTAACCGAAGCTGGTTATGTGGGGGAGGATGTAGAAAATATCCTGCTCAAATTGATTCAAGCTGCGGATTATGATATCGAAAAGGCTGAAAAAGGGATAGTCTATATTGATGAGATTGATAAGATTGCACGCAAGACAGATAATCCTTCTATTACCCGCGATGTTTCAGGTGAAGGAGTCCAACAGGCTCTGCTGAAGATTTTAGAGGGAACTGTTGCCAGTGTTCCTCCTCAGGGGGGACGTAAGCATCCGCATCAGGAGTTTATTCAAATCGATACCAGCAACATCCTGTTTATTTGCGGAGGAGCATTTGAGGGAATAGACAAGATTATTCAACAGCGCATCGGGCAGCAAGCAATCGGATTCGGTGCAGATATCAAGACTAGAAAAGAGAAACGGATCGGAGAGATCTTGGAAAAGATTTTGCCCCAGGATTTGCTCAGATTTGGCTTGATACCTGAATTTGTGGGCCGGGTGCCTATAGTGGTTACCCTGGATGCTTTGGATGAAGGTGCTTTGATCAGAATATTGACCGAGCCTAAGAATGCTTTGGTAAAGCAGTATCAGAAACTTTTTGATTTGGATGGGGTTGTCCTTGAGTTCACCGATGATTCCCTGAAAGCAATTTCTGCTGAAGCACTTAAGCGTAATACCGGGGCCCGGGGATTGAGGGCCATTTTGGAGGATATCATGCTGGAGGTAATGTATGATGTGCCTTCGCGGGTGGATATTACCAAGTGTATGATAACCAGAGATGTGATAGAAAAGAAGGAAATTCCCCTGTTAGTTACCGTTGAACCTAAACGCAAGGTTAATTAAATTTTACCAATATAATCAAAGATTTCGTACTGAGCTTGTTCAGGAGTTTTAAAATAACATTCTGAATAAGCTCTTTTTTATTTTCTGAAAATGGCTCCATTAATGTGGGAATACCTTTCGGCTTACAACCACCATGGCATATGCAGCAATGTTCTAATCTAGGGCGTTATCGAGCTATGAATATTTACCTAATAAAACTAATTGTCTTAATTTTCGCAGTATTAACACGGTTTCTATTGCATTATCGTAATGGTTGTCTTTTAATTATAGGTAGTTGATTTTTGGCGAGTTAAATTAAATTGGAGGAGGTAAGTGGCGGAATATATAAGACGGGCCTTTATTTTCTAATTTTTGAAAGGAGAGATTAATGATGAGATTTAAAGCAATGGACCCGATTTGGGAAAAAACCTGGCCCGAAAATTGGCCTAGAAACGGTGTTATAGACGGAAAGGATCCACTATTCCAGAATTTGTACGACAATGCGACTCGTTTTCGAGATAAGCCTGCGCTGATATATTACGGCGGAATCATTACCTGGTGGGAGTTAAGAGATATGGTCCTGCGCGCTGCCAGTGGGCTGCAAAAGCTGGGAGTAACCAAAGGAGACCGCGTCTATCTCGGACTCCAAAACTGTCCGCAATTCTACATAGCGTTTTTTGCGGCTCATTCCCTGGGCGCCATCGTTGTCCCCGGCAGTCCCATGTTCAAAGCCGGCGAATTGACCTATGCCCTTAACGATTCGGGAGCTAAAGTGATCATAACTGAAGAAGATATTTTCCCGATATACCAAATTATTCGCAATGATCTGAAATCAGTTGAATCCGTCGTCGTCACATCTTTGGGTGAATATCTTCCCGAGGAGCCTTATCCTGCATTTCCGTTAGCCGTCAGTTCAACGATCGAACCATCCTCAGATTACATGACCTGGCCGGAACTAATGAATAATTCGCCCATCAAAAAATTTGCTGATGTGACTCTGAGCGACATCGCACTGCTGCAATACACGTCGGGTACTACCGGTTATCCGAAAGGAGCCATGTTAACTCATGGCAATATTAAGCATCGGGGGGTTAATGATTCCTGGATGCACGATGATGCTCATGATTACATTCACCTGGCGTGCATGCCGTTATTTCACGTAACCGGTATGGGCAATCATTTACTTTGCCCGGCATATTGCGGAGGTACGGTCGTCGTTATGGTCCGGTTTGAACCGGAAGCCGTTCTTCAGGCAATAGAAAGGTATCGGGTAACTTACTTATGCAGTATTACCACCATGGACATTGCTTTGATCACTCATCCCAAATTCAATGACTACGATATTTCTTCGATTCGCGGAATGACCATGGGTGGGGCTCCATTACCCCCGAACATCCAGCAGAAATACGAAGACATAGGACTTAGACTGGCAGAAGGATATGGAATGAGTGAAACAATGTCAACCATGACCTGGAACCCGTTTGATCGGATCAAACAAGGCACAGTCGGTATTCCGATCGCGCATGTTGAGGTCCGCATAGCCGATAAGGATAACATCGAAAAGAATGTTCCACTGGGAGAACAGGGCGAATTGTGGGTCAGAGGACCGTCGGTCGCCGCCGGTTATTGGAATAAACCTGAGGAAACGGCCGAAACTTTCGTAGAAGGATGGATCAGAACAGGTGATATAGCAACTATGGATGAGGACGGATACGTTACCCTGAATGGACGCCTTAGAGAATTGATCAAGGCCTCGGGATACAGTGTGTTTCCGGCTGAAGTAGAGACGTATCTTTACCAGCATCCGGCCATCTTGGAATGTTGCGTAATAGGCGTATTCCATGAGTATCGGGGAGAGGACGTCAAGGCATTTGTGGTTCTGGAACCTGAATGGGTAGGCAAAATCACCGAAGAGGAATTAGTTGCCTGGGCCAGAGAACAGATGTCTGTATACAAATACCCGCGCACAATTGAATTTAGGGACGAATTGCCCAAGTCTGGAACAGGTAAGATAATGCGCAGAATATTAAAAGCAGAAGAGGATGCGTAACGGACGAAAACCCCGCATCCTATTTTAAATTGCTTAAGATGTATCTGTGCAATCGCTGTATAGTGTTTTATTAAGGGAGGGTGTAAACCGGATTTTGCGTGAAATCCGGTTTGCACCCTCTTAACTTAATACGGATATCTTCCTCCTGTTCAATTTGAGGAATTGCATTCATTAAGCAATAATAGCAAAAGTATGTGGAAGTTGGCTTTTTTTACTGGAGAAGATGGCGTTCAATCCGTCCTGATTCGGCAATACTATCTACACAACATTGTGAAGGGATGGGTTCCTATGCTTGAGGGTTCAGGATTTGGCGGATTAAGTGGGTTGTTGCTCTTGGTGCAGTTTTTTTTCGCGGTAGTCATCGGCTTATACTTCTGGAATCTCTTGCGCAATCAGCAGGGCAGCAAAACGGCGGTGTCGCGAGAATCTTATAAAGAAAGAGATAAACTGAAAAAGATGAGAGGATTTTCTCTCACGGAACCGTTATCCAGCATTACCCGTCCGTCAAGTTTTGCTGATGTGATTGGACAGGAGGAGGGTATTGAGGCTCTGCGAGCAGCTCTGTGCGGCCCTAATCCCCAGCACGTTATTATTTATGGACCCCCAGGAATAGGCAAGACGGCGGCTGCCCGATTGGTATTGGAGGAGGCCCGGAGGAATCTGCTCTCACCTTTCAATGAAAGCTCAGAGTTTATCGAAATAGACGCTACTACTGTTCGCTTTGATGAGCGGGGAATAGCCGATACCCTTATCGGCTCTGTGCATGATCCTATTTATCAGGGTGCGGGGCCAATGGGGGCTTCCGGAGTTCCTCAACCTAAACAGGGCGCGGTTACCAGGGCTCATGGCGGTGTCCTTTTCATCGACGAAATCGGGGAACTGCATTCAATTCAGATGAGCAAGCTGCTCAAGGTTTTGGAAGACCGCAAGGTAATTCTGGAAAGTGCCTATTATAACCAGGATGATAACAATATTCCCACTCACATCCATGACATTTTTCAAAATGGCTTGCCTGCTGATTTTCGGTTGGTTGGCGCTACTACCAGGATGCCTCATGAAATTTCGCCTGCTCTTCGTTCCCGTTGTCTGGAAGTTTTTTTTCGTCCTCTTGAGGAGGATGAAATTCTAAAGATCGCGGAAAATGCTCTGAATCGAATCGGCTTTGAAATAGAAGGTGAGGCCCTGAAGGAACTGGCCAGGTATGCGACTAATGGGCGGGAAGCGGTAAATATTGTGCAATTGGCTACGGGAATGAGCCGGAGTTGTGACAGCGACCGGGTGTCACTGAATATTATCGAAAGGGTGGTCCAGAGCGGGCAGTACTCACCTCGCCCTTTTAGCAGGAGGCCTGATTGTTCAGGAGTGGGAAATGTAAATGGACTGGCGGTTTTGGGTCCTAACCAAGGGCTGGTTATTGAAGTTGAAGCTGTTACTATAAAGGTTGGTGAGGGCAAGGGGAGTTGGAATGCAACGGGGGTAATCGAGGAAGAGGAAATGGGTGGGATTAACCGTACCGTACGGCGCAAGAGTACGGCACAGGGTTCAGTGGAGACGGTAATGACTGCTTTGCGCTGGGTGGGCAATTTGGATATGCGTGATTATGATGTGCATATTAATTTTCCGGGGGGGATACCGGTGGATGGCCCTTCTGCCGGAGCAGCCATGGCGGTTGCTGTGATCTCGGCCTTGAAGAACTATGAAGTGGATCCTTTGGTGGCTATGACAGGTGAAGTGTCGGTTCGCGGTCAGATCAAACCGGTAGGAGGGATAATGGCTAAGATTGAGGCAGCACGAAAGAATGGGCTCCAGTGGGTTATAATTCCTCAGGATAACTGGTTGCAGACTTTTGGTGAAATGAACAGCATTAAAGTAGTTCCGGTAGCTACTTTGGAGGAGTTGTTGGATTTGCTGATACCGGGCTTCAATAATAATAAGGTAGCCAGGTTGCCGGTTGCGGGCGGAGAGTTTCCCTCAGTATTGGATGCGGGCACTTTTTGAGATGTTTCTGTTCGGCTTTGTATGTGGCCGGAAGGATAAGGGATGAGGGGATTGGGCAATTGGCAATAGACTTTCGAACTGTTAGGTTGGCCCAAATATGTCGAGTTGCGGGGGAATATTACATATAGTAGAATAGACTTGCGCCTGGAATGGTGGAGGTGTTATGTTTGTTAACTAGTCAGACAAGGGAGTATGGAAGGGAAATGCCGCTGCTGCCCCTGAGGGGATTGCTGGTTTTTCCGTATATGGTGATCCATCTTGATGTTGGTCGCGAGAAGTCAATTAATGCTATTGAAGAAGCGATGATTGCTAACAAGGAATTGTTCTTAGCTACTCAGAAAGAAGCTCATACGGATGATCCCGGAGAACAGGAAATATATACAATTGGAACTGTAGCAGAAATAAAGCAAGTATTGAAGATGCCGGGGGGAACTATGCGGGTTCTGGTCGAAGGCTTGCGCCGGGCCAGAATTGATAGTTTTATTGAAAATGATTCGTTATTCAGGGTTCAGGCTAAAGAAATCTGGGAAGGACCTGTAAAGAAGGATTCTGAAATAGAAGCCTTAACCAGGACTTTGATTCACCAGTTTGAACAATATGTGCGGGTAAGTAAGAAGATCCCACCGGAGACGGTAGTATCGGTAGTGGCTATTACTGAACCGGGGCGCTTGGCGGATGTGATTGGATCTCATCTTGCTCTGAGAATTAATGAAAAACAGGCTATTTTAGAGGCTATCGACGTAAAAGAAAGATTGGAATTGTTATGTGAGCTTCTGGGCAAGGAAATGGAAGTTTTGGAATTGGAACGAAAAATCAATATCCGGGTGCGCAAGGCCATGGAAAAGACCCAGAAGGAGTATTATCTGCGCGAGCAGATGAAGGCTATCCAGAAAGAACTTGGTGATAAAGATGATCGCGCCGGTGAAGTTGACGAACTGCGGGAAAAGATTGCTGAAGCCAGATTGCCGGAAGAGGTGGAGGAGAAGGCCTTAAAAGAAGTGGAAAGGCTGGAAAAAATGCCTCCAATGGTGGCTGAAGCTGTTGTCGTCAGAAACTATTTGGATTGGCTGCTTTCGCTGCCGTGGGCCAATGAGACCCGGGATCGCCTGGATCTGTCTATGGCGGAAAAGATTTTAGATGAGGATCATTACGGACTGGAAAAGCCGAAAGAACGGATTTTGGAATATCTGGCCATCAGAAAACTGGCTAAAAAAATGAGAGGACCGATTCTCTGCTTTGTCGGGCCTCCGGGAGTAGGTAAAACCAGCTTGGGTAAATCGGTTGCCCGAGCTTTGAATCGTAAATTTGTCAGGATGTCTTTGGGCGGAGTTAGGGATGAAGCCGAAATCCGCGGGCATCGCCGCACTTATGTAGGTTCTATGCCGGGCCGGGTACTGCAGGGAATGAAGCAGGCCGGTTCGAAAAATCCGGTTTTTCTTCTGGATGAGATTGATAAAATGACTTCTGATTTCAGGGGAGATCCTTCCTCTGCTTTGCTGGAAGTTCTTGATCCTGAACAAAATTACACGTTTAGTGATCATTATATGGAAGTGCCCTTTGATCTGTCCAAAGTAATGTTTATTACTACGGCTAACTCATGGCACAATATCCCCAAACCGCTCCTTGACAGGATGGAGGTTATCCACCTGGCCGGTTATACGGAGGAGGAAAAGGTGCGTATTGCTCTGGATTATCTGGTTAAAAAGCAGATAAAAGAACATGGACTTAAAGCTAAAAATTTAGAGATTTCTGAAGGAGCAATAAGGAAAATAATCCGGGAATATACCCGGGAAGCCGGAGTAAGGAATCTGGAGCGTGAAATTGCCAGTGTTTGCAGAAAAACGGCTCGGGAGGTAGTCAAGGACCGAAGCAAAGTAACGCGGGTAACCAGTACCAATCTGGCAGGTTTCTTAGGGCCGCCCCGATATCGTTATGGAATCGCGGAGAAAGAAAGTCAGGTGGGGCTGTCTACGGGTCTGGCCTGGACTGAATCAGGCGGGGATATTTTATCCATTGAAGTGGCTTTGATGCAGGGCAAGGGGAGCTTGGCTTTGACGGGGAAGCTGGGCGATGTTATGAAGGAGTCGGCTCAGGCAGGGTTGACTTATGTCCGTTCGCGTCAGGCGTATTTGGATATCGAGCCTGATGTCCACGAAAAAACTGATATTCATTTGCACGTACCGGAGGGGGCCATACCCAAAGACGGTCCTTCGGCAGGAATAACTATAGCGACTGCTCTGGCTTCCGCTTTTGCTAATCGGCCCGTGTATAATGATTTGGCCATGACCGGGGAGATCACCCTAAGGGGACGGGTTCTTCCGGTGGGTGGAATCAAAGAAAAGGTTCTGGCTGCTCATCGGGCCGGTATTAAAACGGTTATTCTTCCGGCTGATAATAAGAAGGACCTGGATGATGTGCCTGCCAATGTAAAGCGAAAAATGGAATTTATCCTGGTGGACCATATGGACCAGGTTTTGGAGCGTGCTTTGGTCCAAGAGAATTATGAAAATTGAGTCGGCTGTTTTTACCATTTCGGCTTTTAATAAGGAGCAGCTGCCGGCAGCCGGGTTGCCTGAGATTGCCATGGCGGGAAGATCCAATGTGGGCAAGTCCTCCCTTATCAATAAGATGGTGGGACGAAAAAGCTTGGCCCGAACCAGTTCTACGCCCGGCAAGACTCAGAGTATAAATTTCTATCTTATTAATGAAACGTGGAATCTGGTGGATTTGCCTGGTTATGGATATGCCAGGGTAGCTAAAAGCCAAAGGGCTTTTTGGGGCAAACTGATCGAGGGGTATTTAACCAAGCGCCCGACTCTCAGAGGAGTGGTCCATCTGGTTGATATACGTCATCCTCCTATGGAGAGTGATATTATTATGCAGGATTGGGTCAGATCTTTGGGGATTCCAACCCTAGTGGTGGCTACCAAGCTTGACAAGATACCCCGGGGCAAACGTCAGCGGCATATAAAAGTCATTGAGAAGGATTTGAAATTAGTCAGGCCGGTTGTTCCATTTTCGTCGGTTACCGGTGAAGGCCTTTCTGAATTAAACGATGTGCTTGCCGAGTGGCTGTGAGAGATACCATGACATGAAAAAGCACCGGATGCAACCCGGTGCTTTTTGTCGGTGGCCGGCCAGGTTTTATCTGGTATAGATTTTTCGCAGAAGCGATAATCTGAAAAATGAAAAATTGAGTTCAGTCAAAAGCATACCGGCGATAATTAACAGACAACCCCAGAGGGCCCGGGTGGTCAGGTATTCTCCGGCCCACATATGAGCGAAAGCGGCGGCGAATAATGGTTCGGTTATGAAGATGACCGCAGTGCGGGTTGGAGTGGTATACGGCTGCATCACATTTTGAATAAGATAGGCCAGGGCGGTTGCAAACACTACGGTAATGATCAGCGCCTGAAGGACAACGGCGTTGATCAAGGGCGGCCAGGGCTCCAGAAACAGAGCTGGGATCAGGCAGCCCACACCGGTGGTCAGGGTTTGGACCAGGGCCAGGCAAGCCGGGTTGTGGCGAGAGGAATAGTAGCTGACCATAACTATTTGGAAGGCAAATCCGAAAGCACAAATCAATTCCAGGAGATCTCCAAAGGAAATCTCCAGAGCGGCGGTGACAGATAACAGGAAAAGGCCTGTGGAAGCTGTTATTATTCCCAATATTGTACCCCAGGGAGGTAGCTTTAAGGTATAAATGGAAATAATAATTGGGACGATTACCACCGACAACCCAGTAATAAAAGCGGCATTGGAAGCAGAGGTGTATTGCAGTCCAATGGTTTGAAATCCATAGCCGATAATAAGGAATAATCCCAGGATTAAGCCGGACTTGAAGGTTGTCCAATTCATCATGGGCAAATGCTGCCGAGATACAAAGCCTATAAATGCTGCCGCCAGAATGAATCTGATAGCGAGAAAGGTTAAGGGGCCAATATAATAAAGAGCGGCTTTCACCAGAACAAAGGTGGTACCCCAGATGAATGCCACTCCCAATAGATATAATTCGGCTTTCGGACGCATGGAATTTGGTGCCATATGATTGCGCTTTCCTGACTTTTTAATTAATACCTGAAAGAACAGTCGTTATAGGATTTTGCATATAGAGTTAAAATTCCCAAAGTCAGGTCTCCTAACCCATTAAAGCCGGATTGACATTTTTGGTGTCAGAGTAAAAAGGAGATAGAAGTGATTACTTTGAGATGGTTTGCTAAAATAATAGACATGGTGTCCTTACACCTGACAAGGAGGGTATTATAAAGTGGATGACCTGAATAATCTACCCAAGGTATACGATCCTATTACAGTTGAATCCAAGTGGTACGGATACTGGATGGAAAAGAACTTCTTTGCGCCTGATGAAGATCCCGAAAGAAAACCTTTTTCCATCGTTATGCCACCCCCTAATGTAACCGGATCTTTGCATCTTGGGCATGCCCTCGATAATACTTTGCAGGATATCTTAACCCGGTGGCGCCGCATGCAGGGGTATAGTGTTTTGTGGCTGCCGGGAACCGATCATGCAGGAATAGCCACCCAGGCAAGAGTTGAGGAAAGTCTGGCCGAGGAGGGATTATCTCGCCACGATTTGGGACGGGAGGCTTTCCTGGAAAGAGTCTGGGAATGGAAACATACTTATGGCAGCACTATAACCAACCAGTTGAAAATGCTGGGGTCTTCCTGTGATTGGAGCCGGGAAAGATTCACTATGGATGAGGGGTGTTCCCGGGCGGTCAGAGAAGTGTTCGTTCAGCTCTTTGAAAAAGGCTTGATATATCAAGGTGACTATATAATCAACTGGTGCCCGCGCTGTCATACTACGATCAGTGATATTGAGGTAGAATACCAGGAGTCTGAAGGCAGCCTTTACTACATAAAATATCCCCTTGAGGATAATGAAGAGTGGCTGGTGGTTGCCACCACACGGCCGGAAACTATGCTGGGAGACACCGGTGCTGCTGTTCATCCTTCCGATGAGCGGTATGGAGAGCTGATAGGCAAAAACTTGGTTCTGCCTCTTGTAGGCCGCAAAATTCCCATAGTTGGTGACACTTATGTGGACAAGGAGTTCGGCACCGGTGTGGTAAAGGTTACTCCTGCCCATGATCCCAACGATTTCGAAATGGGTTTAAGGCATAACTTGCCTCGAATTACTGTCATGAATTCCGATGGGACTATGAGTGAGGAGGCCGGGATATATCAAGGGATGGAGCGATATGAGTGCCGGCGCCGAATCGTAAACGATTTGAAAGAACAAGGTTTTTTACTTAAGATTGATTCCCATTCCAATTCCATAGGGCATTGTTATCGGTGTGATACCATTATTGAACCGATGATTTCAAAACAGTGGTTTGTTAAAATGAAACCTTTGGCTGAGCCGGCTATAAAAGCCGTGCTTGACGGCCATGTTTCTTTTGTACCCTCACGGTTTACGAAAATATATACCAACTGGCTGGAGAACATCAGGGATTGGTGTATCTCGCGCCAGCTGTGGTGGGGGCACCGAATTCCGGTTTGGTATTGTGATTGTGGGCAGGTCATCTGCAGCAGAGAAGACCCTTTAGAATGTCCTGCCTGTGGATCTTCGAATCTGATTCAGGACCCGGATGTGCTTGATACCTGGTTTAGCTCCGCTCTTTGGCCGTTTTCTACTTTGGGATGGCCGGATGACACCGGGGATCTGCGTAGGTTTTATCCTACTTCTGTTTTGGTTACGGGCCGGGATATCATTTTCTTTTGGGTGGCCCGCATGATTTTTTCAGGGCTGGAATTTATGAAAGAGCCTCCTTTTGCAGATGTTATGATTCATGGTCTCATTCTTGATGCAAAGGGGCGCAAGATGAGCAAGAGCCTGGGTAACGGCATAGACCCTATTGAAATAATAGATAAATTTGGTGCGGATACCTTGAGGTTCTCCTTGGTTACTGGGAGCACTCCCGGTAATGATGTCCGCTTTCATATGGATAAAGTTGAGAATACCCGTAATTTTGCCAACAAGGTTTGGAATGCCAGTCGTTTTGTATTGATGAATCTGAGTGATTTTGAAAAGATTGAATTACAGGAAAATGATTTAGAATTGGCAGATCGCTGGATTTTACACCGCCTGGCAGTTACAGTCCGCGGAGTAACCGGCTTGTTGGAGCAGTATGAAATAGGTGAGGCGGCCCGTACTCTCTATGATTTCATTTGGGATGATTTCTGTGATTGGTTTGTCGAGCTTACTAAACCCCGCCTCTATAAACCCCAGGTACCCGGTCAGCGCTTGGTGGCCCAAAACCTGCTGGTTATGGTTTTGAAAGATGTTCTTAGGCTGCTTCATCCATTTATGCCTTTTGTCACTGAGGAGATTTTTTCTCACTTGTCCGCAGCCACCGAAAGTATTATGACAGAGCCTTGGCCTGAGGGTGATGCTTACGAATACCCGCGGGCAGAGGCTGATATGCAGTTGATGATTCAAGTGATCAGGGCCATCCGCAATATCAGGAATGAGTTCAATATACCTCCGGGCTCCAAGATCGATGTCCAGGTGCTTACAGATGTTCAGGAAAAATCGGCCGCTCTCAAGGCTAATCAGGATTATGCCAAGATAATGGCCAATTTGCATGAGTTATATGTTACTGATTCCAACGGGAATCGGCCCAGGCAAGCTCTTTCCGCTCATTGGGCGGATATGGAAATACTCGTCCCGGTTGACGGGATTATTGATGTGGAAAAAGAGATGGGCAGATTGATGAAGGAACTGAATAATGCTGATCAGGATCTGAGCCGCATTGAAGGTAAACTAAACAATCCCTCATTTGTAAACAAAGCTCCGGCAGAGATAGTGGAAAAAGAGAAGGCACGTGAACAGGAAACCAGGTTGAAGAGGGAGGGAATACTACAACGTCTGAGTATGCTGAAAAAATAGAGTCTTATTTTAAATCTTTAATTCGTTTCGGGATTAAACCGGGCCTGGACAGGATTCAGGCCCTTTTGGATATTCTGGGGAATCCCCATGAGAGACTAATCATGATCCATGTTGCCGGGACTAATGGCAAAGGATCTGTAACCGCAATGGTTAGTCAAATTCTGATGGCGGCTGGTTTTCGGGTAGGCGCTTTCACTTCTCCTCACCTGCATTGTTACTCCGAACGATTTCAAATCGATCGGCAAATGATTAGTGAAGTGGAATTATGGGAACTGATTGGCAGAGTTGCTCCGGAGGCAGCTAAATCTTCGGAATTAGGGTATGGGAATCTTACTGAATTCGAAATTCTTACTGCCCTGGCTTTTATCTATTTTGAATCCCAGAATGTAGATATAGCTGTTATCGAGGCTGGTATGGGAGGGATATTCGACTCGACTAATATAATCACTCCTTTAATTAGTGTGATTACCAATGTGGGTTTGGATCATGTTGAATACCTGGGAAAAGATCGGATCAGTATTGCCCGGAACAAGGCGGGCATTGCCAAGCCCGGAATTCCTCTGGTGAGCGGTGAGCGGGACCCAATGGTGGCGGAGGTTTTGCAGGAACAGGCGCGTAAAACCGGCGCTTCATTTTACAAAGCCTGGGAGATGGTTAAAATTGAGCGGGAGCAGAGTCTGGGTACAGAAGGATTCCGGGTTGATTTCGCAACCCCTGGTCTGACTGGCCGGGGGATAAATCTTGCAATGCCGGGAAGGTTTCAGTTAGAGAATCTTATATCTGTCCTGGCTGTTATTGAGTTGCTCTGTCAGGCAGGGTATGCGATCAGTATGCAAAATGTGGCTTCCGGCCTGGCAGAAGCTGCATTGCCGGGACGGTTGGAGTTAGTTGGCCGGAATCCGGATGTTATTTTAGATGCCGCCCACAACCCGGAGGGTGCCAGGAGTGTGGCCGGAGCCTTGGAAGAGATCTATCCGGGGAAGAATCGAGTGCTGATAGTAGGGATTTTGGATGACAAGGATGTTCCGGCAATCCTGGAGAGCCTGCGATGTCAGACCCGGGTTTGCATCGTGACTCGACCCGATGGGCCGCGAGGAAGTAATTGGCAGCAATGCCGACAAGAAGCGGAACGGATTTTTCCTCTGGTCATTGGAGTTGAATCTATAGAGGATGCGGTAAAAAAGGGCTTTGAAGTTGCCAAGCCGGGGGAATATCTGCTGATTACCGGTTCTTTTATGACTCTTGACAGAGCCCGGAGAATGTTAATGGGAACCTGGCATGGGGCGGTGAATCTTAACAGATAATATACTTGGCTTGAACGGCACGAAATGCTTTTGATGATTTAAGGGAGTCTAAATACAGCTTTATCCGATGACTAATCTGCCCTAAGACCCCCGCCTCTATAGGCGGCGGGTGCCTAAGGGCAGTTAAGTCCCTGGATCCGTGCGACTAAGATTCAGATGGAGTCAAAACTCCACCTGAATCAAGTCTTACTTTATTTTCGATTTATTAGCTGCTTCAAGTATGGAGATATAATGTTTTTTGTATATTAAGAAGGATTTCACAAACAAATAAGAGAAAATATTTCAAGGCGTCTTTTTAAGGAGGAGAATGTATTGAAGGCTCTTAAGATCCCGGAAGCGACCGTAGTTCGCCTATCCTTATATTCAAGACACCTGCGGCAATTAATAAATGATGGCACTCTTACAGTCTCTTCCGGAGAAATTGCGGCAGGTGTTGGAGTAAGTTCAGCACAGGTCAGAAAGGATTTAGCTTATTTTGGAGAGTTTGGCACCCGGGGCGTAGGTTATAATGTTCAGGAATTGCATGGGCATATTGTGAGAATTTTGGGGTTGAACAGAGAGTGGAATGTGGTAATTGTGGGTGTCGGAAAACTCGGTTCTGCTCTTGCAGTGTACAAGGGATTTGCATCTCGCGGCTTCAACATAGTTGGATTAATGGATGTTAGTGAGCAAAGAATAGGGTTATCTTTGGGAAAACTCGTAATCGAACCTTTAACGATTTTGGAACAGCGTATTCGGGAAAAAAGCGTTAAGATTGGAATAATAACCGTTCCCGGGTCGGCCGCCCAGGAAGTAGCTGACATGATGACTGCGGCAGGAGTCAGCTCGATCTTAAATTTCTCACCCCGGGTTCTGAAAGTGCCGAAACGGGTAATACTTAGAAACGTTGATCTCTCTGTGAATATGGAGGTTCTAAGTTTTTATTTATCGCGTTTTGAATCCCGGCAGTAACCAGTGTATAAAATTGTCAGGCACCCTTGGATAAGGCTGGGGGTGCCTTCTTGTATTTGGTGAGGGCTAATGCTAAACTTAAAAAAATATTTCAAGCGAGGGTTTGGTTTTGGCTTATCGAAGCAGTTCGCGCACCTATCCGGGATGGCCGATTTTGGTTGTTGTCTTGTTGGTAGGTGCTTTGTTGGGCAGTTGGCTGGGTGAACTATTAATTGGCCTCATACCTGCATTGGCAGATGTGGGTCAAGTATACGTCATTGGCATTCCTCATTTTACTATGGATTTGCAGGTATTAAGCTTCTCTTTTGGTCTAACTATAAGAGTAGGCCTATTTACCCTGTTGGGTATTGTTGGGGCCTACTTCGCTTATCGTAAAATGTAAGGAGACACTAGTGGATAGATTCATCCTGGCTTCGGCTTCGCCCCGACGTCGCCTTCTTATGGAAAATTTGGGCTTAGTATTTCAGGTTATCCCTCCCGCAATTGAAGAAAATTGGGACTTCAATGATTTGCCTCCTGACCTGGTAATGAGATTGGCCAGAGATAAGGCCAGGAGCGTAAGCCTGGAGCATGAAAAGGCTACTATCCTTGCGGCTGATACCATTGTGGTAAAGGATGGGCATATTCTGGGAAAACCCCACAATTTCCACGAGGCATGTAACATGCTGAGTCAGTTGAGTGGCAGCGAGCATGTGGTGATAACCGGAATATGTTTGCTCAATCGGGCAAGTGACCTGGAACTTGTGGAATATGAGACTACTAAAGTTTTTTTTAGAGAGCTGTCGTCCCAGGAGATTGTTCGGTATGTCAGCAGTGGCGAGCCATTCGATAAAGCTGGGGGATATGGAATTCAAGGACGGGGAGCCCTGCTGGTATCGGGCATCGAAGGATGTTATTATAATGTGGTGGGATTACCCTTGGCCAAGCTGCAGACTATGTTGAAATCCGTGGGGATAAGCCTGCTTTAGGGGTGCGATATGAACACCGTTTATCACGTAACCATTAAAGAGCTGCCGGAAGATATGCGACCCAGGGAGAGAATGCTGGCTAAAGGGGAAGAATATCTGTCAGATGAAGAACTTGTGGCAGTTCTTTTAGGCACCGGCACCAATGAATTGTCTGCCATTGAATTGGCTCAACAGCTTTTGAGAAAATATGATGGCTTGCGTTTTTTTAAGAATCTTACTCTGGCAGAGCTGATGGAGATTAAGGGGATTGGACTTGCCAAAGCAACCTCCATCAGAGCAGTAGCTGAATTAGGACGCAGATTGGCTCTTACATCCAACAAACTGCCACAAATCAAATCACCTGATGATGTCAAGAACTATGTCATGGAGGATATGAGATACTACGACCGGGAGCATTTCAAGTGTTTGTATTTGAACCGTAAGAATCAGGTTTTGGCATTAGAGACTATTTCAGTTGGCGGTCTGGCCAGTTCTCTGGTTCATCCTCGCGAGGTGTTTAAGTCGGCACTCAAACGAAGTGCAGCGGCGGTAATTTTAATCCATAATCACCCCAGTGGTGATCCTGCTCCCAGCAGTGAAGACATAAATATTACCAAGAGACTGGTGGAATCCGGTAAATTGCTAGGAATAGAAGTTCTTGATCACATAATTATTGGCGATGGCAGGTATAGCAGCCTCAAATCAACAAACGCGATTTAGCTGAAGGGAGATAAAATATGTTCTTTGTGCGGGACATGGGCATAGATTTAGGGACCGCCAATTCATTAGTTTATCTGAAAAATAAAGGGATTGTTCTCCAGGAACCGTCGGTAGTTGCCATAGTTAGTGATACCAACAAAGTAATTTCTGTTGGTGAAGAAGCTAAGCGCATGATAGGCAGAACACCGGGAAACATTGTGGCCATACGACCTATGCGGGGCGGAGTGATAGCTGATTTTGACATTACTCAAGCAATGATGCAGTACTTCATCGAAAAGGCTCTGGGTAAGCGCAGTCCCTTTTTGAGACCCAGGGTGGTTATCAGCGTCCCCACGGGAGTAACCGCCGTTGAAGAAAGAGCGGTGCGAGAGGCAGCCTTGCAGGCGGGTGCAAAGGAAGCATTTCTCATTGAAGAACCTATGGCGGCAGCTGTCGGAGCGGGGTTGCCGGTGCACGAGCCAACCGGTAATCTCATCGTAGATATTGGAGGGGGCACTACTGAAGTTGCAGTCATATCACTGGGGGGGATTGTAACTGCCAAATCAGTTCGGGTAGCCGGTGACGAAATGGATGAAGCCATAATGCAGCAATTGAAAAAAGGTCACAATTTGTTAATTGGTGAAAGAACGGCTGAAGAGATTAAAATAAATATTGGGTCGGCTATGTGGGATGAACCACCGGTTAAGTACGAGGTGCGGGGCAGAGATTTAATATCCGGACTCCCCCAGACGGTGGCAGTATCTTCGGAAGAAATAAATCGAGCTTTATCCGAACCGGTATCAGCCATTGTGGAAGCTATCAAAGTATGTTTGGAGCGTACCCCTCCCGAATTGGCTTCCGATATTATGGACAAAGGTATAATAATGGCCGGAGGAGGTTCCCTCTTACGGGGTTTGGACCAATTAATTGCTTTAGAGACTAACATGCCGGTTTACGTCTGCGAAGAACCTCTTTTTGCGGTGGCTAAGGGTACTGGTAAAGTCCTTGAGAACATCGAGATTCTCAGGAGAGTGCTGAGAACTACTCAACGCAATTATTAGGGCTTGATATCTTTCAGTATGTTTGCGGACCAGGAGATAAGCTGATTGATTTTGTCATGCTTAGATAAATATCGGCCGATTATGCCCTCTGAGTGAAGGGAAGGTCAGTTGTACAGGAGTTGGCGGCGTGTTTGACTTTTTAAAGGGCAAATATTTCTGGATTATTCTGGTGATGATTATTGTTTCTGTAATGATTATCCCCATGACATCTACGGATAGACAGGATAATACTGCTTTTGAAAAGATGGTACAAGGCTTGTATGCCCCGCTGCAACGCGGGGTAAATTTTTTGGCTGAGTATCTGGATGATTTGGGAAGTTATTTTGTTAATAAACAAGATCTGGTGGCAATTATACAGAACATTGAAAAAGAACGCCAACTGTATCTCTTGGAAAACCAAGCTTTGAAGGAATATCAGTATGAAGCGCAGAGACTTAAAGAGTTGCTGGATTTTAAAGACCAGAACCTGGCCAACATGGATCTGATTCCTGCTCAGGTTATCGCCAGAAGCCCCAATAACTGGTACAGTACGATAAATATTAATCGGGGATATTCCCATGGTGTAGCCAAGGATATGGCAGTAATAACTCCACTGGGTTTGGTGGGGAGAGTTTCTTTTGTTGGAAAGGACAGCGCTCAGGTCATGCTGATAACTGACCGGGAAGGTGCGGTTGGTGCACTGATTCAGGAGACAAGGGTTCCGGGGATTGTGGTTGGAGATGCTAAGAGCAAACAGCTGTATATGAACCATCTTCAATTCTATTCAGAGATCAAGTCTGGTGATCAGGTAGTCACTTCCCGTTTTAGCGAGTACTTCCCACAGGGGATCATCATTGGGAAAATTGGGGAGGTGACATCAGATCCTGAGATCCTTTCCAAGACTGCAACGGTCATTCCTGCCGTAGACCTTGATCAATTTGAGGAGGTTCTGGTGATCAGAGGCTATACTAATCCTGCCCCTCAGTGGAATTTGGAACAGCCAATTGATGAAGAGCCTCAACCCTAATCATGCCTGAGCAGTAGGTGATAAAATGCGGTACCTATTACTGGTGCTACTTCCTTTTGTGTCAATTTTATTAGAGAGCATATTTTTTAGTCGGCTGACCCTATGGGGAGCCGTGCCTGATCTTTTGTTGATAATAATTACCTTTTACGCCCTGCTTCGTGGTTCACGGCCCGGATTCGTGTATGGCTTTCTGTGTGGTTTGCTGGAGGATTTATACTTGGGAAGATTTATTGGGACAAATGCTTTATCTAAGGGCGTGGTTGCTTTTATTATTGGGAAACTGGAGGTCAATGTCTTTAAAGATAATATCATGGTTGGATTTATTGGAGTTATCTCGGCTACGGTAGTTAATTTTATAATAATGACACTATTGTTTTTGGTCACCGTACCGGATATGGTAATTAATCATAATGTCCTGATTAATATGGGTGGTCAAATCATATATAATGGTTTATTATCGCTGCCTTTATACATCTGGTATTATAAGGTCGCGAGAAAATACATAGTTAAGTGAACTAGTACTCTGTAACACTTAAAACTTACATTACTCGGCGATAATGAAAGGAATTAGGTGTTACAGAGTTACTGGTACAGGGGGTGACTTTATGAGTCCCAGAGAGCTTCAAGGCAAGCTCAGAACATGCTGGTACATTATTCTGGGCCTGATGTTTGTTTTAATAATAAAACTCGCTTATGTTCAATTTGTTCAGAGTGATCAGTATATAACCAGAGCCCAGAAGAACAGCGTGAGATTGGTTAATATAAGAGCACCACGCGGTGAAATATATGATCGCGAAGGCAAGATACTGGTGAAGAACCGACAGGTTTATACGGTTTCTTTGACTTATCTGAAAATAACAGATCGAGAAAAGGTGACTAAACACCTGGCAGAACTAATGAATCCTGTATACCCGGAAATAACCCCCGATTATATTAACGAACTGATTGAGGAACAGCGTTATAGGTTATTTGAACCAATTACGGTTATGCGAGATGTAGACTGGGCGATGGTGGTTAAGCTGGAAGAAAACAGAAGCGAGCTACCCGGTGTGGAAATAATTGTTGAACCATTGAGATACTATCCGGAAAATAGTCTGGCTGGTCATTTACTTGGGTATGTTCATCCGATTTATGACAGTAAGGAATTGGACCAATATGATGAATCTCTGAATTACCGGATTGGTGATCTGGTGGGGAAGGATGGACTTGAAAGGTTTTATCAAGATTATCTGAGAGGAACGGATGGAGCTCGTCGGGTTGAAGTTGATGCTCGTGGACGACCTATACGAGAGCTGGTTACCCAACAGCCTAAGACCGGTGACAACTTGGTTTTGACCCTGGACCGAGACCTTCAAAGAGTTATGGAAATAGCTGCCGATGAAGTATTTGAACAGCTTCAAACCAAATACCCCAAAGCAAAAGCCGGTTCTTTTGTTCTCCTGGACGTGAAAACAGGGGGAGTACTGGCTTTGTGCAGCCGACCGGGCCTTGACCCCAATGTTTTTACTAAGAATATGGGCAGTGAAGAAATGACTTATTATTTTCCTCAAGGAAATTATGACCCCTTGAATCCTGGGGCTGCTTCTAACCGAGCGATTAAGTCTGTTTATCCTCCGGGATCTACTTTCAAACCAATAACCGGCATGGCCGCTCTGGCATCGGGCAAGCTGGACCCCTATGAAGATTACGCCAATTGTAAGGGAGCTTATTGGATAGCTCCTTATATTGGCTGTTGGGGGGTTCATGGTCCGGTCAACTATTTTTCCGGCTTGGCAGTATCCTGCAATGTATACTTTCAGGAAGCGGGTCGTCGGGCTGGGAGTGATTTGATTGCCAAAGTGGCTCGTGAATTTGGTTTGGGTACAAAGACCAGCATCGATTTGCCTTATGAACAGAGGGGGCTGGTGCCGGATGCGGAGTGGAAAAAGGAGATCAATGGAATCTTGCTTGACCGTCGTTATGACCGACTGCGTAAAGAGTTGGATGATAAACATGAAGCTCTTATTGATGCCGCCGAAACATCAGAGGCCAGACAGAAGGCGATTGCAGATAAAGAAAAAGCCAGTAAGGCATTAGAAGCTCAATACAAAATTGATTACAAATTTGGAACCACCTGGCATCCCTACGATACATTTAACATGTCAATTGGACAAGGGGATAATCATTACACGGTTATGCAGCTGGCCAACTTTGTAGCTACTATTGCCAATGACGGTAAAAGAATGCAACCTTATTTAGTGGACAAGATAGTATCTCCCTCCGGAAACGTAATAAAAGAGTTTAAGCCCCAGGTTATCCATGAAGTTGACCTGGATCCGGAAATTTTGGAGATTACACGAGAGGCTATGCATTCAGTAGCTGTTCCCGGAGGTACAGCAGCGTATATTTTTAGCAAATTGCCTCTGGAAATATCAGGAGGAGCCAAAACTGGCACTGCTCAGACCGGTCGTACCGGTGATAATAAAAATCGGGATTATCATGGGGTATTTATTGCTTATGCACCCTATGACGATCCGCAAATAGCATTTGCTGGACTGGTGGAATATGGTTATCATGGCAGTACTTCGGCAGGCCTGGTAGCCAAAGCTGTATTTGAACATTATTTTGGGGTAGAAGATAAATTGGCTAATGATTTGCCGGCCACCGTCAATGAAGAAGAATTGGGCAATATTGAATAAATATCTGCCAATTTCATTATTTTATTGGAACCTGGAAGAATCATGAAGAATTTGGTGAGCAGCCAGATCCTTCATGATTTTAATGTCTTTCAAGACATTTTTCATAAATTACCGGGGTTCTCGTCCATAAATAAGTAAATCTCTTCGACACAATCTAATCTCTTCAATTCTCTGTCCTTCACTTGAATGCCCTATCTTTGAGGATTCCGCTCTGAAGGGTATTATCTATCAGTGTATTAATTTGATGATTGATACCGCAATTTGGGCCAATAAAGCCCAATTTGCCTTAACTTTATTAACCGACATTTAAAGGGAAAAAATTGAAATTATAGAACATAGAGTAAAAGAATAGGGCGGGGGTGGCTATGATTACTGAGGATGTTGTGATCAGGGAGTCCAAGGGAGGTATTATTATATGTCTGGATTCTCAGGGTTCATTTCTATCCCTGAAGGAGCAGATCCTGGATAAACTGGATTCCCTTGATGAGTTAATTGGTGTACAGGCCTTTCTGGATGTAGGCCAGCGCAAACTAAGCAGAAAAGAGTCTAACGAAATCAATAATCTTTTGATGGAAAGGGGTCTTCATCTCAAAAAATTAGTCAGCCGGGGCAAGTTGGTGGATTTTAAAAAAGAAGCGGCCGCTGAAAAGAGTAAGGAGCCGACTTCTCCCAGTGTATCGGAAACAAATGATTCTGTTGCGGAGGATACCATTTTGATAAAACGTACCCTAAGGTCAGGACAGAAGGTTTTCCACCCTGGAAATATTGTGGTTTTGGGGGATGTTAACCCGGGAGCTGAGGTAGTGGCCGGAGGCAATGTGCTGGTAATGGGAACCGTGCGCGGGCTGGCTCACGCAGGGGCATTGGGTTCAGAAAAGGCTATAGTAGCCGCATTCCGTCTTAACCCAACGCAACTTCGTATCGGCAAGCATATCACTCGTCCCCCGGAGGGAGAAGGGAAAGAAGGAAAGGAGCCGGAGATGGCTTCCATTAAGAGTGGTAAGGTGGTAATCGAAAATTTCAAAGTATGATTTGGGATGGGAGGAAGATGAATGAAGGGTAAGGTTATCGTTATTACTTCGGGAAAAGGGGGCGTGGGCAAAACCACCACCACCGCTAATCTTGGTACGGCTTTAACAATGCTGGGCAGAAAGGCAGTCATGGTTGATACCGATATTGGTCTGCGCAATCTCGATGTGGTAATGGGTCTTGAGAATAGGATCGTATTCGATATAGTCGATGTAGTAACAGGAGGAATCAAACTAAAACAAGCTCTGATAAAGGATAAAAGATTTGAGGGGCTTTATCTGCTTCCCGCTGCACAGACCAAGGAAAAGAGTGCCGTTTCTCCCCATCAGATGAAAAACATCTGTAACGATCTCAAAAAAGAATTTGACTTTGTTTTGGTGGATTGCCCCGCCGGTATTGAGCAGGGGTTTAAGAATGCAATTGCAGGTGCTGATGAAGCCGTAATAATAGCAATACCCGAGGTTTCGTCGGTCCGCGATGCAGACCGCATTGTTGGTCTTTTAGAAGCGGCGGGACTACGGAAAAACCAGCTGATAATTAACCGGATTCGCCCTCGAATGGTTAAGAGAGGGGATATGATGGATATTGAGGACATGATTGATATTCTGTCAGTAGAGCTCCTGGGGGTTGTCCCCGAGGATGAAACGGTTATTGTATCTACCAACAAGGGAGAACCTGCCGTAATTGATACTATGTCTCGTGCCGGTGAAGCTTATCGAAGAATAGCCCGAAGGTTAAATGGAGAAGAAGTTCCGGTGATTACTTTAGGAAACGAGGATAAGATCTTCAACCGGGTCAGGCGTATGTTTAAATTAGCTTCCAGATAAAGGAGGGTGTGAATTGCTGGAATTTTTAGCCAAGCTATTTTGGCGAGACAGAGATAGACGTGGCAGTAAAGAAGTGGCCAAGGAACGATTGCGTTTAGTTTTGGTCCACGACCGAACGAGCACCACTCCACAATTATTGGAAGCCTTGAAGGAGGAGCTGATTAAGGTTATTCGGGAATACATTGAAATAGATGAAGAATCCCTGGAAGTAAGCTTTAATAATATCGAAAACTCAGTGGCCCTGGTAGCCAACATTCAGGTGCTCAGGGTAAAAAAGGACCTGGCATAGTCACAGTATACAGGTATGGCCTTTAACTTTCGAGGATCAATCCTGCTTGGTTCCGGCTCGTAATGGACAGATGGGGATGTCGGGTTTATAATCTAGGTGACTTCTAAATGAGGGAGAGCCTATGATTAGCCGACGGACTTTGAAGGTAATTGATAAACCTTTCTTATTAGTATTGACAGCTTTGATAGTATTTGGCTTGGTAGTCTTAACGAGTGCCAGCAGTGATGTAAATCCAGGTGCACCCTATATTTTTCTGCAAAAGCAACTATTGTCGCTGGTATTAGGCTTGGTTCTGATTATTTTTATCCTGAACATTGATTATACTATTGCCAGTCGATATAACAGACTCCTCTATCTGGGCACTAACCTCCTATTGATATTGGTTCTTGTGCTGGGAACAGAAATGCGTGGTTCTCAGGGATGGATCAGTATCGGGGGGTTAAACCTTCAAGTGGCGGAATTCGCCAAAATTCTTATTATTCTATGTTTTGCTGATTTTTTGAGTAAGCGGCAGGGAATGCTGAATACCCTGCGGGAGATGATGCCATGTTTCTTGTATATGGGATTACCCTTTCTTTTAATTATGCTTCAGCCGGACCTGGGAACAGCGCTGGTTTTTCTGGCTATCACCATGGGCATGATGTTTGTAGCCGGAGCAAACCCGAAAATTCTTGTGGGAATTATCGTTGGCGGTCTGGGAGTAATAATTCTGGCCCTGTTTCTCCATGCAAAGTTTGGGATGTGGCTTCCCTTAGAAGAATATCAGCTTAAGCGGCTAACGGTCTTCGTTGACCCCTATAATGATGGCAAAGGCGGACGAGGGGCCGGTTGGAATATTATTCAGTCTCTGGTGGCCATCGGCTCCGGTGGGTTATTCGGTAAGGGAATGTTCCAGGGAACCCAGGCGCAATTAAACTTCCTGCCAGAGCATCATACTGATTTTATTTTTGCTGTAGTCGGGGAAGAGTTTGGCTTTGTTGGTGCGGCCTTGCTGCTGCTATTGTTTGCGGTTTTGCTGCTGCGGTGCATTTATATTGCTTATAATGCCAAGGATTTCTTCAGCACACTTGTTGTTATGGGGATAATCTCTATGTGGCTTTTTCATATTTGCGAAAATATCGGTATGTCCATTGGACTTTTACCGGTAACCGGTGTGCCTTTGCCTTTCATTAGTTATGGAGCCAGCTTTATGCTGGCCAACATGATTGCCATAGGAATTTTGATAAGTATCAATGTAAAAGGCAGGAAAATCGTGTTCTAGTGATAAACAAACCACATGGTTCTTAATTTGCCGGCCGGACTGGCGCGGGTTGCAGATGGGACTTTTTCCGGGGACGAAAACTTTTGTCATAATAGGCCTTTTATTCAATATATTTTAGAGAACGGAGGGCTTGATTATGGGAAAGTTTAAAAACCAAATGGTTGTGGTATTGATTTTTTTAGTGGCTGTTACCTGGGTTTATCAGGAGGCAGGCCGGCCTAAAGAGGTGGTAGAGGGATGGATCAGTTATATTACTTCCAAGGATTATGGTATCGGCCATCTGATTTCATCGGTCTGGGAGGGTGAGCCATCGTCAATGACAGTATCCACTTTTCCTTTGCAGTTGCCATGCAATTATACTGAGGTGGTTCGTCATTTTGGATGGTATTATAATCAGCAGTCGGGTGAACAGGCTTTTAATCCAGGAGTTGTATTAAGAATTGATGAAGATACTCAGGTATATCCTGTCTTAAGAGGAGAGGTTTCATCACTAAGTCACCAGGAGAATGGTTACCAGGTAATTTTAGAGCATGGCGATTCTATGGTGTCAATTATCCGGGGGTTGCAGAAGGTTGAGGTATCTCTGGGAGAAGCGGTGGAGGAGACAACTCTTTTGGGACTGGGATCAGAACTGCTGTATATTGAGATTAGAGACAAGGATGGTCCTATTAATCCTGAAGGCTTGTTGAATATTAATAAAAGCACATGATATGAGGATCAGGTCTTGCAGGGGAATTGAGATAGGGATAAATCCTGCATTCCTTGGTCTGTGTTTGATATATGTCTGGTTGGGGATTGGTGAAGTTCTTTGGGCGGTCCTTGCCCTGGTATTGCATGAGGCGGGCCATTTGGCGGCAGCAGCCTGGTGTGGACTTCCATTGTCAAAGGTGGAGCTGTTTCCTTTGGGTGGGGAAATATCCACAGAAGGGCTGGTGGGTGATCAACCGTATAAAGAGGTAATTGTAGCTTTGGCAGGCCCTGCGGTCAGCTTGTTTTTAGCAGGATTAACTTATATAATGGATAGAAATCTGGGGCTAACAGGTTTCTCTTTTTTTGCTCAATTTTCGCTGCTGCTCGGTGTCTTTAACCTTTGGCCGGCACTTCCTTTAGATGGAGGAAGGATACTTAGAGCGCTCCTTTCCAGGAAAATAGGGGTGAGGTCGGCAACGTTACTGAGTTCCTGGTCAGGATACGTGTTGGCGGGAACCTTGTTGATACTAGGGATTTATTGGGGCCGATCCCAGCTTGAAGCTTGGTGTTTACCTATTATCGGTGGTTTTTTAGCCATGAAGGTACGATCCGAACTGAGGATGCTTCCTTACAGCTTTACTCGTTATTTGGTGCGTAAAAGACTTATTTTAAATGAAAATGAAGTTATCCGGTGTTCGGTAGTTGTTGTCCCTCCTACAATGAATGTGGGACGTATTCTAAATTCTAGCCGGCCTGATTGTCTGATGATAGTTGCGGTTATAAATAGCCGGGGGCAGATCATGAATGTCTTGACCGAAAAAGTCTTGATAGAAGAATGGCTGATCCGGGACCCAATGACTACCATTGCGGAATTGCTTTCAGATCCTGAATAGCTTGTCAATCAAGTAGTCTCTGTCTCGGTTCTTTAGATTCTTGAATCAAATATAGATGGATGGTGTTATGTTAGAAGACAGATTACGAAGAATTCTTCCTCTGGTATCCAAACCGGCCAGATATACAGGTCATGAACTGAATATGATCAGAAAGCCCTGGAATGAGATCCAAGTGAGGATGGTTTTTGCGTTTCCTGATGTTTATGAGGTTGGCATGTCACACCTGGGTGGCAAAATTTTATATGGCCTGATCAATGAGCACCCGGATTTTCTTATGGAACGAGCTTTTGCTCCCTGGCCGGACATGGGAAAGCTGATGCGGGAAAAGAACATTCCTCTTTATAGCCTGGAATCATTTCGACCTTTGAAGGAATTTGATGTGGTTGGATTTTCTCTCCAATATGAACTCACCTACAGCAATGTATTGAATATGCTTGATCTGGCAGACATTCCGGTCCTTGCGCGGGAGCGGGGGGAAAAAGATCCTTTCATTATTGCAGGGGGCCCTAATGCCTTTAATCCTGAACCTATGGCCGACTTTATCGATGCTTTTATAATTGGCGACGGGGAAGATGTGGTTATTGAGCTGTTGAAAAACGTAAGACATAACCGGGCAAATTCCCGCAGTGAAAGACTGAGATCCCTGGCGAATATTCATGGGGTTTATGTTCCGGCCCTATACCGGCTTGCCTACCAAAAGGATGGGACTATTGCGGAGAGGAAGTCTCTTTTTCCTGAAGCTCCTGTGCGTGTGAAAAGGGCAGTTGTATCTGATCTTGATTCAGCTTTTTATCCGGTTAATCCTGTGGTACCCTATCTGGGAGTGATTCATGATCGAGCTGTTCTGGAAGTGATGAGGGGCTGTCAGCGGGGCTGCCGTTTCTGTCAGGCGGGAATAATATATCGCCCGGTCCGGGAGCGTTCGGCAGGGAATCTAAAGCAGATGGCCAGAGATACTCTGTGTTCAACCGGCTTTGATGAGATTTCTTTGGCAAGTTTGAGTACGGCAGATTATTCTGCTATTGATGACCTGATCAAATCGCTGGTGGATGAACACGGTCCGCGAGGGACAGGGGTTGCTTTGCCCTCCCTGCGAGCAGATGCTTTTTCGGTGGGGCTGGCTCAGGAGGTTCAGAGAGTTCGCAAAACTACACTTACATTTGCCCCTGAAGCGGGTACCCAGAGATTGAGAGATGTAATCAATAAAAATGTTACGGAAGAGGATATCCTTTCAGCTTGCACGGCTGCATTTGATGCCGGCTGGCTGGGGATTAAACTCTATTTTATGCTGGGATTGCCTACTGAAACTGAAGAGGATTTGGACGGCATCATTGATCTGGTAAAAAAGATTAAACGGCTGGCCGGGGAACGCTGCAAGCGTTCCCCCAAAATCCATGTGGGGCTGGCTTTCTTTGTTCCTAAACCCCATACTCCTTTTCAATGGGAACCCCAGGCAAGTCAGGATGAAATGGAAGAGAAGAAAAAATATATACTGGCAAATGGACGTATTAAAAATGTTAAATTTGATTTTCATCATTCAGCCACCAGCTATTTGGAGGGCATAATCGCTCGAGGAGATAGACGTTTAGGGCAGGTCATCCTGTCGGCCTGGAGAAGAGGAGCACATTTTGACAGTTGGAGGGAGCATTTTAACCCGAAATACTATAATGATGCTATGGAGGAAGCCGGTCTGGATCCTGATTTCTATGTTAGTCGGAAACGTGGTTGGGATGAGATCTTGCCATGGGACTTTGTCGATAGCGGGGTAAGCGCGGATTTTTTATGGGAAGAAAGAGAGCGGGCTTATAGAGGTGAAGTGACGCCTGATTGCAGGGAAGAGGGATGTCAGGATTGCGGTATATGTTCAAACCTGGGTGTGGATCTCGACTTGAAAGGCGGGCATTAGATGCGCTGGCGGGTACAATATAAAAAAGGCCCCGTTATCAGGTTCTTGTCTCATCTGGACATGGTTAGATTATGGGAACGGACTTTGAGAAGGAGCGGAGTAACAATTGAGCTTTCCCGGGGGTTTAATCCCCACCTGAAACTGTCTTTAGGGACGGTTCTTCCCGTAGGCCTTTGGGGTAAAAGAGAATATCTGGATTTAGAGTTGGATGGTGATTGGACCATCGATAGATTTCGATCTCACGTAAGTCAAGTCCTGCCACCCGGTATCGAGATTGGCAATTTGCGGGACATACCTCCGAAAACGCCTGCTTTGATGGCGGCCATAAATGCTTCCGTTTATCGTATAGCTATACCCAAAGCATGGACTGAGGCGGCTTTTGGAACTGTTGATGGTTTAAAGCAGGCATCGGAAATAATTATTGTTCGCTCTAAAGATAAGAAAAAAACGGATATCAGGCCAGGAATAATTGAATTGAATCTAATCGAGGACCGGCTAGGCTCGGAGCTGGAAGCCGTTGTAGTTGTAGGCGGTCCGCAAGCGGTTCGGTTTCCGGAATTGGTTATGGCTTTAGCTGATTTCGGGTTGCCGGAAGAGGCCATGACTGATTATTGGAGAGAAGCCAATTATATTCGGGACGGCGGAACATTTCGCAGTCCACTTGAAGACTAATTGAGGTTGAGTTAATGCAAAGACAGTTGATTATTGAAAGTTATCCATGGGAAACTCGCTTGGCCATTCTGGAAGAGGGTCGCCTGGTAGAGCTTCACTATGAAGAAAAGGAAGACCGGGTTGGGAACATATATAAGGCGCGGGTGAAAAATGTTATTCCCGGCCTGGCCTGCGCATTTGTGGATCTGGGCTATGAAAAGAATGCCTTTCTCTACAAGGGTGATATGCGGGGAGTTCAAGCCCATATACCAATTCAGGATGTGCTTAGAAGGGATAATGAGATTCTGGTTCAGGTTAAAAAAGAGGAAATTCCCGGTAAGGGTGCCCGGGTTACTACTCATCTTACTTTACCTGGACATTATCTGGTCTTATTACCCTTCCAGAATGATGTAAGCATTTCTCGTAAGATTAAAGACACTGAGGTAAGGGAAGAGCTCAGGAGTTATCTCCGTAGCATTAAACCCCGGAATATTGGGCTGATTTTAAGAACGGCTGGTGCTATGGCTTCATTGCAGGATTTGGCCGTGGAACTGGATAGCCTGAATGCCCTATGGCACCAAATCACTGACTTGAATCAGATGATGTCCGCACCTGCACTGATATATAAGGATTTAGACGTGATCCATAAGGTGCTGCGGGATTATATTGATGGAAGCACTTCCGGGATTGTAGTCAATGCCCCCCGGCTGGCTGAAGAGATCCAAGAGATAGTCAGTGAAGACGGAGCTGCCAAAGGAATTAAGATCAAGTTAGAAGAGGCCCCCATGGAAAAGCTTGGTTTAGAGCAGGAAATATCAAGGTTAACTAAGCCCCGGGTATGGTTAAAAAGCGGAGGGTTCTTAGTAATTGAGGAAACTGAAGCTATGACCGTAATTGACGTGAATAGCGGCAAATACACGGGAAAAAAGGAGCTAAATGAAACGATTCTGAAGACGAATCTGGAAGCGGCTCATGAAATCCCTCGTCAATTGCGCTTGCGGGGAATCGGAGGCATAATTCTGGTTGATTTCATTGACATGAAGGATAAGAGTGAAGGTGATGAAGTCTTAAAAGTGCTGGGTTATGAGTTGAATAAAGACAAGGTACATAGCCGGGTTCTGGGCTTAACCAGGTTGGGCTTAGTGGAGATGACCCGGAAAAAGACCAGGGCAAGTCTGGGTACTTTGCTGGCTGATGAATGCATGGCTTGCGGAGGGCGGGGACGGACCCCGCAAGTTAAGGAAACCAGCCATAAGATTATGCGGACACTTTATAATCTGGGTGATCGCAATATGAAAAAGATCATAGTTCAAGTTAAGCCGGAGGTTTTAAACTACCTTGAAAATGAAAAGAAGCACCTAGGTTTAATAAAGGATCATTTGGGGAAAGAAGTTATTTTTAAATCCAATCCTGCCCTGACAGAAGCTTTCGCTATCGTTTCTGACCAGCCCCAATCCCGCTAGTTTCAATTCCCGGGCCTGTCACAGGGTCATTTCAACCCACGTCTTGAAAGACGGTAAGCTTTTCTTGATGAAAGTATCTCACATAATGTGCGTATTATTAGTCAAATGAGGATGTCTTTACCATAAATCAGGAGGGATTGAAATGAATCATCAGACAAGTTCCGGCCACGATTTGGGAGCGGCCCAGTCTCTGAGTCTTAAAATTTTGGCAATGGTATTGGTTATGGTTGCGCTCCTATTATATATTGGATCGGGGGAGGCGGCCGGAAATGTTAATGCCGATGGGGTCTCATACCAGATACAAGGGAATGAGCTTACATTATCCTGGGCTGAAAAACCTACCGATGGCTATTCTGTTTCAATCATTGCCCTGGAGGCTCAACAGGGAACACTGACTGTTTCATATTCTCTGCAGTCACCCGGGGATGAGGATGTGGTTACCCAGGCTTTGACTTATCCCCAGGCCAAGGCAAAAATCCCGGAGGAGCTGATTTACAGCAAGGTCAAGCTGGTTCGTATCGGCCCTGCTCCCGATAAAGATTCTTCACCGACAGTGATTAATTGGAGCCCGAAAAAATTGCCTGTGGTGGGAAATCTGGAAAATCTCAACAAGCTCTTGTCTGAGGTGAAAGATGCAGGACGGTTTATTCTTGAGGATTATGACTCTTCTGTGAGATTGAATATGAACTCCGCAATGCCCGCAGCCCAGGAAAAGGCTATGGACCAAGCAGCGATTACCGGCTATTCCGGCACCAATGTTCAGGTGGCCGGGGTGGATGAGGCTGATTTAGTTAAAACAGACGGGGAATTTATATACCAGGTGAATAATCAAAGAGTTTATATTATCAAGGCCTATCCTGCTGCAAGTATGAAGACGGTGGGAAGCATAAAGTTTGATTCTGCCAACTTTTCTCCCCAGGAGTTGTATGTGGATGGAGACAGATTGATTGTTATCGGCAGCACTCCTGGCTTCCAGTATCTGAATCGTCCCATGACTGCCGAAAAAAGTATAGCTCCGGGTCCGGCTTATTATCAGTCTGTGGTAAGGGCTATAGTCTATGATATAACTGATCGGACCAAAGCGAAAAAGCTCCGGGAGATTGAGCTGGAAGGACAGTATCTGTCCTCGCGGAAAATTGGTGATAACCTTTATCTGATGGCGAATAAATGGATTTATCAGTATGAATCCGGTCCTCCGGATATTCGACCCTATTATCGCGATTCAGCAGTGAAAAAAGAAGCGATACCGGTGGATTATTCAAAAATCCATTACTTCCCTGAATGTATTCAAGCCAATTATCTTTTAGTGGCGGGGATAAACCTGACCAATGATAAGCCGGCCCAGATTTCCACTTATCTGGGTGCCGGGGAAAATGTATATTGTTCTCAAAATAATCTTTATGTCGCGGTGGGGCAGAGGCAATACGGCATCTTGCCTTTGATGGCAGACAGTGTTTCCGCTAATACAAATTCCTTCACCAAGGTGTACCGCTTCACTTTGGATGATAGCCAAGTGTTGTTTAACGGTCAGGGAGAGGTTCCCGGCAACATACTCAATCAGTTTTCAATGGATGAACATGCGGGGTTTTTCCGTATTGCCACTACTTCCGGGGATATGTGGCGTACTGATGAAGGAATATCAAAAAATAACGTGTATGTATTGAATGATTCTATGGAAATAGCCGGGCAACTGGAGAACATAGCCCCGGGGGAAAGAATCTATTCCACTCGTTTTTTGGGAGATCGGTTATACATGGTGACCTTCAGAGATGTTGACCCTCTGTTTGTGATTGATCTGAAAGATCCTGCCAAACTTGCTGTTCTGGGGGCATTGAAAATACCAGGCTACAGTGATTACCTGCATCCTTATGACGAAAATCACATAATTGGTTTTGGCAAGGATACGGTGGAAATCAAGAACGAAAACGGTTCGATGGCTTACTATCAAGGTATGAAAATTGCGTTGTTTGATGTAACTAATGTGGCGAAGCCGGTGGAGATGTTCAAGGAGACTATAGGTGACCGGGGCACGGAATCTCCGTTATTGAGCAATCATAAAGCTCTCCTGTTTTCCCGGCAAAAAAATCTGCTGGCATTTCCGGTGACGGTGATGACAGTGCCGGATAATCAAAAGCTCAATAAAGGGTTCCCGGCTTATGGACAATTTGAATTTCAGGGGGCTTATGTTTACAGCCTTGATCTTAAAAAGGGCTTTCAATTGAAGGCCAGGATTACTCACCTGACTGACGAAGATTATTTGAAAGCTGGCAGATCATGGTATAACAGTGATTACGATGTCCAGCGAGTCTTATACATAAACAATTCTCTTTACACCCTTTCCCAGGGGAAGATAAAAGCTCATGATTTGTCATCATATAAACAGATCGGAGAGCTTTCTCTGGGCACGAAATAAAACGGCGCCAATTTGGCAGAAGATTTGGGCGGCCTTTGGGGCATATGCTTGACGGCGGGGACTGGATATGGTAGCCTTTTTTTGTCGGTTGCTCATTTCCTGCAACCGCATGGTCCGGGTATTTAAGTGACGTAAGTCCACCTGGGACCAGCGAGTCTCAAAAATGTGGAGGTGTAAATTTGTACGCGGTTATAAAATCAGGTGGTAAACAGTATCGAGTTCAAGAGGGTGAAGTAATCAGACTTGAAAAGCTTGGGGCAGAGGTTGGTGAAACGGTTGAGTTTGACCAGGTATTAGCCGTCAAGAATGAGAGCGGCCTTAAGGTTGGCAATCCGTTTTTGGCCGAAGTCAAAGTCCAGGGCCGGGTCTTGGCTCAGGACAAGGCTAAAAAAATCATAGTATTCAAGTATAAGGCAAAAAAGAACTACCGCAAAAAGCAGGGCCATCGTCAACCATATACCAGTGTTCGTATTGAAAAAATTATAGTATAAGCCATGGTCAAGGTGGAAATCGTTAAAGATTGCCGTGATGAGGTAAGATCGTTCCGGCTGGAAGGACACACCGGATATGAAGACCACGGGAAGGATATCGTTTGTGCAGGGGTATCGGCAATAGTACAGGCGGCTCTGGTTGGGTTGCTCAATTATTTGGAGCAAAGACCCCTTTATGAGAAGGAATCAGGATTTTTGAGTTGTTCTCTGGCCCAGGGACTAAATGCTGAGGATGCCTTCAAGGCGCAAATAATATTGGGAACCATGGAAATGGGCCTCAGAGAGATTGAATATATGTACCAAGATTATATTGAACTGAAGATCAGGAGGTGTTAATTGTGTTTGGAATAGATCTGCAGCTTTTTGCCCATAAAAAAGGTGTGGGAAGCTCGCGAAATGGCCGTGACAGTCAATCGAAACGATTGGGTGTCAAGAAATTCGATGGTCAGCTGGTTTCCGCCGGCAACATCATCGTTCGGCAAAGAGGAACTAAAGTTCATCCGGGAAACAATGTTGGAATCGGGGGAGATGACACCCTTTTCGCTACAGTTGATGGGCTGGTTAAATTTGAGCGCAAGGGCAGAGACAAGAAGCAAGTCAGTGTATATCCTGTTTCCGATGCAGTCATGTAAGACTTTTTGCATTCTGACATAAACACCGAAAAACAGCGCATAGACGGTATTTTCTGTCTGTGCGCTTTAACTTTCCAATATAGCCGTCGGCTGTGGTGCTTCTGTCGCGAGGGCCGTTAATGGTAAGTAATAGACTGCACTATGTAACCCGGCTGCCTTCGACAGTGACTGTGCCGCCGTTGATGGTGATAGTGCCGCTGGCGCGGAAGTTGCCGCCGCCTATGCCTGTGCTGCAAGCGCCGCCAATAGCAGTAAGTACATCGGTTGTGCTTGCTGCTGTGATGGTCAGTCCCGCACCGAACGGAACCCCCACCGCCGCGCCGTAGTCCTTCGTATTGCTGGTCTGCCCGCTGGTGAGGGTGTTTTCACCCACCAGGGTCAGGTTGTTGCCTAATCCGGTGAAGTGCAACGGGGAATAGCCTTTTTTGTTGCTATCGTCGCAGTCCACGTGGTTGTCGGCTGTTTTGATGTTCAGGTTTTCGATGGTGATGTTGTTGTTTGTCCCGAACACAAAGGCCACATTTTGGATTTCTGCGCCGTTGCTCTTAAGAGTAATGGTTTTATTGCTGCCCATGGCAAAGGTGTAAGCCTTGTTGTCCTCAGGGGCGTTAAAGCTGGACAGGTCAATGACCTCACATACTGAAAGCAGCAGGGATAATACTTTCCTTTTCATTCTATGAACAAACCTCCTTAATGCTTCCCCATTTCCCCTTAAATAAGGTTCGCCCAGGGTCATCCTCAAAAGCTCGTTGCAGGCCAGCCTACCACAGCCAGGACGTTTTTGTGCCAGAGAATAAAACCGCCGTCTGTGGCCGGATGTCCGGATTCTGTAAAAACTCAAAACGTATCGTGATAAATATGATAGTATCATGACATTTTCATTTTGTAGTGTGACCATTTGTCACTATTTATTAATTATATGGGAGTCTTACGGTCCAAGGCGTTTATTAACTTAAAAATGAGGCAGAACGGCGCAGAGAGTCGATTTTATCTGGACGCACCGGGAGATTCCGGGTAAAATGGATTCATGCTACATTATGCAGCCTGTTGGTAGTACATCCCGACAAATCTCAAATATCCGCATTTGCCCACCATTGGTTCGGGGGGGTATTTTTACTGGAGGGTACTATGGATTATCAAAGAGCGGTCCTGCTCCTGCGTCATCAGCGGCATGATTATGCTAACCATTTACAGGTCATCAAAGGATATTTGGAAATAAATATGCCTGAAAAGGCCTTGGAATACTTGAACGGCGCTTCCCGGGAGCTTCAGGAGGTGAGCAGCTGGTTTAACTCATTGCCTGAAGAAGCAGCAGTCTTGCTGACGGAAATGCAAATATGGGCTCATCAACAGGGTATATTGTTAACCATAGGAAAAAATGAGATTGACAACGGAAGGCCAGTGGCAGAGACGATTATGGCTGCTTGGGAGGCGCTTCGGAATTTGAAGGTGCCCGATTCATTGCCGGAAGAGAAGTTTGAAGTGGTTCTGCATCTGGTTACATTTCCGGATGGAAATGCTTGTATAATAGAGTGGCCGGATGTATTGGGACAGGGACGGCGTGAGATAGTAATCAAGAGGTGATTGGGTGTTTATAGATCAGGCTAGAATTTTTGTAAAGGGCGGAGATGGCGGGAACGGTGTGGTGGCATTTCGCCGGGAGAAATATGTGCCTGAGGGGGGGCCGGCTGGGGGAGACGGTGGCCGGGGCGGTAACGTAATTTTTCAAACGGATGAAGGATTGCGCACTCTGATGGATTTTAAATATCGTCGGCACTACAAAGCGGAACGGGGTACCCATGGTCAGGGGAAGAATATGCATGGAGCCGGGGCCGATGATTTGGTGGTAAAGGTTCCGGTGGGAACAATAATAAAAGACGCTGATTCGGGAGAGGTTCTTGTTGACCTGAACGCACCTGGGCAGACTTTCGTTGCGGCCCGGGGTGGACGCGGTGGTCGTGGCAATGCCCGCTTCTCCAGTTCTACTCATAGAGCTCCTTCTTTTGCTGAAAACGGAGAACCGGGGAAGGAAGCCTGGTTGATGCTGGAACTAAAGCTTTTGGCGGATGTTGGACTGGTGGGATTTCCTAATGCGGGCAAATCAACGCTGATTTCCAAGATTTCCGCTGCCCAACCGAAAATTGCGGATTATCCCTTTACCACTCTGGTTCCTAATTTGGGAGTTGTGAAAATGGCCCCTGGGGAGACTTTTGTAGTGGCCGATATCCCGGGACTGATTCCCGGGGCTCATAAGGGTGCCGGTCTGGGCCATGAATTTCTTCGCCATATTGAGAGAACCCGAATGCTTATTATTATTCTGGACTGTTCAGGATTGGAGGAGAGAGAGCCGCTATCGGACTATGAGTCACTTCTTCATGAGCTGAGTTTATATCGGAAAGATTTGCTGGAAAGACCCCGAATCATTGCCGCTAACAAAATGGATGCGCCCCAAGCTGCAGAAAGGCTTGAATCACTGCGCAGAAGCCTGCCGGATCTTGAAATTTTTCCAATTTCGGCCTTGACCGGTCAAGGAACAAAAGAGCTTATAAATCGGGTCTGCCAAATTATTTCTGCAATCCCTGAGACGAAGGTATTTACAGATGAGGTGACAGTAACCCGTTTTAAAGAAGAAGTTCCTTTTTCCATTGCCAAAGATGGTGAAGATTTTGTTATAAGCGGCGAGCGCATCGAAAAATTGGTGGCGATGACTGACTTTGATAATGATGAGGCCTTGCCAAGATTTCAGCAGATCATTGAAAAAATGGGACTAAACAAAGCTCTGCGAGAAAAAGGAGTTCAGAATGGGGATATAGTCCGTATTCGTGATCTGGAGTTTGAGTATCAGGAATGATAAGTGCTGATTAACCGACACTATAGCCAGGGGGGAGCAGAGTGGAGAGCAGACAGAGCCTGAGAGAATGTCAGCGTATAGTTATTAAAGTGGGAACCAGCACCATTACTTATGATAATGGAAACATGAACCTGACCCGGATGGAGAAGCTGACCCGGGAGTTGTCGGACCTTCACAACGAAGGCCGGGAGATTCTTCTGGTTACTTCGGGTGCTGTGGCAGCAGGAGTAACCCGGCTGGGCAGGCGTGATTATCCTAAAACCCTGCCGCTTAAACAGGCTATGGCAGCAGTGGGCCAAGGAGCACTTCTTCATTTGTATGATAAGTTTTTTGCGGAATACGGCAAATACATTGCTCAAGTTTTGCTGACTAAAGACGACTTCGATGAGCGGCTTAGATATCTTAACGCCCGCAACACCTTAACCACCCTTCTCCAGTTGGGTACGATACCCCTTATTAATGAGAATGATACTGTTGTAGTTGAAGAGATAAAATTCGGTGACAACGATACCTTATCAGCCCTGGTGGCGGAAATTGTAGATGCGGACTTATTGATAATTCTCACTGATATTGATGGACTCTATGATGAAGATCCCCGGGCCAATCCAGAGGCCATTCTTTATCAGGAGCTGGAAAAAATGCCGACGTTGATTGAAAAAGATTTGCGAGGACGGGGAAACAAGTTTTCCAGCGGTGGAATGTATACCAAGCTGCTGGCGGCCCGCATGGTCATGTCTTCAGGGATTCCCATGGTAGTAGCAAATGGAAGTGAAGCCGGTGCAGTCAGGAGCATAATCGAAGGAGAGAGGGTAGGAACCCTTTTCAAGCCTCGGGAAAGCAAGATGCGGGCTCGCAAACGCTGGATCGCTTTTGGCAGTCAGAGTCATGGTGCTTTGCTGATTGACACCGGGGCCGTGGAAGCGCTTCAGAGAAAAGGCAAGAGTCTTCTGCCATCTGGGGTAGTGGAGATACAAGGAGAATTTGAGCGCGGCAATGTAGTCTCGGTTCAGAATATGGAAGGTATGGAGATCGGGCGGGGGATGGTCAACTATTCCTCAGCAGAAATCAATTCAATAATGGGACGTAAGACCTCGGAGATAGCCAAGATACTGGGAACAAAAGACTATGATGAGATTATTCACCGCAATAATCTTACTTTAATACAACCATAGCCGGTTATCCGGCCGCAGTTTTTTCATTGTGAAGGGGGAATGGCAAGTGATCCAAGCCAAAATGGAAGAGATGGGGAAGCTGGCCAAAGAGGCGGCCCATTCGTTGATGCTGGCTTCTACTGAAGAGAAAAACCGAGCACTTATAGCTATGGCTCGGGGTTTAATTGAGGCCCGGGAGGAGATACTCCAGGCCAATGAGGCGGATGTGAAACAAGGGCGGGATAAGGGAATGAGCAGTTCCCTTCTGGATCGCTTAATGCTTAGTCCCCAGCGTATCCGGGAAATGGCCGAAGGCCTGGAAGCAGTGGCAGCTTTGCCGGATCCAATTGGAGAAGCAATAGAAATGTCCCGCCGGCCTAATGGGCTGGAGATAGGAAAAATAAGAGTACCGTTGGGAGTCGTAGGGATAATATACGAATCAAGGCCCAATGTTACCGCCGATGCAGCAGGTCTATGCTTGAAGACCGGCAATGCCATCATCCTTCGGGGTGGAAGTGAGGCGTTTAATTCCAATAGGGCAATTGCCCGGGCATTATCGGCGGCAGCCTCTGCAGCAGGGGTTCATTCCGGAGCGATTCAATTGGTGGATACAACAGATCGGGAAGCGGTAAACATTTTGATGAAGATGAACCGTTATGTGGATGTTCTCATACCCCGAGGCGGGGCCGGCTTGATTCAGACCGTGGTCCAACAGGCTGCCGTTCCTGTGATTCAGACCGGAGTGGGTAATTGTCATATTTTTGTTGACGCGGATGCCGACCTGGGAATGGCACTGGATATTGCCGTTAATGCCAAATGCCAGCGGCCATCCGTATGTAATGCCATGGAAACCATTTTGGTTCACGAACAGATAGCTACAGATTTTCTGCCTCTTTTGACCGGGGTTATGCAGGAGCTGCAAGTGGAGCTGCGGGGCTGTGAGAAATCCTTGGAAATAGTGCCCGGCCTCAAGGCAGCACAGGATGCTGATTGGGAGACGGAATATCTGGATCTTATTTTAGCCGTTAAGGTAGTAAAGAGCCTGGATGATGCTGTAGAGCACATTGCCAGATATGGCACCGGACATTCGGAGGCAATAATAACTAACAGCTATGCCAGTTCCCGGCGTTTCCTGGCGGCAATCGATGCAGCAGCTGTATTTGTAAATGCATCCACTCGTTTTACAGATGGATTTCAGTTTGGTATGGGAGCCGAAATTGGCATCAGCACTCAGAAACTGCACGCCCGGGGGCCGATGGGCTTAAAAGAGCTGACCTCCACCAAATTCATCATTTATGGGAATGGCCATATCCGTCCTTGATGGAGAATGCTATTCAATAATTAAGAAGTCACGCGCTTTTAACCGAGCCTGATCTTCTGAAGAAATTGCATATTCTCTCTCCAGGCCCTGACGCTGTTGGGGAGGTCCGCACAATTCAGTTGACAGATAGCGCAGGCCATTATCGTTAACCATTGTAACTATTTGGCGTGCTCGGGGGAATAACTGGGCGGCTTTAATAGCTGCTGCAACATTGCACCCCGACGAAATGCCGCAGAAAATTCCTTCCTGACGAGCCAGCTTTCGGGCCATATGCAATGCCTCATCCGATGCAATCTGAATAATGCCGTCAATCAACTCCAAATCAAGTATTTCCGGAATAAGGCCGTCGGCTATTCCCTGAACCTTATGCTGTCCGATTTTCCCTTCAGCGAGAATCGGGGATTCCTTTGGTTCCGAAACCAGAATCTTGATATCAGGATTCTTCTCCCTGAGATAACGGGCAGTTCCGGTAACAGTGCCGCCTGTGCCCTGACACATAATGAAAACATCTACTTGACCAGATGTTTGCTCCCATATTTCAGGACCGGTATTAAGATAATGAGAGTCAGCATTTTCGGGGCGAACAAATTGACCAATTTCAAAGACCTGATCACCAAACTTAGCTTTTTGACGCGCCACTTCTTCAAGGACCAGATCCACATCCGTTTCAGCTCCCGGAGTCAATATCAATTCGGCGCCATAAGCCTGGATAGTCTTTTTTCTCTCCTCACTCATGCCCTCAGGCATCACGATAATGACGTGATAGCCTTTAACTGCGCCCACCATACAGGTAGCAATACCTGTATTTCCCGTAGTGCCTTCCATGAGAATCATGCCGGGCTTAAGCAGCCCCTGTTTTTCTGCCTCGTCAACTATGCGATATACCACCCGGTCTTTCAGGCTGCCACTGGGATTGGTAAACTCCATTTTTACCAAAATCTCCGGGCCACCCTGATTAACCACCTTGTTCAGGCGTATCATTGGAGTAAGACCGACACTCTCCAGCACATTATTCAGTATTCCGCGGTTGCGTTCCCATTTCATTGCAGCTACCTCCCTTTACAGCATGGTTTACTACAGCTTCCAATCCGCTCCGAATGTCAGCCGTCTCTTAATCCAAACAGATTCCCGTTCCGGCAGATGATTGCCCCAGGCCTCCCGGCGAGATAAAGCCTCCTGCATCAGCTCATCAATCAATGTGAAAATATTATCCCAATCGTCCGGATTTCTTAACGACAAACCTCTCTTTTCCATTTCCGCTCCGATGTGGTTGTTCAGAGCAATTTCATAATCGGCCAAGTGGTGGAAATAATTATTCCATTCGGCCAGATTATCTTCCTCCCACCAGCCTATTCCCGGACATACAAAATGCCGGCATACCGATTCGCGCAATTCCACAGGCAAAAGACAACCCTGCTGAGGATCATGAAACTGACAGCGAAATAAGTCATCACCGTCCGGTAATCGGTCCACTGTAATGGAGAAATCCAGGATAGTCAAGCGAGGTAAACCCTTGATGTATTCTATGAGGTCGGGACGCTCACGGCGAATAAAAAAAAGGTCCGCAGGATAAAACACCGGCGAGTAGTGGCCACAGCATCCCTTATTATCTTGGCGCGGGCATTCCCGGCACAGATCAACACTGATATAGCTCCGTAATCCTTGACGGACAAAAACCAGGTTTATATCTTTTTTATCAGCACCCATAACCAAATCTAAATCAGGACGACATCCTGCCTCCAATATAATGATAAGGGCTATTAACAGATTAAATAGCCCTTATCATTATAGCCATTTTTGACGCCAAGCCCAAATAGAAAGTGAGCATTCCTGTAATAGGTGAAATGGGTTTTGAAAAATAAAAAACCCCCTGCTATGATTTGAGTGTGCCGTGCAAACGCACAAAAATCATAAAATCAGGAGGGTTTTAAGCAAA
>Ga0123334_1000795_pt1 | contig 42674 bp, 78 predicted proteins | sample BiotimSIPDNA_FD_89706 | JGI IMG/M metagenome (GOLD analysis project Ga0123334, IMG submission 89706) | Anaerobic biogas reactor microbial communites from Washington, USA - Biogas_R1 time_0 SIP DNA | ecosystem: Engineered > Bioreactor > Anaerobic > Unclassified | place: Washington, USA...
AAAAAGCAAATGAAATTGCTAGTATGATGGAAAAGGAAGAAGTTAGCCCAGCTGGTTTAGGATCAGCAATAAAAATGATTCAGTTTTTTATTAACCGTGCTGGAAACAAATTAAATTCTGAACGTAAAAAAGAATTGGAGAAAGCAAAAATTAATCTGCTATTTTTTATTTTATGATTTATTTTATTTCCTTACTCTAACTGAAAGGTTAATATGTCTAAACGTAATGAAGCAATGCAAATGTTGGAAAAAGCTGGAGATAATGGAGTATCAGCAAAACAGTTTGTAGAAGCTGGTGTAAGTACTAAAAAATCAATATTCAGTCTAATCAACTATCTACGGCGGTCAGTTAAGATTGATCTGGTTGATGGTCAATACATTCTTCGTAGTAGAAAACCAACTACAAAGAAAAAGTCTGACATTAGCGAATTAACAGATGACGAAACGAAGATTATTCTCGATCATATGTCTGAAGAACATCAACAGGAATATTTTGCTTTGATACAGGAAGAGAAGTATGCACGAGGAAAACGAGAACTACTGGTCAAAACATATATTGAAACAATCAAACATGTAAGGAGTAAATAATGTCTCGTAAATCAAAAAAACTCACAGCTTACCAGACCAACAAACAACTTATTGACAACCTTCTTACGACCAAAAAGATGTATGTATCAGCAGCAGAAATAGCTAAAGAATGTCATATCAGTAAATCAGCCGCATATGCTTTAGTACGAAAGATGAGACTGGAAGGATATCCAATTCAGCCTGGTATCAGTGGATACGTACATTCAAAGTTTGCATCATTAAAGGATGATGTACATTTTATGAGACGAATAGTTGGAACAACCACCAGCAATCGAATCATAGTATCAGCATGTTCAGTACATATTCTCCCAAGATGGAAAGGAGCTGAGATATTAAAAATATCAGAAACGATAGCTCCGTTCATCTCGAGCAATTCTCAATTAGGTAAATCTAAGGCAGCACTAGATAAGCTGCTTGAAAAGTATTGATTTCTTTATCTTTTAATACCTTTCTGATTATAGTTTTTTTTTAAACTTAAAAGAAAGGTATTATTATGATATTCAAAGAAGATATGGAAAGAATTGGAAAAAACGCAGATAAGTCTGCAGAATTTGCAGAAAAAATTGGTGCAACTATAAACAAGGTAGGAAAAATTATACTTAGCAAAACAGTACTTATAATCGGAACAGTTATCGTAGTACCTGTTATAGCAATAGTAAGTTTTTGTATATCTATAGCTACAGGAAAACATAAAACATAAGAGGTATAGTATGAATCTCTCTGATTTCGCAGCTAAAATTAAAGCTATGTTGTTGAATCATTTAGACGATCCAACAACAGTTGGTTTTAAGAAAAATTCCAGAGGAATGTTGCAGAAAAAAATCAGAGCCCCATTTTTTATCAAAAAAGATGATCATTTGGAAAAGCATGGAAATATAACGATATTCTATGCTGAACAGAATCCACATGGCATATCTATTGATGCACAGATCGTGAGATCTGGAATTTGACATAAATATGATGTGGGATGGTTGTGGATTTATTGGAATAATAATAGAGTATGGCTCGCAAAAGTTAATCCAGATGAAAAGAAAGATATTGCTTCTGGATGGATAACTCATAATGGCGAATTAATCATAAGCCAGAGCAGCCTATGAAGAAAAGACAATCAGAAATGATTCACTTCATAAAAAGAATGAAAGAAAGATTCAATATTCTTATTAATGAAGATGAATATAAAAAATTAAAATCCATGATAGGAAGCAATGATGCTATCTTCATAGAAAAAGAATCCCACAGCAGATATCATTACTATCTCAATTATAACAACAATAAAATAAGAGTAGTATATAATGTTAAAACAAGATCATTAATAACTGCTATAAAGGAGTAAAATGAAATTCTTTAAATTTTTATTAGTTCCAGCTGTAGTATATCTTATTAGCTTCATAATTGGTTTTACACTAGCATTTTATAGTTAAGGAGAATCTATGTATTATGCAGGAACTGGTGATATTGAAATAGATATTGATCATTTTAGAAACATAGTTGAAATAGCTATGAAACTTAATGATTATACATTAAGAACAGGTAATAAAGGTGGTATTGAAGCTGCTCTACGAACAGGCGCTCATATGAGAGAAATAATGCTACCAAGTATGATTCCAGAAGATGTTAAAAAATTAGCATTTGATTATACATATGATTTAAAATCAGTTTTAATTGATCCAACTATAAGTATCTATAATGCTTCACAACAAATTCAAATGGTACTTGGTTTTAATTTAACCTCTCCATCAAATTTTATATTGATATATAATTCTGATCCAACAAAAAAATATTTAGCTGAAATTATTGCTAATGAAAATAATATTCCCTGTTTCAACCTCTATAAACAGAGAATTTATGATCAATTTATAAATATGTTGGAAAATAAAATCAACATACATGAAATTTTATATATGTATCAATTAGAAAGGAACATGTAATTCTTCTTTTTAATTTCTTTTGATTTTGTTACTATCCCTTTTCCCCTTATCGAAAGCAAATTATGAATATTTACACCTGTAGAGCAGGTACACTAGGAAACCTGCATTGTGTCTATAAAAACCCTGAAGTAGATTCATTGACAGGAGAAGTATGCTTTAGCTGTGGAATTAAAGGTTCAGATAAGTACACTTTATATCCAGAACACGATGTTATTTCTGGCGAAGTTGTACATAATAACCTCTCTTCTGATCCAATTCCAGTAGGAGTTGATGTTATATGGGAAAGTATTAGTTCTCATGAACATGGACTTACTTGTAACTTTGATAGACCTCTCAGAATATATGAGACAATCCATCCAGAATATCACATACAAAATAGTGTAAGACCATTAACAAGTGGTAAAATACCACTGGATCAGATATGTGAAATATTTGGCGAAGATGAACCTACTTTAGTATCACAAAGCTGGAGTGATGTTAATATATTTAGGCTTCCTAAAGTAGATTATTGTTCCAGAGCTATTTATGGATCACTTTCAAAGATGGAAAATAAAATAATAGCTAAATGTATGCGTGATTATACAAACTCAATTAAAGATTGGGTTAATTACACAACATTTAAGCTTGAAACAAAATCAAAGAAAATATTCGTTTGTGAAATGAATGATGAAGAATTATATGATTTCTTCTCAGACAATTTTGCAAATGATTCACTAGTTAATAATCTTATTAAAATAGTAAATGGAATAAAACAAGGAACATTTGTCAACCTTGCTGATGTTATTATGTCATATGGTATAACCGAAGAAAAAACAAAACGATTCCTCGGTAAAATATCAACAAGAACAAAGGCAAATTTGTATGATAGTTCAATTAATCTTATTAACTATCTATATCTTATGAGACATATGTTTAACAAACATAGTCAAAAAGATGAAAATGGCAAAGTATTTGTTACATTAGAAGGTAAGATGATTATAGGTAATATTTTGAATTATCTTCTAAATAATCCTTCTATTCAGATAGATCCTGAAAGCAACATTGGATTTTTTGAGCCTCAAAACAGATTTTGGTTGCTAGTACCAATGATTAGATTAGCACTTAGAGAAGATATATTTGATAGAGATAAACTTCCTAAATGGCTATCAAAACAAATAATGTTTATTAAAAGAAATGTTAAACAATTTAAAATCCATGGTACAGTATACGACTACTCAGACGATCTTCCTGATGAATTAAAATCAGAAATAGCTGATGCGTGTTATAATGGCTATATTCAAAAAGAAACCAGTATAATAGATCTGGATAAAAACTATCCCGCTATGATGAAGATTAAGGATATCATAAATTTTGAAGTCCAGACAGATTCTGATCTCAAAAAGTTTAGAAAATTTGTTAACATCCTAAAATCTGGTATCAAGTGGTGTATACCAGAAATAAAAGAGTGTTGGAATGCATTTCAAAATGCATTTAACCATGGGGATCCAAAAATATTCTGGATATGGATCAATGATCAAATTGATCTTACTTATGATGAAGCTAATAAACATGTTGATGGTAATTTGTCACAGTCACGACAATTTGCCATGAATCTGTTTAATTCCAAAATAAGTAATACATCATTTGATGTAAGACCTCCTGAATTTCTTAATAGATGGTATGTAACATCTGGAAAAGCAAATATTGGAGGTACTTACGAAGATGGTGGTAAATCCAATGATATTGCTTATAATCAGTTTTGGAAAGCATTAAAAATATCTGGAGGAATAGGTAAAGAGAGAAAACGTTTCTCCAGAATGAAAGGTCTTCTTCAAAAGGCGAAAGTACATGATTCTTTTCTCGTAGACATATCTGATTTTAATATTGGACTAGATGAAGAAGACTATGAAGAACTATCAATAGTTGATGCAACCAGTGATGATGTAACAATATATGAGGAGTAATCATGGCTTTAAATGGAATAATCATTGAAAAAAACAAAAAGTTAAAATCTCTGATAAAATCAGATATTAGTACTATTTGGAATATTAACCTAAACATAACAACTAATAAAAAAGTAAAAAATTTACTAAAAACATCAAATCTTCACAGTGTTATAGTGGAGATGATAACTAGCAAAAAGGTTAATCTATTTTCTATTCACTCCATGATGGTAAATGGAAACTACATTAAAATACGAGATCTTTATTCAGATCTTGGTGAAGTTGGGCCAATGGTACTATTCTACAAAGACTACAGGGATTGTGGTCTTATTACAATGGATGCACGAAGTATAACTGAAATAGAAGCAGTTGGTTATGATTCATATCAACACTGCCGAGTTCCAGTCATAGTAACACGACAAACTGTAAATAATATCAAAACCTTTTGTAGCCCCAATCTTTGTTAGATTTTCTTCTTTTAATTTTCCTTTTGATTTCCTTATTTGTTTATTATAAGGGTTAGGGGAGGGGTGGTGTGCAGGTTTCGAGCACATCATCCCATTTTTTATTTAGTAAACTCACCAGGTAAATAAAATAAAAGTTCTTATTCTTGACGATGATAATATTCGTCATAAAAAATTTTCACAAGGTTTAATTGGATGCACCATTAAACATACATATACAGCACAGGAGACAATTCAAGCTCTTAAAGATGAATCATGGGAAATAGTATTCTTAGATCATGATTTAGGTGGAAAGATTAATGTTCCATCTGGACCTGGTACTGGTTATGAAGTAGCACAATGGTTACATGACAATCCAAATAGGAAGCCTAATCATATAATTATCCATAGTTTTAATCAACCTGGTGCAGCTAATATGAAAAGCTTGCTTCCTACAGCAGTTGTACATCCAGGTGTATGGAATGATTTATGAATCTAAGAGCACCAATACCAGAACCATTAAAACCTGGTGATAAAGTCACATATCATTCTTTTAGCAAAAAAGAAAAAGGAATAGTTAAATCAATATCAGATGAAGATCATGTATTTGTAGTATATCATTGTGATGGTGAATGGGATAATTACGAAGATTACACAGCAGCAAGAACATATATCGGTGATTTAACAAGAGGATGGAAAGATGACGCATCTTGAATTTATCTATAATTATAAGCTAATTAAAGTTGTTTATGAATCAACTGGAAAAGTTTCTTCTCTGCAAGAGTTTTGTAGAATCACAATTGATTTATCAAAAGTTGTAAGTATATCTACAAGTATCGGACCGCATCCAATTCCAGGTCAAGCTTATTTAAATATGGCAGCAGTAATAATTAAAATTAATACTGTAAGTGAGCCCATTGTATTTACTTTCATAGTAGGTAGATATAGATATGAAACACAAAATGATCAATTATCAACATTACAAAAACCTGCTGATGCGTCTTGTGTAGACATAACATATGGTGAAAACATAGTTTATCAATCATATTACAGCAACTCAAAAGCAAAAGAAGATATTGATAATACTATAGTAAAAGATTTTGTAAATGTATGGCGTAAATTCAAGGAGACAACAAATGCATGATTTTATTCTTTTAAATTTAGATGTGGAATTGTAATAAAATGAAAATAGCTTTAATAATTTTAACAATCGGGCTTTTAATTACTTGTTCTGAAGAACGTTCTCAACTACCTTCTGGTGTTGAAAAAATAGAATTTGGAAATTTTTGGGGTACAGTAGTTAAAGAAATAGAAGTAAATGGATATAAATATGTTGTCGTAAGAGCAAATGATGCAGTATCTATATGTCCAGTTCCAAATCAACAAATTCGAAAGGATAGTCTATGTCAAAAATGACTTGCAAATGTGATGGATGTACACAAAATCGCTATATGTGTCCCGCTTTAAAACAGAACTACCAGCCTGGTGCAAAAAATCTTGCTGGTAAACCAGTAAAACACGAAGACAGAGAAATGTTCTGTCAAATGCTTCATAAACCGCTTCCATGAAAGATACTGGCGCAATGCCATTTATTCTAATTATGTTATATAGACATTACCCAACAACATCTAGACAACTAAGTATAATAAGAAAATCATATAGTTACTATAGAACTATTTATAATGATTATAGATTTCTATATGAAATATCACAATATAATAATAAAATCAATTTCCTTCATATAAAGAGAACAAGATACGGGAGTAAGTAATGTTACAAGAAGCAATATCAATAGTTAAAAGATTACAAGATAATGGTTATGAAGCCGTTTTCGCTGGCGGTTATGTTCGTGATATGCTCATGAAAATCCCATGTAATGACATTGATATTGCAACAAGTGCTACTCCTGATCAAATTGAATCCTTATTTGATAAAACTCTTGCTATTGGAAAATCTTTCGGAGTAATAGTAGTTATTATTAACAACTTTAAATTCGAAGTCGCTACATTTAGATCTGATGTAGGATCAGATGGACGAAGACCAGATAGTGTAATATTTACCTCTATGAAAGAGGATGCATTACGAAGAGATTTGACTATCAATGGTTTATTTTATGATCCAATTAGTAATATTATAATTGACTATGTTGGTGGTCAACAGGATATTAATAATCAGATTATAAGATTCATTGGTAATGCTGATGATAGAATTAAAGAAGACAAGCTTCGAATGTTAAGAGCTATTAGATTTACTTGTAAATATGATTTTAATATTTCGGTTGACACATTTAGCGCAATTATGGAAAACGCAACACAAGTAAATTCAGTTTCAGCTGAAAGAATACAAGAAGAACTAGTTAAAATTTTAAAAATAAACTCTCCGAGTAATGCGTTATCTTTATTAAATACATCTTATTTATTACAGGAAATACTTCCTGAAGTCAATATATTAATGGAATATCCTCAAGATCCAAAATGGCATCCTGAAGGAGATGTTTATAAACATACAAAACTAGTCATTGATGAATTGAAAAATGAATCAACTGAATTACTTTTAGCTGGTTTATTTCATGATATTGGTAAAGCAAAGACTACAATTATCGAATCAGATGGCAGAATAAGAACACCTGGTCATGCTAAAGTTGGAGCAGAAATGACCAGAGACATAATGAGGCGGCTAAAATTTTCTAACGATATAACTAAATACGTATCAGAACTTGTTTATTCTCATATGTCAATTAAACATTTTGATGATATGAGAAAAGCAAATAAAAAAAAATTTATCTATAGGGAAGACTTTCAAGATTTAAGAAAACTAACAATTGCTGATATTCTGGGTAGTCATAAGAACCTTGATATAATAACTAGTTTAGATATGGAAGTTAAGAATATTCTAAGTGAACCAATAAAACCAACTCCTTTTATTAATGGAAGAGATCTAATTGACCTTGGCTATACCCAAGGTAAGTTAATTGGTACAATTAAAGAAGAAATGTATAATCTTCAACTTGAAAATAAAATAACATCAAAACAAGAAGCAATAGAATATATTAAAAAATGTTATGTACAAACTTAAGCATTATTTTTTATTATAACACTGTAATTAAAGATGATATGATATCTATGTGTCCAACAAGATATAATTATATACATTCTGTATCTATTTCCCGATCAAATGTTAAAACTTCAAATACAATTTGTGATATAAGGTGTTCAGTATATAGGTTAAAATCATGGGAATGATATTATTACCAACAAAAGAAATGATGATAAAGACTCACTATAACAAAAATATGCGTTATAGATATCAAATATATAATCATTATCGCTCTAGTCATACACATCATGTTAGATTTGGAAGTTCTTCTTGTTATACACAGTACTGGACAAAAAGAAGAAGAAAGATAACTTAAAAAGAAATTAACTTAATATGTTATATAAAGAATTTATATTTAATATTACATTTCATCGATCAACATATAAAGTACGAATTACAAAAATGACAATATCATATATGAATAGTTCTAATATGAGGAAAAGTTGCACTAAATTTATAACAAAAGAATATATCAGATTTTGTTCAGATATTGTTGTACACTCAAAATATAGATCTAAAAAACATTGTATAATAACCTAAAGGAATAGATATGACAAAATTTATATCAATAGTTCCAATTATTAATGAAGATACATTTAATATTATTATTCTTAAAGTGTATCAACCTTTAACTAATAAATTTATGTATATCTTACCAGGTGGTACTGTTATTCCAGATGAACTAATTTTAGACACATGTAAAAGAATACTACATGATACAACTGGATTTAATATTTCTTCTATTGATTTTTCTTCAAATTTTTTATATCAATCTCCTGATGAATCATGGTCTTTTGTATATGCAACAATTAATCCGAAACCAGTACAAATACCATATAATGAATATATAAGACCAGTTATTATAAGTCAAGATGAAGCACTTAAACTTATACTTGACCCCACTAGTAATTTTGATGTAAAAACATATTTGGTATTAAAAAGTTTTATGTTTGGAGACGGAAAATGAAAAATAAATACATGTTTGTAATGTTATCAATAATTACTGTTATATTTGCACTAATAAGTGCATTTTTAGCATATCATAAAGAACCTGCTGCAGGTGGTTGGGGGTTTGCTGCTGCTGTATGTACATATTGGTTATTTAACAAATATGAAGATAATGATAATAATTAATTTTTTTTGAAGAAAATTACCTACAAAAGGAATTATAAATAAAAGAATCTATAACACCACAAGATGTATGTAACTTCTTAAATAATTTATTATTAACAGATTATGACTTAGTTGATAGTATTATTTATAATAACCATCTTTGTGATGATATTGTTACAAGAACACATGACATCACAGTTACCTATAAATTTGGAAGTTGTAGAACAGATTTTTTAGGTATTATAAACAGAATGTTTGGATTAAAATGTGATACAATTGGTCAAATCACATATGATGAAGAAAATAACAAAATATCAAAATTTTATACAATTACTGAAACATAATATGAAACCACTAAAACTACGGTGCAAAGATACTGTTAAAAAGCTGCCTGGAATTATACAACCTAAAAAGGGTAAACGTAAACAATATAAAAGAAACAAACAAATCGAAAATGAAAATAATTGAAGAGCATGTGTTCTTATAAAAGACAAGCTTTAGAAATGAAATGCAATTTACTAAAGTAATCAAATTTGAAGATGGAACATCGATTCCGAAAAAAGATTTCATAAGTTTTATAAATGAAAAATTAGATATCAATGATATTATAACATTTAAAGATCATAAAAAAATTTGATCTTTTTCTTTTAATTTTCTTTTGATTTCATTTTTAATTCGGAGTATATATGAAAAAAATTTATTGGATATTAATATCCATTGTTCTTTGTATTGGTATGTCTATTATCTCTTGTAATCTTGAATATGAGCCATTTCAGTTTAAAGATTCCTCAATTGAAGATGAAGGAATGTTACAAATTGGAGATAATGTGTATATTAAAAGACTACACATAAATGGAAGAAACGGCTGGGATAATTTTAGACTATTCTTTCTTGTTGACAGTACTGGAAAGTTAATAAACGAATCGGTTAATCTCGAACATAATAAAGGTAAGTATAAGGAATCAACAACATTCATTAGAAAGTAGGATATATGGGATTATTTGATGGTCTTTTCGGAAAATCACAACCGACATCGCAGCCTGAATTAAAAGCAAAAGAGCAACTTGAACTAAGGACAAAAACATTTGAACTTGTTCTTAAAACCAAGATACTTTCAAGCAGTATAGCTCAAGTAGTATTTTGTATCGATGCATCTGGTTCAATGACTGATGAATATCGCAATGGAACAGTTCAGTCAATTGTTGAACGGTTGATGCCAGTTGCTGTCAAATTCGACGACAATCAATCAATGGAAACATTTATGTTTTCAAATGGTTGTACAGAAGTTAAACCAGCAACTCCAAAAAACTTTGATACATATGTTAAAAATGTATTGTATCCTGCATTTGATGGCTGTGGCACTGAATACGCACCAGTAATGAAGAAAATTCTTCAAAACTATGGGAAATCAAAGATTCCAACTTTTGTAATTTTCATCACAGATGGTGATAATTCAGATAAATCAGCAACTCAGGAAATTATGTGTAAAGCATCGGAATATCCGATTTTCTGGAAATTCATTGGCATTGGAAATAATGAACGTTTTACATTTCTTGAAAAACTTGATGACCTTTCTGGTCGTAAAGTTGACAATGCAAACTTCGTTCAGATTAAAGATATTAACAAAATTACTGATGAAGATTTGTATAATCAACTTATGATTGAATATCCCCAGTGGCAGTTAGCTGCCAAACAAGCAGGAATTTTTTAAATATGTGAACAGCAGTAGCTTAGTGGTCAAAGCGACTTCAATTCATTGTCAGTTCGAATCTGACCAAGTACAGGTAAATGAAAATTGTAGATCGTTGGTTCGAATCCAACCTGTATGTTCCATTTAAAAAGCTGGTTCTGTGTAGCTCAGTCGGCAGAGCAGTTGACGTTAATCAACGTGTCACTGGTTCGAATCCAGTCATAGAACTGCGATAATTAAGGCTGGACCTGAAAACTTTATGCAACTCCTTTCAAATTCAGGTCTAGTCCTTTTTTTAACATCTTTGGAGAACATTATGACAGAGTTTAAACACGGTACAGTTGTAGAATGTATAGTTGATGCCATATTCTACAAAGAAGCCTTGATAAAGTTCGTCGTAACTTCACCAGTTTTGATATGAACAAAGTACTCGAAGCAAAAGAAAAGATTACTGCAGCAGAACAGACAATCTCGGCTATTAAAGCCGAATATGTTGAAATGTTCGGTGAAGAGATGAAAGATTAATTTCTTTTTCTCTTAATTTTCCTTTTGATTTCATTTTAAACTTTTTTCAAAGGATTACGTTATGCATTTGGCACCAAAACTTGTCTTAAAAGACAAGGGAGCAACAGCACAGCTGCCCACTCTTAAGCAGGCACTTATCACATTAAAATGGAAAAGCAATGTTGATCTTGATCTCATGCTTTTCGGTAAAAAGAAAGATGGAACTGAATTTTCAGTTTTCACAAAACTTCTCGGCGGTTCACAGGGAGATTTGAACTCATTTCCATTTATTCAGCTCAGTGATGACGCTGGCGTTGGAGCTTCTTCTGGTGATAAAGAAGAAACGATTACAATTGCTCAGATTGATTCGTCAATTGATGAGCTTCATATCGTTTGTTTAAACTATACAGAGGCTTCCAGAGGAAATTCTGTTGCGTTTAATAATTATGATGCAACAATCAATATTATCAACGACAAATCCGAATGTCTGGTACAAGGTCAGCTCAATGATACATCAAACGGAATTGCAGCTCATCTCTGTACAATCAAAAACGGGGCAATCGGTGCCCAATTCGTTAACCAGAATAAGGTTTATGATATTCCAGGTCTAGTTGCCAACATTCCTGGATCAAAAGCAATTTTTAAATAACATTTTTCCTCTAACTTAAGGAGTCTATAATGGGAAATCCTATTGATTCAAATGCACCAGTTGCAAGAAAAGCAGCACTGATTGCGCTGGTTACTACCATCATTGCTGATGGTAAAGTAGATGCCAATGAAGTATCTGATCTTCGTACAAAATTCTATGAAGATGGCAAAATCGACCGTGATGAATGCGATGCAATCTTTCAGATTAACGATGCAGTTTCTGGTGCAAAAAATGATCCTGGATGGGATGAACTCTTTTCCGATGTTGTTTCCGATCATATCTGTGCTGATGGAAAACTCGACGAAGAAGAGGCAAACTATCTCATGGCAAAAATGATGGCCGATGGCGGAGTTGATGCTCCCGAACGCATGGCTTTGGTAAAAATCCGTGCAAAAGCAACTGAGATCTTCCCCGCTTTTGATGAAGCGATGAAGTCACTCGGAATTTAATATTATATTTTCTGCGCATATGGCAATTTCCTGATTATAGGACAGTAGCCGTGACAGAATAAGAAGACTCATAATTTCCCGAGTATGAATCCTGTCTCCTGTCCTAGATATTCAGACGAGCGGTTATATCCGATACTGCACTGCAGATCTTGCCGTAAACTTACAGTGCGACCGCTTTCAACTGAGCTGTAAGTATCTGTGTCTCGGTAGATAGTTAAACATATACTTTCCATCGCCGAGTAGTTGTAAACGAGTATCACTATTTACATCTCACAGAAGATACTTTCAATTACATTCTGTGAGATATTTTATTTCAAGGAGAAAAAATGTTCGATAAAAAGACATTCTCCTGGATATTGATCGGTTTAGGTGGTTTATTTGGACTTATTGTCTTTAAATCAGCTATTCCGTGGTTATTTACCGCAGTAGCACTATTGGGTTGGTGTGTATTAATTTTGATCATTCTTATGCTTACTGGTTTGCAAAGCAAACTTATGAAGATAATGAATCAAGGTCAATTGGTATATACCAAACAGTTAAAGATTCCATTTGTCGGAACTGCGGAGATAACATCAGTATCTGGTGCAGAAATTGTATTAAAGTTCAAAAAGCAGCGTAAATGAGTTCGTAGTCGTATCTATGACCGCATCTAATAGACTTATTTAATCTCATATATTTAAAGGCTATGATACATTCATAAGCATAGATGTACGGACAATTAACATGATGATAATGTTATGAAGTCTCAAAAAGACATTGATAAGGTTGTGATTCAATGGTAGATACGAGTCTTTACTTAACACTTCCCTTTAACACTTATTTCTAAAAAGGTGATTAATAATGAGTTACACTGGTTTAAATTCCGATCAAGTAAAACAACATAGAGAATGGTTTGGCTCAAATGAATTAACACCTCCAAAGAGGGAATCTCTATTTAAATTATTTCTAAACAAGTTTGATGATCCGATAATACGTATTTTACTGGTTGCAGCAGTACTGGCAATAGGAATTGGAATTATTGAGAATAACTATGTAGAAGGCATAGGGATTATAATTGCAATTCTAGTTGCTACAGTTGCAGCTTTTGTCAATGAATATAAAGCAGAAAAAGCTTTTGAAATTCTTACAAAAGTAAAAGAAGAAAAAGGTGTTGTAGTATTAAGAAATAACATTTGGCAGGAAGTTCCATTAAAAGAGCTAGTGGTAAATGATATTATCAAAATAACAGCTGGTAACGAAATTCCAGCAGACGGATTTATTTGGAAAGAAACTAGTTTACAAATAGACGAATCTATGCTTACTGGTGAAAGTTTACCTGCATCAAAAAGAAAAATTGAAAATGATGAAACCCCAGTAACAAAAGACATAAAAGCATATCAGGTATTTAGAAAAACAATTGTTGTTGAAGGTGAAGCAATAGTTGAAATTACCAATGTAGGTGATAAAACCAGATTGGCACAGATAGCTAAAGCTGCCGAAGATATTAATTCTGGAGAAACACCATTAAATCAACAATTAGAAAAACTGAGTAAATTAATAGGTGTTATTGGATTCTCAGTAGCAGCTATATTATTTTTCACATTATCCTTTATTTCACTTTCTACTGAGATAAAAATTAACGAAGCACAATGGTATACAATGCTCGGTTTATTTGGATTTCTTGTTATTGCGAGTACTAAGATATGGCTTCCAATAATTTATGATGGACTTGATTTTATATATAAAAGAGAAGTCAAACGTCCATATATTCTTGAAGAAGATGAAATTGTTGCTTGGCTAGCATGTATTGCGACTGGTATTATTCCAGCATTTTTTGCATTTGTTATAATAATAATGAATAATTTAATGCCTGAGTTACCTGATATGAAAACTGTTAATATATTACTACATCATTTTATGCTGGCAGTAACCATCATAGTTGTGGCAGTACCTGAAGGTCTTGCTATGAGTGTAACTCTAAGTCTGGCATACAGTATGCGAAAAATGGCTGGTGAAAAAACACTTGTAAGAAAAATGCACGCATGTGAAACAATTGGTGCAACAAGTATTATATGTTCAGATAAGACTGGAACATTAACTCAAAATAAAATGAAGATGATATATCCTATATTAGAATCACCTACCAATATTGATTCACTAGTAAAATCAATAGTATGTAATACCACTGCTGAAATTAATTATGGTAGCGGAACGATAGTTGGTAATCCAACAGAAGGAGCATTATTATCTGTCATAGATTATGTTAATCCAAACTGGAGAACTATAAGAAATAATTTTAAAATATCCTATAGACAACTATTTGATAGCAAAACTAAAATTATGATAACTGTTGGTAAACATCCTGAAAATGATAAAGAAGTAGTTTATCTTAAAGGTGCTCCCGAAATAGTCTTATCAATGTGTAATATATCAAGTGATGAAAGTAAAACCATAGTAAATGAAATAGAGTCTGCACAAATTCTTGGACATAGAGTAATAGGTTTAGCATTTAAAGAAGCAGATGGTAATTTAGAATCTGGATTTACTTGGATAACATATTGTGCAATTGAAGATCCAATAAGACCAGAAATTAAAGAAACAGTTGAAACTTGTTACACTGCTGGAGTTGATGTTCGAATGATCACAGGAGATCATCCTGATACAGCTATGTCCATTGCTATACAAGCTGGTATGAATGTAACACCAAGTTCTATCATAACTGGCGAAGAATTTAGAAATACACCAGATGAAATAAATAAAGTAAACATAAATAAGATAAAAATACTAGCCAGAGCATTACCTGAAGATAAACTTAACTTTGTGAAAATGTTAAGAGAAGTAACAGGTAAGGTAGTAGCAGTAACTGGTGATGGTATTAATGATGTTCCAGCTTTAAAACAAGCTGATGTTGGTATCGCAATGGGCTCTGGTACAGATGTAGCTAAAGAAGTTAGTGAAGTGATAATAACAAATGATTCATTTGGAACATTTAAAACTGCCATAAAATGGGGAAGATCACTTTATCAAAATATTCAAAAGTTTATCGTTTTTCAGTTAACTGTAAATGTAGTTGCATTGTTTATTGCATTAATTGGTCCATTTATTGGAGTAAAGATGCCTTTAACAGTTATTCAGATGTTATGGGTTAATCTAATAATGGATACACTGGCAGCCTTAGCATTAGCCAGTGAGCCAGCAAATGATAATGTGTTAAAGGATAAACCAAGAGATAAAAACCAGTTTATAATTACTAAGGAGATGCTAAGATCTATAGGTTTTTCTTCTTTTAGTATGCTTTTGGTTCTAATTCCAGCTTTAGTATTTATTAAAAAAGATGGAATAACTGATTTAGAACTTACTAGATTTTTTATAATATTTATTATGTTCCAATTCTGGAATTTATTTAATACTAGAATTTTTGGTTCAAAAAGGAGTATACTAGACGGTATATCTAAGAGTAAGGGTTTTATTTCAATATTAGCTGTGATTTTAATTACAACTATTTGTATGGTACAATTCGGTGGTAATGTATTCAGATTGGTTCCAGTTGATTTATATACATGGTTATCTGGTATATTTTCTACTGGATTATTTATGTTATTACCAAGATATTTCAGAAAATGATTTTTAAGGGAACTATTCTTGTTGGGGGACTGTAAATCCCTTGTGCGTTACAATATGACAAGTGGTTGCACAGTTAGGTTCAATTCCTTTAGTTCCCATATAATTTGCACTATTATCCTAGTGATTAAGGAGTTCGCCTTCCAAGCGAAATATCGTCAGTTTGAATCTGACATAGTGCTTTAAATTTTTAACTACGTATAGCCTAGACAGGTTAGGCACTTGCTTTGGGAGTAAGTCCACGAAAGTTCGAATCTTTCTACGTAGATAATTTACGCTCTTGTGGTGGAAGGGTTTACACACAGAACTTAAAATTCTGGGGTCTTTTGACCATGAAGGTTCGAATCCTCCCGAGAGCATTAAGAAATTAAACAGTAGTGTAGATAAGAGATACTTCAAATCAAGCTCTTGGCCGTGGGTTCGAGTCCCACAACTATGTCAGTAGGAAATACGTTCGTACAAACATACAACTTACTGAGATTATGATGAATATGCAATTATGATTCTCAATAGTGAGTTGATCAGTAATCAATTAATATTGTGTGTACTTAAGAAAGCATAGTGAAAGTATAAGCAAACATTGAAAGATCTGGTTTTTCTATTGACATAGTTTAGCTCAGTGGTAGAGCAATAGCCTTCAAAAGACTCTTTTCGCTTATTCTCTGTTTTTAAATATACAGCGGGTAGCTTACTTTGGTAAAGCGCCATCGTCAAATCTGGTTCGAAACAGTATGACAAAACAATAATATAGGGACGCTTATATTAATGTGGTTACATGATGGAGGTCGGGGGTTCAATTCCTTCACCGCTGATTAAATTACATGGATATAATTCAGCTGGTAAGAATACTTGTCTGATACACAAGCTGTCGGTGGTTCAAATCCATCTATCCATATTACAGGAAAGTACCGTTGCTCTCTTATAAGGAGTATACACGTAGCTGGTATGTTGAAAACGTGGGTTCAAGTCCCACCTTTCCTATTAATTAATCTATCAAATATTATTGATGATATTTTATCATAATACTCATTTTTAACTATTTGTGTAATACGTTTTTCTATCGTTGGTATTATGATTAAATCAATTCCTTTTTCATCACAAGCACGAAGTTTTGCTTTATCATTGTTTTGAATTTGGGTAAGTTTGTCTGGACCAAAAATTGGTTCATAATGAAAAATTCCATTAATTTCAATAGCAAGTTTCAATGATGGAAAATAAAAATCAAGTTCAGAACCTATTTCGGTTTTTGAATTACATATAATTTCTAAATCTGGAAATATTTCTTTTAATTTAGTTTCGAGAAATTCTTCTAATTTAGAACGACGATTTCCAGTTGTTTTATGTTTATTATTATATGTAGCTGAACATGATTTACAACAAAAATGTTATGTACCTTTTTTGTATTCTGCTCTTTTTTTATAAAATGTATTATTACACTGAATACATGTAACTAGAATTTGTTTATTATGAGCTCTATTACTGCAAGTAATTGAACAATATGATAAACAATTTCGTTTAATATTATGTTTATGTTGTGATAAAATCATTTCAAATGATTTATTACATTCTGGACATATAAGTTGAATAATTGTGCGCATGTTTTCTCCTTTATGGACAGTATATGTAATAATAGCGGAGTTTGGTTTTAAAAATATCTTTTCAAATCCAACCCCTGCTTTACTTTTGATAATTAATGTGGTATTAGCATAGTTGGTTAATGCAATATGATATGCCGCGTATAAGTTTGTACGTAGTTCAGTGGTTAGAACGCTTGATTGTGGGTCAAGAAGTCGTGAGTTCAAATCTCATCGTACAACTATAAATTTTGGTGAGTTGGACTCTCACACATTCCATTAATTTTTTTATTGGCATAAAATAATAATTTGTGCCAAATAAGTACCTATACTACCTACATAGGAGGTAGCTATGGGTCAACTTAGAATTTGCAAAAAATGTGGTAATAAAATACCTTATAATATTACAATTAATGGTAAAAAGTGTTCTTTAAAAAATAGAACATTTTGTATAAATTGTTCACCATATAAAAGCAAAAAAGAAAAATATAATGAAAATTCACCAAAAATAATAATAAAAAAATGTAACAGACATGGTGAAGTAGAACATAAACTAGAGTATAGAAAAACTGGATATAGATATAGATGTTGTAAATGTTTAGAATCTTATTCTAGTACACATATTGAAAGAATAGATGAGTACAGAAAAGAAAATAAAATAAAATCAATTGAATATTTAGGTGGCAAATGTTCTATTTGCGGTTATGATAAATGCAAACAAGCTCTTGAATTTCATCATGTAGATGCAACTAAAAAAGAATTTAGTATATGTGATGGTAGAACAAGATCATTCGAAAAAATTAAAATTGAGTTAGATAAATGTATACTATTATGTTCGAATTGCCATAGAGAACTTCATAATATTGGGGTGTAGCACAATTGGCGGTGCGTTGGATTGTTAATCCAAAGGTTGCTGGTTCAATCCCAGCCGCCCCAGTTTTCTTCCTACCTTTAGAATGAAACCATACAAAAAATTCAAACATTTCCAAATTAGATGGAAAGAAGCTTTAGGAGAAAAAAGTAATCCATACTTATTTAGGTGGACCTTTATATTCTTTAACTATTCCATTAGAATTCATCATTGGTTGCGCTCTGATGATAAACGCTTTTTTCATGACCATCCTTATGATTTTATTTCAATTATATTAAAGGGCAAATATACTAATGTAACCCCTGAAGGTAGATTTGAAGTAAAACAAGGTTCTATGTGGAAATCAAAGGCTGAAAACAGACATTATCTTGATATTCCAAAAGAAGGTGCTTGGACATTATTACTATGTGGTAAACCAAGAATAAAATGGGGTTTTTGGATTAAACCAAATAAAAAACTTCGACCACTTGAATACTTTCATAGATATGGAATCCAAAATGAATAATATTTTATTTGACATAGGGTTTACATCTACATTATATAGAACAAAATATACTAGTACTTATATTGATGTTAGAACAACATACGGTAGTTATAGTGATGACTGTAACTATTTTACAGCATACAACATTTATACACATTATATAATATATCAATTTGAAAGTAGATATAAATGAATAAAGTAGCATTCGATCCAGGATATCTTGGTGTTAAAAAGACATGTTACATATTATCCAAATGGAAAATTTATTTACACGATATAGGTAACTTATAATAGTGATAATAAACTTTTATCGCATTATAATGGGCAATATGTCTATCAATTTCTTTCGGAGTATAAATGATAGTTTTAATAATACCTGATTATGAATATAGAAACATAATTACAACCTATAGATGTAATGATTGTCGTCAGAGACGTTCATCTTATAGAACATCAAAATATAAAAAATTAAGAAGAGAAACAACGTATTTAACAAAATATAGTGGTAGATGCTGTTCTCGTATTTATTCAAAACTTTTATTAAATACAACTTTATATGGTGGCGATGTATTCTTTTTCTTTTAATTTTCCTTTTGCAATTAATTTCTCTTTAATATAGTGATGTAGGTAAGAATTACATCTGATTGCTAATCTGAACGTACGACTGTTAACGTTTATTCCTTTATTAATTAAATTAGAGAGATTAGGTATGGATAATATCATCCCCGTAATAGTGATAGCAGGAATTGTTTTCTTTATAGTACAATACGTTTTATTAATAATTTTCATAAGCAATAATGCATTTAAAACAAAAAAAGAAGTAAAAATAATGTTAATTCCTTATTTTGCATATTTATATGCAATAATAGAAGGAACAAAAGAAATAATAAAAAAATATAAAAGTTTAGAATAATTTAAATTAAGTGGCGTAGAGAAGAGTTACTTCAACTTACGGTCAATAAGATGGTTGTCGGTTCGAGTCCGATCGTCCTCGTATAAATGAGGACGTAGCTCAAGGGTAGAGAAAAAAGCAATCTCTTTTCGCTTTTTCCCTTAATTTATTTTTGATTTCGTTTGGAGTTTATATGTACAGGTTTATGCAATATACTAATGCATTTGGTAAAAATACTAGGTATGATGGTAAAAATTTCTGGTATAATGTATCTGTACATAGAGTAACCATTCCAATATTTATTTGTAGATCTTGTAGTAAATATTACAAAAAAGATATACAATTTAAATTTGTTACATATTTTAGACATTAATCTTAATAGATGGCGTAGATAAGGGTTACATCATACTTTTAATGTGAACACGTACTACCCTTATCATTAGTTCCTCTATTATTTAACTTTATAGAGTAGTGTAGATAAGAGTTACTTCGACTTGTAATCGAGAGGTCGCGGTGTCCGAATCCCGCCAGTTGTCTAACAAGATAACTGTAGCTCAGAGGTAGAGCGCTTAGCTGACTCTTTTCGTCTGTTCTCTCTATATTTTTAACTTAAGGAATATTAATGAATATCATCATATTAACTACGTTTGATACAAAAATAACATCAATTGAAGATGAAAATTGTATTCATTCGGTAAATCAGCAATAGTTATTAATCATATTGAAACTATTAGGAAAATAAATACAAGTTATCCAATAGTACGAATGATATCAGGACAAGAATTTTGCATAACTTCTGCTGATTATATAATGATCTATAAACAGATTAAAAAAATAAGTATATAATTTAAGAAAGTAGTGTTAGATAGAGTTACTTCTTAATATGGATAAGACAAATGTTCTCTGTCGCTTATTCTCTTTCTTATTAAATTTTTAACAGTAGTGAAAGTAAGAGTTACATCTGATAATTAGACTAATTCTGGGTATATGCAAACTCCCAGAATAAAAAAATACTCTTACTGCATGTTCTCTGTTAATTAGATTTTATAAGTGGTGTTAGATTACAGTTACTTCGTTTATTGTATGAAACCAAAAACACTGTAATCATCTGTTCCCTTATATTTAATTTGATAATATTATCCAGTAGTGAAGAATACAGTTACTTCATTTAATAACGAAAAACGCTGTATTTGCTTATTCTCTGGATTTATTTTTTTGAAAATTATTTAGTAGTGTAGGTAAGAGTTACTTCTCAACTGTAAATTGAAAGACGTGGTGTTCGAATCCCACTACTCTCGAAAGGGAGTATCGTCTAGCGGTTAGGATTATACGTTCTCTTATCGTTTGTTCTCTAACTTTAAAATAAAGGATTTATCTATGGCTTCAATCAACAAAAAATCAGCAAAACCAGTAGTTACTACTCATGAAGGTGCAAAAACAGTATCAGTAAATGCACTTGAACAGCTTAAAAGAACGGTCATGACTTGTATGTTATGGGAAGACAGTTTCTATGAAAATGGAATTTCTGTTCATGATCGAATAGTTGATCTTGTATCTAAAGTAAGTGCAAAACAAGCATTTGATGTTGCAGTAGCAGCACGAAATGAAAGTAAGCTGCGTCATGTACCATTGTTAATTGCTAGAACCATGGCAAAATTGGATACACATAAACATCTTGTTGCTGATCTTCTTGAAGAAATTATTCAGCGTCCTGATGAGTTGACTGAATTTCTGGCAATATACTGGAAAGATAAGAAACAACCATTATCTGCTCAAGTTAAAAAAGGTTTAGCTAGAGCATTTGCTAAATTCAATGAATATTCTATTGCAAAATACAATCGTGATGGAGCAATTAAACTCCGTGATGTTCTTTTCTTGGTTCATGCAAAGCCAAAAGATGGAATTAAAGGTTTTACAAAAACAGCAAGAAAATCTGGTATAAATTGTCCAGAAGATACAGGTAGCCAGTTATTTAAAAAGCTTGTTGATGGTACACTTGAAACTCCAGATACCTGGGAAGTTGAACTTTCAGCAAATGGTAACAACAAAGAATCATGGGAAAGACTTCTTTCTGAAAAGAAACTTGGTGCATTCGCTCTAATTCGAAATCTGAGAAACATGCTCAAAGTAAATGTTTCTGCTACTATGATAAAGGAAGCTTTGAAAGCAGCTAATGTATCAAAGATAATACCATATCGTTTCATAGCTGCAGCAAGATATGCACCAAATTTGGAACCACAGTTGGAAGAAGCAATGTTTAAAACCATTGTTGACAAACCAAAACTACCTGGTAAGACACTCTTACTAGTTGATGTATCAGGATCGATGAATATTAGTATATCTGCAAAGTCAGATCTTACACGACTAGATGCAGCATGTGGCCTTGCAATGCTTGCCCGTGAATTATGTGAAGATATTGAAATATATAGCTTTTCCGATTATGATATGTTAGTGGCAACACGAAGAGGTTTCGCATTAAGAGATGCTATCAATAACAGTCAAAGACACGGTGGAACCAGACTAGGGTACTCGGTTTTAAATATTCATAATAAAACTAAGTATGATCGTATGATAGTTATCAGTGATGAACAATCTTCTGATCGACCACCAAATATGCCAAAAGGAAAAAGATATATCATCAACGTAGCAGCCTATCAAAATGGTGTTGGATATGATAGTGGATGGACACACATTAATGGATGGTCAGAAGCAGTTCTTGATTATATAAACGTAAGCGAAAAAATTATGGAGGACACAGATGCCAGTAAGAAAGAATAAAGTACCAGTAAAAATACCTGTGGCTGATATTAAAACTGGTGGCGATAAATTACCGATAGAACCCACCTCTGAACGTGAAAAAAGAAGAGCACAAAGAAAAAAAGGACACTAAACTATGCCAAAATTACATGAATTAGTTGCTGTTGAAAAAGATTTGAAGACCAAGGCTACAAAACTTATTCAGGAAACAGCAAAGACATTTACAGATCGTCAGGATCATTTTGTTGGAATGAGTCGTACATATGATCCAATCGACTCAAAAGATCCTGAAAAATTTCCACCAGAAACCAAAATTATGGTAACTACTGTAGCAGAAAAGTTATCGTATTTTGAAAAACAAATCGCTGGTGTATTAAATACAATCGACCAGAAAGAGCGAGCAAACTGCGTTGCTAAAGCAAGTATAGTTGTTGAAGACTCGGATGGAAATGAAGAAATTCTGGTTGAAAATGTTCCAGTGACAGTCCTAGTACAGTTAGAAAACTATCTGGAAGAACTTCGCGGTAAAGTTTATAATACTATTCCAACCTATGATCCTACAAAAGTTTGGACCAAAGATCCTGGGAAAAATGGTGTATATATTAACCATGAACCACAAAAGAACCGTACAAGAAAAGGTCAGAAAGCCATTGTGCTTTATCCTCATCAGGAATCAAGTACAGGACAATTCTTACCAGCACAAACGCAGTTGATTGGGTTTGATGAAGTAATCGGTTATTTTAACCAGAAAAATGAAACTGGCATGCTTTCTCCAAAAGAGAAAAGCGAAATTCTTATACGTTTAGATAATGTTATCCAGGGTGTAAAGAAAGCACGGGCCAGAGCAAATGAACAGGTAGCTGAATCTTCTGTCAAACTCGGTGACAAAATTTTCAAATATCTGAGCAATAAGTAAAAAAGAAATTATAGGATAGAGACTAATACTTAGACTAATATTCATGATCTCTAGTCTACTTTTCAGGTTCGAGTCCTGACTCCCCCAGAGGGTTAACTGAAAATTATAAGAATAGCAGCTTCTATCGGGGTGTGATATTGCTTCACACATTAGCGGCAAAGAAAGTAAGTTAACCCTTTGAGGGAGTGGTGAAAAATTGGTAAACACTAGACTATCCAAGATCAATAATACTAAGACGTGTACTATCCCATAGTGATACAAACCATGAAATTGCTAGTCTCATGATCGGATCTATCTCCTCTTGTCGGGGGTTCGAGTCCCTTAGCGGCCCCCATGAGGAATATGCTTGTACAGGCATACAGCTTTAAGTAATATTGGAAATATGCACTGGTATTTACTGAGAGTTGATAAGATATCTAATTGTATAATATATTAATCCTATAAATACATAGTGTGGATTATATTATATGATAAGACCTAGTTTCCTCTTGATGGCCGCTTAGCTCAGAGGTAGAGCAAGAGAATAAAATTGAATCTGATGGTTGAGGAATGCAACTAGTGGTAAGGCCGTAACGGGCTGTATAATATATGTAATAAATATAATTATACTAACATGTTTGCATCCGATGAATGGTACATTCGGCTGTATTTATATAGGGGCGTATATCCTATGATTGGATATGCGTCCCTTTTTTCTTCTATTAATCCCACCTTTGAAATAATATCTTTTTTAATAAAAGGATTTAACCATGAAAATAATAGCTTTATTAGCAATAGTTTTATTCATAAATTGTGAAACTTATTCAAATGAAGTAAAAAATGTTATAGGTAATTCTAAATATAATAGAGAAGTAGTAGTCATAGATAGCTGTGAATACCTAGTAAATTATACATATCGACGAAATTATGTATTAACACATAAGGGCAATTGCAAATTCTGTCAGGAGAGAACTAAAAAATGGATGCAGGAGATCTATCAAACAGAGCTAAAAAATTCTCTCTACAAGTACATGGAAACCAAACCTATGGAGAAACAAATCCCTATTTTCAACACCTATTAAATGTGAATGGAATTCTTATCAGATTTGGCTATAGTGAACCAAATGATAATAATTTATTAGCTGCTAGTTTTCTACATGATACAATGGAAGACTGCGGAGTAATGAAGAGATTGCTGAGTTGGTTTTTTGTGTAAGTAATGAGCTTGGATGAAATCGACAAGAAAAATGAACAAAAACATGGCCAAAAATAAGATCAAATCCAAAAGCTATAGTTTTAAAGGTAGCTGATCGAATAGTTAATGTTGAATTCAATAAACAGCAGAATGATGGTCATTTTGAAATGTACTGTAAAGAAGCATCAGATTTTGGACTTAAACTAAGAATACGAAATCATATAGATCAAATGTGGAATTATTTAAATTCAATATGTCAGTAAATATTATGGCGGAAATGGCATACACTGAGAAAGAATACTAGTAAACTTTTTCTCCTCATGATGAAATCTAATCATGGGTGCAAGTAATATCTACTTGTGAGGAAGTCTCGGATCACCTATAGGTTCAAGTCCTATTAATATTTACTATGACTATTTTAAAATACTTCAGTATTATCATTAGCGCTATGAGCACTGATAGTAGAACACATTAACAAGGAGGTATATTTTTCTCTAAGCAAGACATATATTTTAATTATTAGATTATTTAATTTTGCCTGGTTAATGATACACCTATGGAGCCTTTTTAGGCGTAGGAGTATCCTAGTTGTATATGTAGACGGCGTGAGGGGTCTGGAAGTTATTGGTAGTGAATACAAATAGTAATAAGTGATAATAGAACGAGGTTTGCTTTCTGATGTACAGTACATGAAAATGTATTGTCATAATCATCAGTATTATTAACGGAGACTATTCAGGTATTAAAAAGGGAAAGCGGGAACTTTCTATACAACTAGTTTAAAGGAGTTTTTATGTTTTCGTACACAATGAAAATAAAAGTAGATATGTCATATCTAAGTAAACAAACAAAAGAAATGATGGATAGTATTAATAATACAATGAGTAGCTTTGGATTTAATGAGAAAGCTATATTAATAAGTTCATTTGATTTACCATTTACATCAAACATTGCACTTACTAGATCTCAATTAAACATTATCGAGACTACTGCTCAAGAAAAGTTTGATGAAAAATATGGGAAAGGAAACTTTTTAATTGAAGACATTATCGAAAATAATTAGATTTTTATATAAGTTAGCTTCTTCTCTTAATAATCTACGTGCTTTAGGTTATTTATTTTCTGGGAAGCCAGATAAATTTGTAAAACACATGGTTAATAAACAAATAAATAAAACAACAAGAAGATTTTTTTGGAGATAATTATGAATATTATAATTTGGTACAAATAAAGTCATAAAAAATATTATTTGAATTCTAAATATTCTTCATATATAGAATTAAAATCATATGACTATGTAATGGTTCCTGTTTATGACTATTGTGATACAAAAGAAAAATGTGAATTAGATAGAAAAGCTGAAAGTATTAACTTATGGAATATTGCCAAAAAAGAGATAGGTTGGCAATCTCATAATAAATATGAAAACAGTAAAAAAGCAATTAAAGAGAAAATAGCAATAAAGAATTTAAACAAGAATTACAAACTTTCAATATGGAGGAATTATATGAGTAAAGTCAAAGTTATTTTTCATGCCAAGCTACACAAAGATGACACAACACCTGATCACACTCTTGTGTTCTTAAAAAATCAGGATGATTCTTTATGTCTTGGGTATTCAAGACCACGTCCAAAAACACCAGATGCTTTTAATCGAAAGTTTGGTCTGGAACAAGCTGAAGAAAGAGCTGAAATTTTGCAAATGAGAGATAGCATTCTCGTTGCTGAGAATAAAAAGCCACGAAACATTCACAAAATTGAACAAAGTTCTCTTAAGAACATTCTTCCAAAAACAGTTCTATCGGTACTGCCATTCTATGTAAATAAGGCAAAAGAGCTTTTCGATATCAAAGAAACCGCAACTATCATTGTTCGTGGAGATAAGCGAAGTAACCGTATTTTCGAATTTCAGATGTAATTTGTATTTAAAGATTTAAATATTTGTATGGATTAAAACATATTCACTAATGCTGCCATATTGTTCCTATTTAGGTCGAAAGATACGTAGGCTGGTGCCATACACTTCTTTAAATACTTATTGGAGAATAAATGAAACTTGCAATATTTCGGTCAATAATAATTTTGTTTTTTTCATCTTTTGGATTTGCTATGTTTGCAATAAAACTATTCGGCAATAAAAAAGAACCTCGAAAGTTTAAGCTCGATAAAAATATCCGTATATTAGATGAAGATGATCTTCGCATAGTTAATTATTTTTTTGAAACCAGTGATAACTCAAGAAATTTAATTAATTCATTAGAAGAAAACATACAAAGTGAAGAACAAAATTTAATAAACTTCTTATGTGAAAAACATAATGTTAAAGGTGTCGATATTGACAGAAATTATCTTCCAATGATAAAAATCAGAAAATAATTTATGCATGAAAGGGAGGTAGGCCTAGCGGCAGCCATCCTTTAAAGAGTGAAAGCAGGCTTCCTAAGACCATGTAATCATATGAAGTCTTCCTTGAGTAATATGATGAAATTCTATATTAGCTCTGGTTATGGTGCATGTAACTATCTAGTAAATGGAGAAGACTTTGGAAGAGAAGATAACCGTGCGATCGTAAGAACCTATAGTGAATTAACACATAAGGCAGATCATCAGATGACCCGTAACTGGTAAGCTTTGAAACCGTTCCTTTGGTGAAAGAGCTAAAAAAGCCAGAGATAATAATGGGATCGATTGGAAAGCGTGTAGCCATTGTTTAAGGGCATGTTTCCAATTAAAAGAAATATATCAAACAGGCAATCTAATATTTCCATTAAAAGATGCAGAATATCTTAAAGATATAAAATTAGGTAAATTACATTTTATAGATGATAAAATTGGAGAAAAAATGGAATCCTTACTAGATGAAGTACAATATTTATCATCTATTTCTAATTATCCAGATATAGTTGATAAAAAATTTTTAGATGAATTTATTTTAAACTGTTACAAATAATATGATAATTAGCTTTACATAAAATCCTATAATAAATATATTGAATTAAAGGAAGAAGTTAAAAATCATGGAATTAAAAAACAATAATATTCTTCTTTTTATTTACTCATGTATTTGTTAGTAATCTAATTCATTCATAGGAGCGTCGTCTATGGGTTATAGGACCCTGGTTTTTCACGTCAGCAAACTGGGTTAGAATCCCAGCGTTCCTATATAAATTTAAATGCAAGTGTATCTAGCTATGATACGTAGTCTCTGCGAATAATTAGCTATAATAACTGTACCTTGTTCGACTACGGCATTTTACAAGCAAAATGGTATTATGGCGATACTAAGATAATTGTTATGGTAACATTAGTACAAATGATTGCATAACCTTACATTTTTTAATTAGGAGGGTTGTCCGAGTGGTTTATGGTGTCTGCCTTGAAAGTAGATGGGGTGAATTCCCCCAGAGGTTCGAATCCTTTACCCTCCGTAATATTAAGGAAATAATATGGCACATATAAGTTACGAAATATGTAATACATGTAATTCAACTACACAACACGTTAATAATAAATGTTGTGAATGTCTTGTTAAAGAAAATAAAAAAAGAATACATGAATGGAAATCATTATCAATTGAAGATAAGTTGGAAAATATAAATAAACGATTAAAGAAACTCGAAAGAGGAGAAACTAGATATTCATAGGTAGATGGTCGAGTGGTAGAAGACATCAGCCTCCAAAACTGACTTGAGAAATCAACATCGTGAGTTCGAATCTTACTCTATCTGTAATTAAAGGAAATAATAATGTTTATTGAAGAGTATATAATTTGCGCAGCTATTTGGTTTAAAGATGGAAAAATGCATGTACATCAACCAAAGAATATATCTTCTGGACTAGTTATAACTGGAAGAAGACACCACAATTGTTATGCGACTATGGGTAGTTTAAATGCTGATCCTTTATATAAATCATGTGAATATACACAAGGATTCCTGACAAATTATGATAAATTTGTGGATAGGAAAGAAGCATTTAAAATAGCAGTTTTAGCTGGACAATGTGAAGGTAGTCTAGATTCAAACAGTTCTTTAATAAGTGAGGATATTTACTAATGATTCCATACGGTATGACCAAGCGATTTGCAAAAATCCATCCACACAATGAATGTGGTATATGTGGTGAATCAATGCCAAATAAGAAAAAAGAACGCCAAAAAGCAAAGCAGAATATTCAAAACGAAATAGAGAATGAATATGAAAATAACAATTGATATAAACAAAATCAGTAATTATCCTGGAAATATTTATTCAGGTTTAAGTAATGAAATTATTGTTGATGATAATTTTATACGTGATTATAAAGTGTATCTGGAATTTGGAGCTATTCATTTTAATTATACAACTTTGTTAATTCAGTTAATATCTAAAGCTGATAGAGATAATCTAGTTAAATTATCAAAGATATATCCAAATGAATGTTTGGTTATATGGTTATATCAAAATATTCCAGATTTTTATAAGAAGTTATTATGATTACAGGATTTGCTATTCAAAAAAATCGTCATTATAAAGAAGAGATAACTATAATACATCATTGTATTATGAATAAAATTCCGTATAAATTTTGTAATAAATCACAAGATATACCTGAAGGATTTATTCCAATTGGAAGTGTAGAATGGATCGATAAACTTCTATTAAAAGAAAAGACTATTCCTGATTATTATCCAGATTTCTTAAAAGATTATTTATTCAGAAATGTTTGGAAAACTGATAAATGGCCTATAGAAAAAGGAATATTTATTAAACCAGCAGATAAACACAAACGATTTAATGGATTTGTTACTTTTGGTGGTTATAAAAAAAAGAAAAAACCACCTTATTGGTGTTCAGATGTAGTTCATTTTATAAACGAATGGCGATATTATATTGCTAATGGAGAAGTATTAGCTGGTGAATGGTATAGTGGAGATGAAATCAATACACCAGATGCACCAAAATTAAATATAGAAATTCCAAAAAATTATTGCGGAGCATTAGATTTTGGAACACTGTCTACAGGAAAATTAGCACTAGTCGAAGCGAATTCACCGTATGCTTGTGGTTGGTATGGTAAAAATTATGACTTATATGTTAAATGGATCACTGCAGGATGGAATTATTTAATGAAAGGTAGTATATGAGACACCCTGATAAAATTGAAAAATATAATGGAACAATAGATGAACTTGCTAAGGATATTACAAATCTTAGATATGACATCTTAGCACAATTACTGGATAAACTCAGTCATAATTTATTAATCGATGCTCAAAATGATTTTGATAAAGGACGAAAACAGTTATATGAACAATTATATAAATCAAGTTTATTTACAAGTAATGCCTGTTTAACTATAAATGATGCTTGGAAAATATGTAAAAAATACATGCAGTAGTAGCTCAGTTGGATAGAGCAAGTCGTTTCTATCGACAAGGTTTGAGGGTTCGATGCCTTCCTACTGCACTTACTTTTTTAATAAAGGATATTTATGAAAAAAATTTTTAATCTTGGTTCTATTACTTGTAGGATGCCATTCTCCATATTATATTAATATTATGTTAGAATCTAAATTTTCTAATGCTAACATTTATAAGATTCAAGATAGAGATAATGACTACATTATTGACTCATTGGGAACAGTATATTATGTTAATTTAATGGGAGATGGCATTTATATTAAACAAAAACTTTTCACTTATCAGAAATAATTAAAATGAAAAAAATATTAGGTATTTTATGTATATCACCAGTAGTAGTACTAATAATAGTATTTATTACAAAAGTTTTTAATACCTTAACTAGCAATCCATCAGATGCAGATATTTTCGCTTTAAGTATTGTTTTTTCAATAATACTTGCAGGAATAATTTGTATATTAGCAATGTTAGGAATTATGTTACCAGCTGATTCTAACAATAAAAGAAAATAATTTTTTTCATTTAATATACTTTTGATTTCATTACTTTTTTAAGGATAAATAATGGTAAAAGTTGAACAATTAGTGGGCTGGAAAGAAGCCTATATAGAAGCTTTAAATACAGAAAATAAGGATCCGAAAGAGTTAAAAGAACCTTCTAATAAATGGAAAAAGAGTATGCTTATTGCAGAACATTCTCCAATTAGAATTCCTACATATAGATTCTTTTGGTCAGAAATACCATATTGGGTAGCTATGCACCTAGTTAGACATCATGTTGGTGTTCAGCCATTTGTAGGTACACAAAGAGATGATAGAAATAATGAATTTGAGATTGTTAAACTATCATTCTTTGAAAAACTACTAAATTGGTTAGGTAATACTTTTTATAGTCAAAAACCATTTGGTGTAACCAGTAGAAAGAAAAAACCACAAGATACACCAGTAAGACTATCTATGGTTTTAAATGCAAATGCGGTTATTAATATATCAAAAGAAAGATTATGTAAATGTGCTTCAAAAGAAACAAGAGATGCATGGCAAGAAGCACTTACTGAACTTTCAAAAGTTGACTCAGTATTATACTGGGTATGTGTACCTAAATGTTTATATAGGGGTTTTTGTCCAGAAAGAAAATCATGTGGATATATAAATACAACAGACTATACAGTTAAGTTAGGCAACTATCGTACTAAACTATAGAGGAGAGATCATGGGAAAAAAAGCAAGATCAAATAAAGCAAGAGCAGCTAAATATGCACGTTATAACCCAATTCGTGCAAAGGAAAGAAGAGCTGAGAAACAAAAAAAGCTTGAAACTAGATTGGCTGATCTTAAAAAGATAAGGTTATCTCTTATAAACGATTGTTGTAATAAGCTAAAAATAGGCATTATTAGCCTGAAAAAGAAAATTGGAACACTTAATATAAAACGACTAACAGCCGTTATGAACGATTCTTATCAATATACTGATTGGTATAAGTTGAGATTAAAGAGAATCGTTGAAAAAAATAAAGTGAAAGCATTGCAAAATGAATCACATAAAATATCAAAAATCACAGAAAAGAATACGGTTTCTTAATGATCAAATAAATGAAATGCATAAGCATAGATGGATAATGTCTCAAAAAGCTGGTTATGATTTAGGAGAAGCAGCTTTTTTAGATTGGATACTAAAATATGCAGCTATATTTAGAGATCATTGGGAACTTGAAAATGGAAAAGTAGAGGAAGATAATGGAAGCGATAATTAATCATATTAGAGGTGATAAACTTAAAGCTACCGAATGCATATTCTGTGATAAACATGAAAATATAAAAATATTTGGTATAATAGTTGAAGAAAAATTTGATGGTCATCTATTTAAAATGTTTGGAGTTTGTCCTGAACATCTTGATAAAATTAACGCTCTATTATCTGGAGAATACGATATCGACAGTATATTACTAGAAAAATATCGTAAAATTACAACCAGATCAATCACAGCAAACTTAAGAAGATAATGTTAATAAATAAAACTATTAGTCCAAGTATTTTAAACAAAAGGTGCATTCTATGCGGAACACCTTTTTCAACAACAAAAAAAGCTCAAATTTATTGCGAAAACAGTAAATGTCAAACAAAAAGAGCTGAAATTCGAAAACAACTTGCAAGTACTAGGAAAGAAGAATCTAATTTGATAATTCTTAAAGGTACTTTCAATAATAATCAAATTTTACGTATTCAATGTCATGCCCATGGACCGAATGGAAGATGTAATGAAAAGTTCAATGTTCTTTATAATGAAGACAGAACTGTATATCCAAAATATTGCCATAAGCATACTAATGAATACCAAAGGAAAACTTTTGAAGGGAAGAGGAATGGCTCAGCTGAGTGCTCAGGAAATCAGCAGACTGCTTCAGCAGGAACAACTGGAGGATGAAGAACTTGAATTTGAAGAAGAAGATAAATCTGAAGAGATAAATCTTAAGGCAAAAAGACAATTTAACCGTTTCAGAAAAGGATATTAAATGTCAGCAGCATTTTATTACTTACATGAAAATGGTGATTTAATATATAAAAATCCACAATTCATTAATGAAGAAGATTTTATAGAATCACCATTTGTAAAAACATACTGGTTCTTAGATACTACAAGAAGAGAAACAGTATGGGAGTTTTTAATAGAAGCATATGGATATGCAAGTAAAAATAGAATATATGATCTATGTTCTAAATGGGGAATCGACGATAAAGATGCAATATATTATATCAAGTATTTAAATAATATATCAAATAAAAAATTTAGATATGAATTCGGCGAATCTAATATGTTAGAATTTGATAATATTATACTGAAAGGAAATAGTTATCTTCATATGCTTAATTCAATTTGTCACAGCATAAAATATAAAATTGAAAAACCAAGAATAAACACATTTCACAATTTATTAAAGGCACAATAATATTCATAATTCATGGAAAATATACATATACTGCTACAGCTACTATCGTTAACAGAGTAACACCAATTATTAATATCAAGGCAAAAGATCCAGTTGAAGATTAATCTTTTTAATAGGAACGTAAAATGAATGAAATAAAAAACAAATCATTTACTAATGGTAATGTATATTTACTTAAAACAGATGACAACTATCCCATTGAAGTAACTGATACTTTTCTTCCATATTATACAAAAAACGCTATTGGTAATAAACAAAACACTTTAATTAATGATGATATCGGTGATAGAACTGAACGTTGGATGATTGGTGTTAGCTGTATGTCTGGTTGTCCTGTTGGTTGCAAATTTTGTGCTACAGGACAGTTGAATAAATGTAAAAATCTTTCTTGGGAAGAAATAGTAGAACAAGTTAGATTTATACAATCTTTGAATGATATGGAGTTCAAACAGGCTAAAGAACATAAAGTTAATTATACCAGAATGGGAGAACCGTTTCTCAATATAGAAAACGTAAAAAAAGCTATAGAATTTATAGAGTGGGAAAATCAAAATACTCATCACTACATTTCTACTATTGGTGTAAAGGATTCCGATTTTTCCTGGATTGAAGATAATATTACGTTACAGATTTCACTCCATAGTTTAGATGAAAACAAAAGAAACTGGTTAATACCATTTAAGAATAAAATGACAATTAAAGAGCTTGGGAAAATAAGAACTAAAAGTAATTTAAAAACAACAATAAATCTAACATTGGTAGATGAAGAGGATTTCAACATTAATATTCTAAAGGAACATTTTGATCCAGAATATTTTTTTATAAAATTATCACCGATTAACAAAAATAAAATTTCAGAAAAGAATAACCTAGGATCTGGAATAATTAGAGGAATAAACTTAGTCTAAAAAGGAGATATGTTATTATGCAAAACATTAAAAATGAACTACAAAATGCAGGTTATGATTTCGCAGTCGCTATTGCAACTCAAGCAGAAATCGAAGCTGGTGCGGCCTGCGGACAATTAAGTCTTATCGTTGATAATACATAATTTTACAACTTTTAATAAGGAGAAAGTATGCCAAAAGTATCAAAAACAGTGAAAAAAGTAAAGACTACAACTGGGATGGGAAAGATTTTCCAAAAGGAGATTACTTTTAAACTGTCTGGACAAAACGAAGCCGATCTTCAAGCTGTTGCTCATAAACTATATGCTATGAGTAATCCACTTACACTTGTAGGTTCACGTGGAAGAAAAGTAACAATGACACATGACAGCACTGCACCTGTTTGCATCTTTAATGGTCAGCTGAAGATTGAACATCGGAGACCAACAACTGGAAAGAAAAAGAAAGTAATTCCTGCAGAAACTCCTATATCCTAATCTTTACAGCAGAGTGGTAAAAGAATCATAATCTAAGTTACCAGATATCCGATCAATATCTTGTAGGTGGAAGTCCTACCTCTGCAATTAACATAATGATACGTAGTATTATATAGAAAATTAACATGATAACATTTCAAATTAAAAGAATTTACCTTCAAGGATCTTTTTATAAATCTCGTATTAGAAGAATTGAAAGTAGATATAAAAATGCTGTAGCATCAAGATTTATTCCAAGTGTACTTAATACTTATCGTTCTGAAAATTCTTTAAAAGTATTCAAAACTATAGCTATGAAAAATATTAAAAAGATAGCAGATATATGGATATATATATAGAAAGAATTTCATACGAAGGTAGTATACATGGCACATCATCATTATATAAATCTTTAGACACATCATATAGGACAAAATATAAACCATTAAGAAAATCTAAATATATAACATGTGTTGCTAAAAGATATTGTTCGAAGCATTTTAATTTTAACATGTTTTTATGTAAAACAATGACAAAAAAAAATATATTAAGGCGTACAAGATGATATCAAATAAAGAAATAGCCCTAAAAGAAGGCAAAAATGTTATATCAGTTGAACCTGGTAACTCTATGACTCCTTTAATAAAATCTCGTCAACCAGTACTTTTAATTCCTATTAAATTAGAAGAAGTACAAATTAACGACATAGTTTATTGTAAAGTTCATGGAAAATACTACACCCACCTAGTTAAATCTATCGATGAAAAACGTGGTTGTTTAATTGGTAACAATCATGGTGGAACAAATGACTGGACTAGGCAAATATTTGGTAAAGTTTCTAAAATATATCCAATGAAAATGACAAAAATTTGTAATAAAATGAATGAACATAAAATAGATAGATAAAAAATGATTTTATTTCCTTATAAAATATATGTAATTAGTTCACATTTTAGAAATACAAAAAGAAAAAAATTAAAACTCACTATATATAATTTATCACATACAAGATCTTTATCACGAACTATTAGTGAAGGTAGATTTAATAGTAAACCTTTTATATATAAAAATAAATATTTTAGAAAACAATTTTTTAAAAACACAGGATTATAATAAGGAGATAAATGTTAAGAGTTGGTTTCACTGGTGTGCCTGGAGCAGGTAAAACCAGTACTGCACGAGGTTTAGCTGCCTTATGCAGAAGAAACGATAAACTTAGTAAAGTTGAACTTGTATCGGAATATGCTAGAAGATACATAACAAAACAAGGTCCAATTGATACTATTACTGATCAATTTAGAATAATTGAAAAACAGTTGGAATGGGAAGAATCAATTGCTCCTGAAACAGATTTAATGATAACTGATAGTCCCATTCATTTGGGGTTTTTATACGCTTTAGAACTAAGAAAGCTTGATAATCCTAAAGATATAATGTATCTAAATGATATTTTTAAAAAAATGAATAAAATCAATCAGCCTCAACGATATGATATAATTTTTCATTTACCTCCAGTAATTAAACCTGTCGATGATGGTATTAGAACAAAAGAACAACTTGACGATAATTGGAGAGAAGAAGCTGATAATCAATTAAAATTCATATTTAAACTATTTCCTCCTAAAGAGTTTATAACTGTACAGGGGATTGACATATTAAAAAGGATAGATGAATGTCTTATGCAAATATTGAGGATTTTATGAAAATATTTAAAAATGTTGGATCAAGTAGTGATTTTTATTATTCTACACCCGATTATATATCTTCATCTCAAACTGATCTTACTAATCTTGAAATGGCTATTGATGCTATAAAAGAAAGAATATCTGTACTTGAAAATTGTCAAATAGTTTGTGAAGATAATAATATTATTTCATCACAGGAAACAGTAAATTCTGTTATAGCAAAAATTAAAAATGATACGACTACAGCTATAGCAAAATGTGAAAAAAGTCTTGAAGAAATAAGAAATACTGAAAAGCGAATCAATAATCGGCTATGTGAATTAAATGAAGCTCAAAAACATATTAAAACTACTATCGAAGACATGGTTTCTATCACTGCAGCTCTAGTTGATTTTATGTCAGCACCTAAAGTAAATCTCAGAAAAGATTATAAAATCGATGATACCAAAGTTAAATTTGCAGGAAAATTATCAAAATTATTCGAATTAACAGACATACAAATAAAATCATAGGGGTGTAGCTTAGAGATCTAAAGCATGTGAATTTGGGTCACATTATCGGAGGTTTAAATCCTCCCACCCTTACTAAAAATATGTTAATAAATACAAATATTATAAAAACTTGTGTATATTGTTCAGTATATCAAGAATCAAAATTCTATAGACATACTATTTCAATGCATGGACAAGGTATAAGAAACATACCATTAGCAAATATATTTAAAGAAAGAAAATCATATTATGTTACTAGAACAGGTTATAATAGCCAAAGTTGTTGCGGCTGGTAAACATGAAAATTCAGATCATTTAACAGTATGTAAAATTGATACTGGAAAAGAAGAAATACAAGTTATATGTGGTGCTCCAAATGTAAAAGTTGGAATAAAAACCGCATTAGCACCAATTGGAACAGTTATCCCAAATTTATTTACAGATGGTGTAAATTATAAGATAAAAAAGACTAAACTTCGTGGAGTAGCATCATATGGAATGTTATGTTCAGCAAAAGAACTGGGTATATCAGATGATGATTCTGGAATACTTGAATTTCCAGAAGAATACGAAATTGGTTTACCTTTATCAAAATATATACAATGTTAATACCAATTGATATAATTCCTTCTTCTATTTATTTATCTCATGAAAATTATGATTCTTCAGTATGTTATTCTAAAAGTCTTAGATGTTTCAATACTTTATATGATTTGAATGAAAGAAGCAGTTATAAACGATTTGATATTAATATTACTAAATTGGATATAACTAAATATGGTATATGTTAATCCATTCATTTTCCCTAGATCAAAATACAATTTTAATTATAGAAGTTATTTTATAACTAATTCAAATAGACTTGCAGAAAGTAAAACTAGAAGTAGAATATATATAAGTTTATATTATATAAACTGCAGAATTCTTAAAAACAAAATTTCACACTTTAGAAAAAGATGACAATTGGAAACCATATACATAAAAATGCAAATAACAAAATATAGAGGATAATTAATGTTAACAAAGATAGATAATTCAGTTATTATTAATGATGATAATTTAACAACTTCAGGAATACTTCCAAATAATATATTTGATGTTATATTATTCGATCCTCCATTTTTTACACTTTACAAAGATGGAAATTATTCTGATTTTATATATAAACGTATAGATTCTTCTCTTAAATCACTTAATGAATTTGGTAGTTTCGTATCAATAAACTATCCAGTGGAAAGTGATATAACAGAAAAAAGACTATTGGAAAATGGTTTATATAAGAACTGGGAAATGAATATTCCAACTATTAACCGCAATAATCGTAGCTATAGAACTAGTAAAATATCAATTAGATGTTTTTCTAATGAAAATAATAATTCAGGTGAAATTAAAATATCAGAAATACATCATAGATCTGGTTCAAATAAGGTAAATGAAGCAATGCCTACCTGGGAGGTAGAAGCTATATTTTATTTACTTAATATAGATTCAGATGACATAATACTAGATATGTTTGGTGGTGGAGGAACAATTCCTTATGTATCATCAGCATTAAAAGCAAATTGCTTATCTATTGAAAAAGATACACAAAGATATAATGGCATTATAAATAGATTAAATAGCATTTGCAGTTCATATAAATGTAATGTAATTTCATGTAGAAATGAAGCAAATGTAAACATAGACAAATATCATGTATGTAGAACACACTATCAAGCTATAAGAAATTATAAGAATCGAAATGCATTTATTGGTATGTATAAAGATCTAACTCCTATTGAAACTGGATCTAAGATAGCAAGTAATCTATCAATTGCCAGTTCGTTACTTAATAAAGCGCAAAGATTATCCATAAAAGATAAAAAAGAAAATTTAACAGAAACAATTAATTATTTAAGGTATTCTTATGGACAAAGAAATACTACTCTTAGATCTTACACTAAATTTTTATGATAAGATGAAAATAAGAGATCTATTGTATAGACATAATATTAATGAAATAGATCAGTTTACATATGATTTAACTTTAACAATTGGAAGTATTATGACAGACATAGAATCTAGGATGGAAAATAGAATTAATAATATGTACGATGATCTAACTATCAGAATAGATGATCTTAGAGATGATTTGGATAATAGAATTGATGAAGTCAAAGAAATAACTGATAACTTTTACAGACAATATCATGAAATATTATCAAATGTAAATAATATTGATATTAGAACCATCACAGACGAAGTAACACGTTTAATACATAAAATTAAACAAGAAGCATCAATTTCCAAAGAAGACATAGTAAAAAGTGCTAATATTAATAAAAAACTTATTCTTGATTCTATACTTCCAGAAATACAAGCATTAAATGAAGTTCTAGGAAAAATAAATGAATATCTTGAAAGACAAAGACCAGTTAATTTAAGAGTAGATAATAATACTCCTGCTGATATAAGAAATGAACTTGTTAAGTCACAATTACGAATTGGTGCATTTTTAAGAAGATATAAAGAATAGTATAGGCACTTTTTAGTAAATTTGAAAAATCTTGGTGTAAAATTTAGAAAATTATTTTAGGAGAAAAAATGTGTTTTGTAATAAATAAAGAATATGTAAAGAAATTTGAAAAACAAAAAAATAGACCAAAAGTACATACATTTTATAAAGCATTTAATGCATATATATGTAATAATAAACTAACACTGATCACCCCATATCAATATATGAAAATAAAAAAACCAGGAAAAGTAACAGCTGAAGGAGATCTTGTATTTACAGATGGAATTATCGAAGGTGGTTGTCTTCATGCATATAGTAATTTAAAAAGTGCAAAGAATAATTATAGCCTTTCCGAGATAATTAAAATTAAGGTAAAAGATAAAGATATAATATCTATTAACAGTCATGAAGTATGTTGTTTCAAATATACAATTTCAAAAACTGAATGGGATAAGAGATTAAAAAAAGAAAAAAGATATTATGGGTTATAAATCGCGTGGAAACTTTCCATTGGGTTATACATTAAATGATGAAGAATGGGATAAGATATTTCCTAAAGAAAAAAAAGAAGAAGATGACGAAAAAGAACAATCAGAGTCCAAAGAAATATTATGTCCCGTGCAGTAAATGTAAATGTTATGAAGAATTTAACAAAGTTTAATGGTTTAATATGGTTCCAGTATGTGAAGATTGTTTAGGTGAAGCACTGTATAATTCAATAAGGAAAGATTATGAAAATAAGAATTAGATATTTTTTAGAAAAATATTTATTTTGGATTACAGTAACCGCTATTTCATGTATTTTAACAATCCTAAAATTAAATCATATTATTAATTGGTTATGGATAGTAGTTTTCTTACCTATTATTATTCCAATAATACTAATTGGTTGTATAATTACAGCAATTCGCATATTATTAAAAATATGGAGTAGATAATGACCATCTTCCTTTCTGATGTACATGGTGAATTTACATATTTAAAAGCATTTTTAAATCAAATGAAAAATTACGAAGTTATACAACTTGGTGATCTTGGTATTGGATTTCCTAAAGAATTATCACATACATGGCCGCCATCTAAAAAGATATATGCTCTTGATGAATTAACTAATTTAGAAAATTTACCAAATTTTAAGTTTATTTCTGGTAATCATGACCATCCTGAATTATGCAAGCAACACCCTAATTATTTAGGTGACTATGGGATTTATAAAACAAAAGATGGTTTCGATTTATTCTTTATATCTGGTTCACCTTCGATACCACAAGATATCAATAGAGAGTATCCTGGAGTTACATGGTGGCAAAATGAAGAGTTATCCATAGATGAATGGGATAAATGTTTAGAATTATACAGTCAAACTAAACCAGAGATTGTAATATCTCATTGTTGTCCACAAAGATGTGTTTTTATTTTACATAAAGAACCATTTAATAAGATAGGTGGATTAAGTGAGAGAAGAATGAATGAGATGATGGATATACATAAACCAAAAACATGGATATTTGGTCATCATCACATTGACCGCATCTTTACATATGATAAGATTAATTTCATAGCAATAGGTGCAATGAGTTATAGGATATATGATCATGAAAACGATAAATCTTAGAGTTAATAAAGCTAAAAAGAATAAAATTAAAAGAAAATTTAGTTTTACTCCTAAATGTATAAGAAAATTAAATCAACTGGTTAGAGTTGAAGAAAAAATACTTGAAAGATATAAAAAGAAGTTCAATCTTCCATTATATGATATGTATTCAGGTAAGAAAATGAAAATTTCTACTAATCTAAAAATAATTAAGGAATATAATCAAACTACAGGAGATGTTATTCATACTAAATATATTCTTTATGTAACAGTTGATAGATATACGTATAGATGTGATAGACATGGGAATGATAGACGATGATAAAATTCTTTAGGAAATTAGGTCAAAAAAAGAAGAATAAAAAATGTTATTTTATCTAGAGTAATAGATAAAAATATATTTTATGATGATTTTAATATTCAAATATATATACGAACAAGAACTAGCGCTACAAAACATATAATTAAATTTCCTGAAATAAAATTAAAACTAGTAAATATTGATTTTAATACTGTAAGTGAATATAATAGACATGGATATAGTATATGAAAAAAGAGTATTCTAAATTATATCAGAAAGCTTCCACAGGAAAAATAAAGGTATGGGAAGTATTTGCTGAAGGCGATAGTAATTCAGCTAGTATAACTATCTCACATGGTGAAGATGGTGGTAAGCTTATCATTGATAAAAGAGATGTTCAAGGAAAAAATATTGGACATAGTAATGAAACAACCCCATTTGAACAAGCATGTAAAGAAGCTCAAAGTAGATGGAATAAAAAGAAAGATAGAGATGGATATTCTATAAGTACCAACTGTATAGATTATACTTCTGATTTTATATCAGCAATGTTGGCATATAGATATCAAGATAGATCAAAAGACGTAGTTTATCCATGTTTTACACAACCTAAATTAAATGGTCTTAGAGATATAACTAAATATCTATCATATATTACACATCAGTCAAGAAAAAATGTACTCTGGAATACTTTAGAACATCTTAATGATGATTTGAATAAAATATTTAAATATATATTTCTTCCATTAGATGGTGAAATATTCCATCCAGAAATAGATATACAAGATATTAATGCTCTAGTAAAAAAATTCCATGGTGATGATGATCCTGTTGGAAACTGGAAAACAACCGACTTACAATACTGGATATATGATACAGTTGATGCTACTAAAAACTTTAATGAAAGAAGTTATTCTCTAAAAAATGCATTTATAAAATCAGGTGCTATTGAATTTGAAGATGGTTATAAACTTAATAACCTAATATATGTACCAACATACGAATGTAAATCAGAAGCAGAAATATTAACTCTACATAAGAAATTCACCAGTGATGGTTTTGAAGGAACTATGATACGAAATAATGTTCCTTATGTTATTGGTCATAGGACTAAACATTTATTAAAATTAAAAAATAAAATTGATAATGAATTTATAATAATTGGTGGAAAAGAAGGAACTGGAAGAGATAGTGGAACTATTATATTTCGTTGTATAACAGATGACGGAAATGAATTTGATGTAAGACCAAAAGGTTCAATAGAACAAAGACGTAAATGGTTAGATAACCTAGATAAATTAATCGGAAAAAAACTCAATTGTGAATATCAAGAAATTTCCCATAAAAAAATACCAATACATTGTAGAGGAATATATATAAGGGATTATGAATAATGTAAGATATATATATATACAACATTATAATATATACATATACCATTGTTAACTGATGGAGGTTAACAATGAGAAAAAATATAGATCTTACAGGAAAAAAAATTTGGAAGATTAATTGTTCTTAGACAAGAAGGTTATAAAATATATAAGAATGATAAAAGAATATCTTGGTTATGTAAATGCGATTGTGGAAAAGAATGCATAGTAAATGGACATTCTTTAAGAATGGGGAATCTAACAGTTATGAAAAATCTTATCAAAAATGAAAAATCTTTATCAAAATGAACACTTTTTAATAATCAATTAATATAAATATATAGTAGGAAGATAAAGTATGACTTCTAAAAAGGA